>ERZ891134.1294-NODE-1294-length-17606-cov-13.638083_pt1 | contig 17606 bp, 16 predicted proteins | sample MGYA00520888_ERZ891134 | MGnify/ENA primary metagenome ERZ891134 (study PRJEB32303, sample SAMEA104408692) | aquatic metagenome | biome: Brackish water; feature: Coastal; material: water | place: Baltic Sea | collected 2014-10-23 | depth 10 m ... | reverse complement strand
GTTCCCTGTGTTCCCTATCACTACGTTCCCTGTGTTCCCTATCACTACGTTCCCTATCTTCCTTCTCCTTTTCTTTTTCACGGCGTTCTCTGTCGTGATCAACTTTTGGCTCAACTGATTTTTGATGATATTCAGGGTCGGAATCAAGCTCACTAATATCTTTCAATTCTACTTCTTCCTCTTCTTTTTTTTTATCCTCTTCCTTTGATAAATCTAGCTTTGTTTTATTTTTGTGATGATATACTTTAGTCTCTTTTTCTGAATCTTCAGAATCAGTTGAATCATTCATCCTAACTTCATCATCTTCTTTTTCTTCATCTTCTTTTTCTTCATCTTCTTTTTCTTCCTCTGAATCATCATCTTCTTCTTCATCATCATCTGAATCTAGTTCCTCAACGTCTTCTTCGGAATCTTCGGATTCACTCACCTCACGGCGGTATTTAGATTGTGATTTTCGTGATTTGGCACTATCACTCTTTTTAGAAGAATTATTTACAGACTCAACAAGAGCTTTTAATTCTTCGAAAGAATCTTTAGGTACAAGCCAGCCTTCTCCATTTTTCATACGGGGATTCCAGCGACCTCCGATTGCTTTTATCTGTTTTGAGTATTTTTCTTTATTCCCGCGAACAGAATAAGACTTTTTGTTATAATCTTCATATGTAAGTTCCTGGTTTGACATTTTATAAGTTGTCCGACTTGACTTTAAACTATAATTTATCAAATTATTAAGCTTATATGCTTAATAATTTTTTATTTATACCACACATTTCCTCCATCATAATATTTATACATGTATATATTCAAAAGAGCAAAAATAAGGTACTTCCCGTATGTGAATTCAAAAATATACAAAATAGCCATAATAACCAGCAAAACCCATTCACACGGGTGACCAAATACAAGATGCTCAACAAAATAGCCCATCGTCAGGAGGAAAAATGTAATATACGTGTAAATTGCGTATAGAGCCATTTGCATTAAGATAAATAGAGGTTTATTTTTTCAATTTTTAACAATTCAAATATTTCTTCTTATCACCTTTACGTAAACATAACTTCTTTTTACCTTTCACCACACCCCACGATTTTTTACCATGTTTTCTCGTTCCTTTGCATATTTTGCCATCAACATAGCAATATTTTCCATATCTAGCAGACCATTGAGGTTCAGTTTCGCAAACACATCCTTCTTCTGTAAGGTTCCTATCCATACATGTACCTCTCATACAGTTTTTGTTCTTTATCGGAAAAACTTGCCCGGTTTTCCGGTCATAATAACCACGTGCTAAACCACCCAGTCCTTTATTCATGGCAATGGCAATAGCGATCGTGAAAACATTGACCTGTCCTTGTCTTGTTTCCATAGTACCATAAGAAACATAATTTGCAGCCGATTCACAGTTATGGGTCAGAATCCATTGTCTCCACTGATTTCCCTCTGCACTTACAATTTGTTTGACCCTATTTAGTCGTTGTCTAATTAGATCTGGGTTAGAGTCTTCGTAACCCTTGTGTTGAAATAAATAAACAGGTGAATTTTTTTCTGTAGCTCTTTTAGCAAAATCTGCCATTGTTGATAACCCAAAACACAAGGTATTGAAATTGTATGCATTGAGTAAACACTTTCTCAAACAACTTTGTGACGCCACTTCTGCTACAATACCGTTACCAATGTATATACCATGATGAGTAACAGAAGATAAACCAAATCCTCCTGCATAAGCGATTTGTTGTCCAGGTAATAAACCAAATTTTTCGTAATCACGGCTTGTCAGAAAATTACTTGTGTTAGTGGCCTGTTTAATAACTTTATCCATATAATCTTCAACTTCTTTCCTTTGTATGTCGAGGATAAGAGCTCTTTTATCATACTCCATATGCTGTGATTCATTTACAGTTCCTGGATGTGTTTGAATGGGAAATGGAACGTCCATGTATGGTCGAATCGGCATTGCCCTACTTGTCAAGGGTGCTAACATTTATTTACAAAAAGATAAAAAGATAAAGCTTAAAAATTGAAATGTTTTAAGGATTTTGTTTCAAAAAAGAAACAAGATGAAAATAACGTTCAAAAATTTTAGATGTTATAGCCAAGACACCTTTGATTTTGGTGATGAAGGTATTGTCCTGTTGTCAGGATCTTCTGGCGCGGGTAAAACGTCAATATTATTGGGAATATACTTCGCATTATTTGGAACAGGGTCTAAAATTGTAAGCTATGGTAAATCTTCATGCGAAGTAGTACTAGAATACGAGAATATGACTATAACTCGTTCAAAACGACCAAATCGTCTTGTTGTTAAGAATGAAAGAGGGGAATATGAAGATGACGCAGCGCAAGGTATAATTAACAAACGTTTTGGTGATACATTTAAAACTACCGGATATATCTCACAAAATGCCAGGGATTCTTTCATCATGATGTCTCCAATTGAAAAACTTGGATTTCTCGAGAAATTCGCCTTTCAGGATATCAATCTTTCACAACTAAAGAAAAGGTGTAAGGATCTTATTCAAACTAGGAATGAAGCCTTGTTGAAAACTACGTCTCAATTGGAAATGGCTTCTATGATGCTCCAACAGATAGAGAAGCCTAAAGAGGTTAAGTTTCCCATTACATGTTCGAAAAAGAACAGAGAAAGAGCTATAAAAAATGAAATTATTCTCAATAAGAACACCGCCACTCTGATCAAAAGATGTAAGAAAAAAATTGCGTCTCTTCAACAAGAAAAACAAGCGATCGAAGTATATCTGGCAAAAAAGAACTCCAAGCAAGATTCTCTTGAAGAAGTAATAGAAAAGTTAGCCGATTTAACACTGGAAAGAGAAAATATCAAAACTAAATACGAAGGAGATGATAAAATAAAAGAATATGAGAAGAAATTAGAGTTAATACTTTCTCAGAGAGAACTGATTATACTTGAAGACCGTTATACAGATGATACAGCGAGATTAGAAACTATGAAGGAAGATGAAAGTAGTGAAATCAAAGAGAAAATAAAGCAAATAGAGGAAAGTAGATGGAAAGAATACTCAAAAGACGAAGTAACATCAACCATCAATGACTATAAACAAATCATAAAAGATCTTGAGAAAATATCCGATCTAGAAAGCGATCTAGAAAGATATGAGGTAGATGAGGATGCATTACAAACACATAAAGAATCTTTAGAAAAATGCAGGAAAGATCTCGAGGAAAAGAAGAAATTATATGAAAAACTAGTGATGCAACAACAAGTATTGGAATGCCCTAAATGTCAAACAAATTTACGTCTTAACGAAGATGCACTTGAAGTGTACGAGCTGGATATTGGTATAAATACGGGAGAACTCGAGGATATTGATACTGTGAGCAATGATATTTCTAAACTGGAGAAGAAAATTGCTACTCTTGAAATATCCGTGCGATCAAAAGAGAAGAAATTAGAAAGGTATAAGGAAATTGTTGTAAGCATCAACGATATCAAGGGGCAATATGAAGATTTACCATCTCTCAAAGAGATGAGAAGTGATTTAGAATATATCAGATCATATAAAGCATCTCAAACAGAATTAGAAATACAGGTAAAAAAGTTACGAGGACAATTAGAGGATAAAATATTTTCATCAACCATTCTTTCATTTGAAAGAGATTTGTGTAAACAAAAGAAGAAGATTGATAGTATGCGGAAGAAAGCTGAAGTGGAAGAGATAGAAGATCATGAGGAGACATTACGCGAGATTATAGTGACACAGAAAAACGCTAAGAATAAGCTGGAAACACTGGATGATGATATTATAAAATTATCCAAACGACAGAGTGATTATAAAAAGCAAATTAATGAATATGAAGAAGATGTTCTGACAAAGTTTAAAAGTATTAGAGAAATTGATGCGGTGACAAATGAGATTTCTACTGTATCTCTCGAACTTGTTGATTTGGAAAAGAAGAAAGAAAAATATCAAGAGAACGTGGATAACATTGAAAAGTATAATGAATATAAGAAAGCATTGGACACATACAACTCATGGGCAAAAAATGTGGAATCTCTTACAAAGGAAGAAACTGAAAATCGTCGCCTGTACGCGGCATCAACAATGCTGAAAGAATCTATACTGGAAGCAGAAAGTATTGCAATGTTAAATGTGATCTCTTCTATCAACACACATGCACAACCTTATCTAGATTGTTTTTTCCCTTCAGATCCTATATCTATCAAACTCGTTCCTTTTAAGGAAACAAAGAAGGAAAAAAAGGTTGAGAAAAAACCACAAATTAACTTACAAATAGAATACAAAGGAATGGAGGCGGACATTAATATGCTAAGTGGTGGAGAACTGAGTAGAGTAATTTTGGCATTTGCATTAGCACTAGGAGAGATGTTTAACACTCCTATAATGCTGTTAGATGAGTGTACATCTTCTTTGGATCAAGAACTTACCGGTGTTGTTATGGATGGCATTCGTGAAAACTTTAACGGTAACCTAGTACTTCTTATTGCTCATCAAGTTGTTAAGGGACAGTTTGACAAAGTAATACAAATTGGTGAATAAATTATGATTTTCTTATTCTATGGTTAATATAAGAAAATCTTAGATAGAACTGATTTCAATACATGGCGAACACTGCTACCTTTTTGTCTGATAAACACAAATAATCCCATCAAAGTAAAAATAGATGAAAATAGCGCGGAGAAAAAGAGATATTGTTTAGTGTCCAATTTATATTAGTAAAATATATAATTCATAAAAATATGGTAATCTGTTTACTTGTATCCATTAGCGCTGTCAAAATAACCTATTTTTATGTCTTTAATTTTATTTCTCATTTCGTGGTTTAAAAAAATATAGAAAATTTTTATTTTTCTTTTTTATCTTAGATACTAATAAAATGTCTAGTTTATCTCTTGATGCATCAATTCGTACATGCAAAGTCGAAACTGGTGAAGCTAATAGGATTGAATCAGATAGATTTCTGAATCCAAACAATATGGTATGTATTCCTTGGAACGGATATAACCTTAAAGGACAGCAGGTATGCACCGACTCTTTTTACACCAAGACTCCTGGTTGTAACTCGGCCCTTGACCGTGTTAGTGTCGAAAGTTTTCTCCGCCCTGACTATGCCGCATACATTAATCTTAATATGCAAGGTCTTCAAGGAGATATTTATGGTAGTGGTAACCCTACCGCTTACGCTGATGCCGGCGCTGCAAATGCTTGGGCTGATTCTCGTAACAAGATTACCGGTAGTTACGGTAACCAATGGCAATCTTCTAACTACATGACCTGTGGTTTGAACTCATATGAGCGCGCCATGGCCCAAACACAGCAAGCTGATAGAATGGCTGCCGCTTCTAATGTTGCTTACAACTCACATGCTAAGCGTAGCTATGGTGGATATTAAACACCCTAAATTTTATTGTTAATCATAACAATAAAATTATCCTCATCTGCATCTTCGCTTTCCCCTGTATATGGATCACTGTAGTTTAAATAATTTAGCAGATGCAGCCTCTAATAGGATTATAAACAACTAATGCACAGTTTTTCTTAAATGTGTGGTGTTCTTTTAGCGATGTATGTTTTAATTCATCAATCGTTAAATCAGACAATAAAAACTCTTCTGGTACTTTGTAGGTTGACTAACGTAGCGGTAAATTACACTTGAGGGGGGAAGTAACCAATCTTGACATTAAGTCTAGCGCCAGGAGTTGCAACTATAGCAGCAGCACTAACTTGTACAACAGGGAATCGTGTCGCAAGCGCTGCAACAAGGTCGGTCAGACCAGTTTGAACAACGCCACCGTTGACAGTAGTACCGGGGGTGCCATCACCGGCTGCTTTTGCAACGCCGGCACCAGTGAAGGTAACGGGGTTATTAGGGTCGGTTGCATAACCAGCTTGGAATTCGGTGAGAACATCAGGGATGCTACCACTGGCGTTGAGGCCGACGTAGGTAATAACGCTTCCATTAGGAAGGCCAGATGATGCAAGAGAAATAAGACCAAGTAACGCCACACCAGCGGACAGGTCAACATTGACGTCCAGGACTCTAAAGGAAGATTGATCACGTGGGGGTACACGGGGTTGTTGAACACCTGTGAAATATTGATTGCCACCGACGGGACTAGCGAAATTTGAATTAGACATTTTATTAATGTGAAGAAAAAAAAAATTACATATTTTTTAAATCTAATGTAAAGATTTAAAATTCAAGAATAAATGTCAAGTTTAGCAAATGAGGCTGATGAGAAATTAGCACCATTCTTAAGACAATTAGCGGATTCTATAGAATCCGCTCAATTAACGCCTGAACAAATGCAACAAGTTGGAGAATTTTACATGTCTTACAAAGTACATAATGAAATGACCGACATCAGCACAGAAGAAATGGATGCGATGGATTTCACCCGTTTTGTAACTCTAGGATTATACATATACAAATTTATTCTAAATAAGGACGGAACTATAAACGAGAATGATACAGAAGATGGAACTCCTCCAAATGTTTCTGTAGACTCTCTCGACTAGTTCTTAAAGTTGAAGAACCCTAATTGCTGGATTATCCTCAAGAAGACATGTAGAAACTTTCACAACACTACCAACCATTTATGAACCATCCTTTTACTGTGAAAAATAACTCCGATCAGGCCGGGGATTAGTTTACGGTACATTTTGAGTTCCTGTACACACAAGGGGGAAATTAGCAATGTAATATACTATGATGTCGGCAGGTTTGGACATTTTGAATATTTTATAACTATGATTATAAAATTTCATTTCTTATTTTTTGGGTTAATACATCCAATAGGAAAATAATTATTTGCCCAACCAGACTAATCAAATCTCATCCCCATAACAAACTCTCATATCAATTCATCTGGAATAATAATGCCAATGTGCTTAAAAATATTAGCAATATCACGAACCATTTTATTCCGTTCCAGAAGTGATGTGAGCCTTATATTTCTCGTCTTCCTTGTTCTGATTGTATCCATACAGAACAAGGAAAAAGGATAAAAACATTATACTCGCTGTTATTTTCAAAATACCTTGTCATTTACTTATACGCATATTTATTTTTTCCCAAATATCGTTGATAAATCTTCTATTTCAACAATGGTAAAATCAGCTATCAACTCATCTAAGTAAGTTTTATTTACTTTGGTATCCAATTTCATCATATACGTAGCATATTTATCCGGATCTGTAGTATATATCGAACGATATTCCATTTCTATCACGCAATCCTTTGCAATCAGATATATGATCCGATATTTATCCAACGTAAGCTTGTATTTTTTGTGCTGATCCTCATTAAAATCATTCAAACTTAATTTACACTCAAATATCGTATTAGTAGATATGTTTAAAAAATCAAAAATACACTTCTCATATTTAAACTGTATACCAATATCTTCTCCATAACGTCTCTTTAACAAATCTTCCCACCACTTCTCTTGCTCTAAGGATCTTTTCTTCGCTATGTTAAATGACTGCGCGCCTTTGTATACCAAACCTCCTTCATTCTTAACCTTTTCAATAATATATGGAAGATTGGGAAGTTCGTAAGACGATAAAAAAGACTTGAATACGTCTCTTTTTATTTCGTATCTTTTCTCAAACTTTAATAGCCATCTTGTTGGTGCTTTGATATCGTAGGGATTTTCTTCTTCATTTTCTATCCTCGCTACTATTTTATCCTTAATGTTATTAACAAGTTCTGTATAATACTCATAACACTTCTTTTCATCATCTGTGAGAAGAAGATCAATATCTTTCATGCATTTTAATCTGAAAAATTGATATGTGAGCATAAAGTTATCTTCCTCTTTCTCTTCTCCTTCACCGCGCAATGGTTCTATAAAATAAGTTAATGGTTCGTATGTATTGACTCTGTTGAATAGATATGAGTAGTTGTTGGCAAACCACTCTTGTTGGGTCAACCATCTGCAATATTCACGGTCTTTTAAAACATCTGAGAGAGTTTTGTTTTTATACTTTCCAAAAGTAATCGTATCATTACTGAGTTTTTCTGATAAGGTTTCCATATTTATTTATTTATGATATACATTTAAGATGACATATTTTATTTATGTCATCATAAATTATACTTTTTAGCAAGTAATAAAACAGCTTGTTCTTTAGCTTTGGCTTCAATGTCAATAGTGAGATGATGGACTGTTTTTAATATATATGACGGAAGTGAGTTAACATACTCAGAATGATGACCTATTTTTCCGAAACCTTGTTCTGAAATATGAAAGTAAGGTTTCAAGTTTCTGTTATGCCATGTTGCAAATATACGAGGTAGTAACTCTGTAATAGGTTTTTGATTTTCATTTTTATGCAGATGATTGTAACATTTATAATGGTGTATATCAAATATATGTGGTATATTCAATTTCTCTGCAAGATAAAGACAATCCTCTGAAGAATAACATTTTTCACAATTTTCTAAACATATTCTATTTCTAACAGATTTGGGAAGTTTCATGAATCTTTTTGTCCATCTTTTCATAGTTTTCTCCTTATCCCCGTATAACCCACCGCCGTGAACACATAATATGCCTTTGTTTTTTCCTAAATCCAAACCTTTTTCTATAATGTGCAAAATTTTAGTATGAACATAGAGGTCAATAATTGTCTTTTCAAACACCTCTTCCCTGGGAGATGCTATTTGATTAAAATGACCAGGGTGAAAACTCAATCTGATACCATACTCTTGAGCCTTTCGACCTATCTTCATTAATATAGGTCGGACAAACTTTAAAGAATATTTCATTCCTTTCTTGTTATATCCAGTATCAAACTTCGGATTATTAATATGAGGAAACATATCACTACTCAATCGATATGCTCTAATACCATTCTCTTTATTCCAATCCAATATGGTTAGCACATCTCGAACATTCTGTAGTGCTAACCCCTTTACATATTCAACACCATTTTTTTGAGCCGTGGCTAACCTACAAGTTCTGTTTGGAAATATACTTGGCTTTTTAGCTCGAAGAACAGTGTTTATACAGCATAAACCTAGATCAACTTTTTTTTGGACATGCCAAACGATTTCATAGCGTTGACCCGACCAATCCGAATTGATACTAGAGTCAATATTCTTTTTAATAAATATTGGGTTCATGATTGCTATAAAAACACTGAAATGTTTTTTATTTTCAATTTATAAATAATATGTAACCAAGCAACCATTAATTTTCGAGCCTTTCTAATTAGTTTAATAAACTAGTTGTATTCATTTTTGGAGAGACAATATAAAGAATTCATGTAATTCTTTGGGTATATAATTTTAGTATCTATATTCCACATATGTCTGATTCATTATGTCATTTTTATTATTAAAATTGATTTATTATTTATGTTTGAAAATACTTGGTAGAAAATGAGAAAACATTTGAAACAACAATACGGGTATACGAATTTTCGCGATTATCAAAAACGGATCATCGAAGACACTTTGAAGAAGATGGATAGCATTGTTATTTTCCCCACCGGTGGAGGAAAATCTCTTTGCTACCAATTTCCTGCAACTTACCTGAATAAAAAATCGATTGTGATTTCCCCTTTGATTTCTCTGATGTCAGACCAGCAAAAACACCTAGAAAGCAAGGGAATAAACGCTATCTGTTTAAACGGAGAGACTTCTCTACCATCAAAGTCTCTAATGCGTAAGGAAAATGAACCCCTCGCCGGATTGCAAGAAGCGAGTGTTATATACTGCACTCCAGAATATATATCTAAAAATATTCATGTTTTCAAGAGTATCTCAAAAGATATCTGTTTGTTTGCTATTGATGAAGCACACTGTCTTTCTGAATGGGGGCATGATTTCCGTCCAAGTTATAGGGAGTTAGAAAGTATTAAGAGAGAATTTCCAGATATCCCAATAATGGCACTGACGGCAACTGCAACACCATCCGTTCTGGATGATATATTTATTTCTTTGAATTTAGATAACGCAAATCAGTATCAAATTGGTACGTCAAGGGAAAATCTGAGTATACATGTAAGAGAAAAGTCGGGAGATATCCTAACAGATTTGGGAATTGACAAAGATAGCGAAGAATCGACAATTATATATACACAAACAAGAAAAGATAGCGAAAAAATTTACAACCTACTTAAATCTAATGGCGTTAAAGTAGGTTGCTACCATGCTGGATTATCTACAGAACAAAAACATAGAACACATGATCTTTTTGTTCATGATCATCTACAGGTGATTGTAGCTACCATATGTTTTGGAATGGGCATCGACAAACATGATATACGCAAAGTGATAAATTATGGTGCACCATGTAACTTAGAAACTTATTATCAGGAGATTGGACGCGCAGGAAGAGATGGAATGCCAGCAACTGTGATTATGTACTATTCTGATTCTGATTACAATACTAATAGATTTTTGATAAGTAAAGGGAAAAATTCAGAGAATAGATTAAAATTGTTAAATACGTTTCAAAAGTTTATAGGAAATAGCAAAAACTGCCGTCAGCTAATGATCGAACATTACTTTGAAAATGGACACTTGTCTGGTAAGATATCTTCCGATGGAAAGTGCGGTACATGTGACAATTGCTTAGGGGTATCTCGAAGTGACGATGGGATACTGACAGACGTTATTGATGAAGCTCGAATGGTTATTTGTTTAATTGGTTCATTACCAGTTAATTATGGCACGAAAAAACTGATACAAATATTGAGAGGGTCAATTCCTAAATATAGGATGAATAGATATTATGGCAAAGGTGATTATAAATCGGTTGACTGGTGGGAGAAGTTGATAAATGCATTAGTACAAGAAGACTATCTAACTAAGAAAGCATTTTCTTTTTATACAGTTATTGGAATCGGAGAAAAAGACTTGGATGAGGAAGAATTAAAAATTTATATACCAGAGAATAAATCTCGCTCGTCTCGAAGTATTAGAAAATATAAACAGATTCGTCAATACCTTTCAAATTTGAATGGGGTTGCTCCATATATGATTGTTAATGACAAGGTACTTGCTGATATTGCTACTAAGAAACCATCTAATGTGAGTGATTTGTTTAATATTGACGGTGTTAATAACGATTTTATTGTCAAATATGGAAAGTTCTTTTTAGAAGATGAAGAGCAAAAAACCAATCAAAAATCAGGAAAAAAAGTTTCAAAAACGAAAGAAGAAAGTTGGGCTATGTATCAGAATGGGAAAACAATCAAGGAAATCTCTGACATTAGAGGATTGAAGCAAACAACAATAGAGTCTCATATTGTTGATAAGTTTTCGGATGATATCGATAATAATATGGATAAGTACATGAATAGGATAGGAATCGATGATAAGATGATACAGAGAGTTGCATCTGCTGTAAAAGACATAGGAAAAGAAAGATTACGCCCTATCAAAGAGTGTTTGGATGCAGATGGGGGTAAACAAGTGTCTTATTTCCAATTAAAGACGTGTTTGTTGAAAGTTTGAAAATAAGAAGAAGGTTGTTAAATGTTTTTAGAATTGGCAATCTAACCCTAAGTTTATCAATGAAAAAATTTATAGATCTATAAATTTTTTCATAACAATTATGCTTTTTATACAATAATAACCTTGCATTGTTAAAACGTGATTATTATTAAGTATAACTTAATCTTGTTAAAAATTAAGTTATACTTCTTTCCATTTCCATTTCTACTCCATTTCATATCTGCCAATTTATTATTTCTATCTTGAACGTAGATTTAACTATAATATATCCAGAAATAGTTAATGATCTAAAATCTATATCTTTTTATTGATATTAGTTGAAACATAATGAATATATCAGTTAGTTTAAATTTTTAGGAAAACATTTGTCTAGATCTACACAGATATCCTTACAACTTAATAGTTTTACACTCACAAAAAACATTTCAATATTTATCATTACTTAAACATAATTAGCGAAAATTATAATCTCCAAACTAAAAGATAAACATTAGACTTTAGCAAATAAATAATTGAACTTAAGAATGTAGTTCAATTAAATAAAGAAATGTCCCGAGAGTTTTTCATTGATGAAGTATCTATGGAGGATAAGAAGAAGATCATGGAGGATTTACAGATCATGATAGAAGGATCAGCATTTGTCCATAATTCTACGCCTAAGTATATATATCCTTTGGATGTAACAGATACACAAGCATATATACCTTTTGCTTATGGAAGGAAATGTCCAGGGGGGCCATTTCCTAGACCTGAGAGAAAGTCCTTTCCAGTAATGAGTAAAAGATTCAATGGTTCTTTGAGGGATAAACAAAAAACTGTAAAAAGTGAGGCTTTGGAACATCTAAATGGTTATGGATCAACTATTATTGCAGCGGCAACAGGTTTTGGCAAGACGTGTACGTCAATATACATAGCGACAAAGATTAAGATGAAAACTCTTGTCATCACCCATAGGATTGTTTTGGTGAATCAGTGGAAAAAGGCTATTGAGAAGTTTTGTCCTGATGCGGATATTCAAGTGTTGACTGCTAAATCAAAGATGAAGGATTGTGATTTTTATATTATGAATGCAACCAATGTTCCTAAACATGATGTAGATTTTTACCGGAGCATTGGATTTCTTATTGTTGATGAAATCCATTGCATAATGGCAGAAGGATTATCTAAATGTATGACTCGTATTATTCCTAGGTATGTTCTTGGTTTGTCTGCAACACCATACAGAGATGACGGCTTAAATATTCTGTTGGATCTATATTTTGGGACAAGGAAGATATATAGAAAATTATATAGGCCTCATAAAGTATATAGGATACAGACTAATTTCGTTCCTACTGTAGAGCTTGCTAAAAATGGTAGAGTTAATTGGGGAGTTGTACTGGATTCGCAAGCAAATGATGTAAATCGTAATGAAATGATAGTGAGGTTGGTTCAATATTTTAAGGATCGCGTTTTTCTTATTTTATGTAAGCGTGTTGAACAGGGAAAGTATTTAGTAAAAAGGTTTGAAGATGTTGGAGAAGATGTTACAAGTCTTATAGGAAAAAATCAGGAATATGAACAGAAAAGTAGAATATTAGTTGGGACAGCAAGCAAAACAGGAACGGGATTTGATCACGATCGTTTGGATGCGTTGATAATGGCGAGTGATATACAGGCATATTTTATTCAGTATTTGGGGAGAGTTTTTAGACGTGAGGATGTTGTACCATTAGTGTTTGATATTGTTGATAAAAATCCTATATTGGAGAAACATTTTAAAGTGCGTAGAGCCACTTATTTGGAACATGGCGGGGCTGTACGTGATTTTTCAAAGACTTTCCCAGACTTTGAGCTTTGTTAGTTTTATTAATCAGCATATAAGTGTTCTCAGTGATTGTTCCATAGTATTCTTTTTAGTTGAGAGCCATCTTGGGATTATGCTTTATATTTATCAATAGGATGCATATTGATAAATTTTTATATGTAAACTTTTGCATCTACGGATGGTTTCTCATAAGCAAATACATACAAAATGTTTATACCATATGTTTGATTCATACTTTAACATGTTATACAAACATATTTTGAATACTGTTCACTTTGAGTATTTGCCAAAGATTCTTTGTTTTTCTTCTCCTTTTGTAATTTCCTCATCCTCCATATTGGCCTTAACCTCTTCAACGTCGATATCAACTAGGTCTATATTCTTTTGATTGGTAGTAGATGTCATTTTCTACCATTTTCTTATTAATAATTTCTTTTTTCCAATTTATTTATATAGATATAGTTTTGGTTACCGATGGATGAATATTAGGATTCAGTATAATACGTGAGTCAGGGTTTGTTCTAACTTTAAATGACAAATGTTATTCAAAGTTAAACTATTTAAGCTATGTTTTTTAATGCCTCCAAAACCTGTTCGTAACAAAGATGACCTTTGCTACACCTACATACCCCCGTTTCTCTTATACTAACCCAAGCAGAACAAGAACTATCATTTTCTTTGTATTGGCATTGCAGTTCCATCAAAAGAAGTGGCTCACGTCTTAAAAGGGCTTTTTCTATCCAATCGGTGGAATTTTCATTCCCTCTGACATATTCAATATAAGACTTTTTCTCCTCCTCAGATAAATCCTGAGTTAGATATTTTCGCACGATTGCAGCCATTTTTAAACTGATCACACCTTTTTAAATGTTAATAGGATGAATAATCTTTGTAGTCATATTAATCTTCCTCTTCGTCTTCGTTATAGAGGGTACAACTGCTAAATTATTTAAAATACGAAGCTATAGCCTTTGGATTTATCCCAGTAGTTTCAAAACGTATAACAATTGTGGTGAGTTCTATAGTCCCAGTAGTTTTTAATGTTGCTCCCCGAGTTGATGACGCAGCAGAAGATCTAGCTTCATCACGAACAGATAAAGTAGCCAAATTCATATAAGGGACAGTTTCGATGTCTTGGTATGAGGCGTTACCGTAGCTACGTTATCTTCAGGAGGATCAATATCCGTGTCTAACTTTACGCTTAACAATGAATTTAATAGCAGTAACATCTCTTCCCGGAATGCGCAAGGGGGTCATTGTCAACAGATTTACAGGCTATAAATTAAGACCTTAATATATGTTAAGTTATTTTAAAGTCATATGTTTAAAATGTAAAATGGAAGCAATAGAGAAAACAGAAGAGAAAGTGGAAGGATCCTACAAGGATCCTCAAAATTTCGAGGAGATCGTAGAAGAAGTTAAAAACGCACAGACTCATGATGATGTAGTTAAAATTATCAACAGAACATTTCCCACGTGGATCTTAGGATGGCCCAAAAGATACAGTTTAGATTACCCACATTTTCAAAACAATTGGGCATTTGTGTGCAAAAGAGCAGGATGTACACCGCTGAGTGTTATCATTGTGGATAAAATCGAGTTCAAAGATTCTGAATACAAACTTGTCCGTTTATTTTCAGAATTACTGACAGTTTTTGGACATTCTGTGAGGAGAAAGGAAGAGTTTGTAGGGTGTAAAATGTGTGGTGATGCTATTCCATCTCAGGGTGTATACAACCAACTAGTCGAGAGAAAAGTTGCTAATATTCCAGGTTGTTGGATGGTTAAATGCAGAGCATGCTAATTTTGTAGGGACTTATTTAAACTCACGCGAGTTTAAATAAAATTATTTTCTGACAACTGTTTCGAGTAGTTCTTTCAAGACTGGATGTCTCGGTTCGTAGTATTTCTTTATATCTCTTGGCTTTACGGGACGAAGCTTGATACTAAGTATTTCTTTTAGCTGTGCTTGATTCAACATTCCTAACTGAAACTTATCAATAGGGGGCATATTACGCGCAGGGGCCGGAATAACGTTCCTAACGGGTTTTAGTTTAACTCCAATTAAATCTTGGGTGGAGATTAACAAAATCGTGTGTTCTGGAATAGGTGGCAACCTTTTTTTCTCGTTTATTGAAAGTGTATTGGGAATTACACTAGTTTCTTCTTGATTCATTTCTGGTGATACCCACCATGAACTTAAATAATTAACTAGTCCTGACATTTTTTTATATATAACTTATTTTTTAAATACAGGAAATTTAGCGACTAATATAAATACGAACATGTATATAAATACTTTACTTATACTTGCAACTTTTTTCATAGTCGTAACAGTAATCATAGTCCTTTACTTCTGGGTGTGCAATAACACCGACAATTTTGTAATTTCTCCTATTAGAGGAGGAGTATACGATCCAGATATAGAAAGATTAAGCGGTGGAATGGCTGGATATTCTCCAAGTCCATATTATAGATGGTCATACTCCCTGTACGCACCAGAAGAATATTATCCTTATTTTGGTAATCCTTGCTCTGATTATTTGTCAGAAAGTATATATTCGAGGAACTATTATGACAGACCGTATACATATGGATACACTTTTTTTGATCCCGTGTTCGATAATCCTAGAGTGCAGGAACTATGGATGTCAGGAGAATAGATTAACCCAAATTAACGCATAAATGAAACCAGCCATGTAAACAAAGCAAGAACGACAAACAACATAACTGTTTGTTTGGTGGTATACCTTCCAATCTCTAGATTCTTAGTTGCTTGGTACAATTTATTGGTTCCCTGACTCTTCATTGTATTCTCCAAATTATTTGCGACTTTTTCCTGAACTTTTTCAAACACCTCTGGACCCTTTTTCATCACATCATCTCTTATTTGAGCCAATGCCTGATTTACAACTTCCTGTAATTCAACACCCTTTGCTCGAAGTAATACACCAACTTCTTTACCTCCTTCTTCTGTAATAAATGCTAAAGCACTAGCGCGCTCCTTCTGTTCAACTGTTAAAGCCATGGCTTTACCAGTTTTGTCTAAGACTTCTCCTCCATCGCCCCACATCATATTTTTAAGACCAGACCATGTAGAGCCGGGTATATCTTTAATACTTTTTATAAAATCAAAAAGAGGCGCAACAACATTTTTCCCAATAATATCGACAAAAATAAACGACAATCCCTTAGTAAGACTGAGGCCCATTTCTTCGACAAAATCTAATATAACTTTTGCCGCATTTATAGTCTTTCCTTGAATTTCTTGAGCCGATTCGGCAAAAATACTCCAAATACCTGTTAGACTTTCTGTTCCTGCTCTGTAACTAGCACCAAAAACCAGAATACCTTGACAAATAAGTTTAGTTATATAAGAAATCCAATCAAGGGAAAACCACAAAAATATATAAAATACGGCAGCCTTCATAGCATTATAGGTGCTTTTTATTGCCGATGGTGCATTAGCACCGAGTTTACCAAAATCGGGCATGCCAGGTATTAAATTATAGACTGCCCAAATCACTTGGGAAACTATAGATATGAAAAATCCTAACAATTTACCCATCGCTACTTTATCTGAAGCAAACGTAAAACATATAGTCCCAACTACTCTAATCATTACATCAAAAAAGTTTCCGAACGGAAGACCGACATAGATAGTTCCATTGTAAATAAGAGTGCCTGTTATGTACAAACCATATTTGTATTTCCAAATCCACTTGATAAAAGACCATTTGTTAGCCCACATCCATGAAGCCCATACAATCGGCTCATCTTCATCGCGTTCTGAAAATAAGTCTTTGGTGTCTTTATATGATTGGGCAAGTTTTTTAAACGCAAATTTAAGAGTGCGAAAGTGAACTTCTAGGTCTTTGGTGTTTCTAGAATTTTTTAAATTCTTGTTAAAGGCTTTAAGGATCTTGCAAAAAATTCTAAATTGTTCGAAAAATGGTTTGATCATATCTGTCATATGATAATGTTCGGCTTTGGAAGCAAGTTCCTGCATCCAGGAGCTTGCTTTATTGACCATTTCGGATTCTTCCTTATACATTTTTTTCGATAGAACGGGATTTAATTTGAATGATTTCATATGGGCTTCGAAAAAAACTTTAATATTTGGATCACATGTTGTATCCTCAAACTTCATAGTTCCTTTAATCAGTTGTTCTGTAACTTGTTTAATCTTGTCAACATCATCATCGCTGCCAATTGCGGTAACTCCGGCGACTGTTAGTGATTTTTTAGGGAGAAGAGATCTCTCCGCAGAAGAGGATGTAAGAGCATGACTTTCTTCTGATTTTGTTGGTATAAGAGACATTTATTTAATATT
>ERZ891134.1292-NODE-1292-length-17661-cov-4.353913_pt1 | contig 17661 bp, 14 predicted proteins | sample MGYA00520888_ERZ891134 | MGnify/ENA primary metagenome ERZ891134 (study PRJEB32303, sample SAMEA104408692) | aquatic metagenome | biome: Brackish water; feature: Coastal; material: water | place: Baltic Sea | collected 2014-10-23 | depth 10 m ... | reverse complement strand
GCTTGGGCATCCTGGCAACGGGCATTGCCGGCCTCGCAGTTCACAACCTGGGAAACCGGTACTTCTGGACCGACGAGTCCTCGAGCTTCTTCACTGCCCTGGGTTGGCCGGCGCCGGGTCAACAGCCAGGTGGGCTATCCGAAATCCAGCAGACCCTGATCACATTCCTGGACCCGGGCCTTTTCCACCTGATGATCCGCGGCTGGTCCGAAACTTTCGGGACGAGCATCGAGAGTTTGCGCACCCTGCCCTTCCTCTTCTTCGTGCTGTACGTGATCGCCCTCCTGCTCTGGTATCGCCGATTCCGACTCCCACTCTTGGTAGCTGTGGCGGGAGTCTCGGTGATGATGCTCGACAACATCACGCCGTACTACTCAGTGGAAGTGCGTGCCTACTCCGCGTCATTGGCGGCTGCAGTTGCCCTCCCACTAGCCGCTGCGTGGTTCATGGATCACCCGAACGTGACCCGGCTTGTGGCTTTCCTGGGCATCAGTGGATTCCTGGGTGCAATGCAATACACAGCGGCCAGTGTCAAAATCGCCACTGGAATCCTCGTGCTCGCCGGGTTGATCCGAAAGAGGACTCCTTCCGAGCGCTGGCGGTTAGCCATAGGGGCCACGTTCACACTCGCGTGGCTGCCAGTTATCTATCTGATCACGCGAGGATGGCCGAGCCGTGGTGCGGAGGTCGACCTGGACCATGTCAGGAACCTCGTGCTCGCTTATATGGACACCACGACCCTCCTTCAAACTCTTTCGTCCAATTTCCTCAGCTTCACCGCCCTGCCACGGACTCTTTTCCTGATCGCTGTCCCGGTGATCTTTCTCATCACGAAGGCCAAGCACTCAAACCACACCCACAATGCGACGCCAAAGCGCCCTTCGACGCCTGTCGTTCAGTTATGGATCTATGTCGCTGCCCTGACCAGCTCGGCCGCGCTGCTTTCCATCGGGGGCTTCCTGCCGTGGGTCCTGGGAACCCGGTGGTCCATCACCGAAATCGCAGGCATCGGACTAAGCGTCCTAGGACTAGCGGTCCTTCTTCGCGACTACTCACCACGAACGCTTCGGCAGTCAGGCCTCGCGAGAATCGCCGTGGTGGCCGTGTGTATCGCCGTTGTCTTGCTGGGCACTGCGCGCATGTGGACCTACGAGCGCCCAGGCAACTCGCAGGCTCTGGATGACCTCATCCCTGTACTTGTCTCGGGAGACGCCCAGACCCCAATCGTCATTGACTATTGGGTGTTCCCGGACACCCGATACTGGGTCGAATACAGCGGGGAATTCGAAGCGTCACGCCAAGCCTGGATTGATCGAGGGGTCGTCTCCACGGACGGCTTCGTTGAAGCCGGGCCAGCCGCCATCGAGAAGTTCCTCAATTCACCCAGTGATCGCATGCTCCTCAAAGACACCAAGGCACTTGATGCCCTTGCTCAGCCCCTGCCGCCTTCCGTCCGGGTGATTTATCCCCGCGAAGGTTCGCTCGCCTCGCCCGGTCTGCTTTCGCCACCTGTTGTGCTGGTCAAGGACGAATCCTGAACGGCATCAGGGTCATCAGACGAACTCTCACCGGAACCTCGACCCTGTAGGTAGGCAGCAGCGGCAAGCACCATCAGGATCAGTAGGAATCCGGTAGCACTCGGCGCGATCCAATTGTTGCGGGGCTCGGTTACCCCAGTAATGAGATAGGTGACGATCACAGCCAGCGGGCCTGGGTAAGCGAATCCAGCAGCCCTCGCGGCGATAAGCGCCCCAATACCGATCGCCGCAAATTGCGACACGAATCCGACCAGGCCCCAGCGTGCCAACTCATCGATGTAGAGACTGTGCGCGTGTCCATAGAACTGGGCCACCTCGTTGCCATTGGCAATCCCTGCTCCTCCCACGCCCAGTAGGGGCGACTGCGACCACAACTCCAGAAACGCCGGCCAGATTTTCTCTCTTCCGGTGAGTCCAGCAGGCCGCGCGAACATGACCAACGCACCAGCAACCAGCAAAAACGATCCCGCCCCAATGCGCAGGGACCGAGGAAAACGTTGAAGTCGAGCACTCCGCGAAAACATCAGCAGCAGCACCACTCCCGCGGCGGCAGCCCCAATAGAAGCGCGGCCGTTGGTCAGCACCAGCGTCAATCCGCCAACAATCAAGAAAACCCACGACCATCGAGACCAAAAAGCGATAGCGATGACGACCAGCAAAGCGGCCATCATCGCGGTATCGCCGTTGTGACCGAAAGGACCCGGCCATCGACCATCTATCCCCAATAGGTCATTGAGCGGAAGGAAGTACCTTTCCTCATCAAAGGTGATCACGCCGGGGGACTGTGGCTTGATCTCTACAAGACCCAGCATTTCCAGCACTCGAGTAGCAACGAGAACGATCGTTGTAGTCCAAGCGAAAGTCAGCACGGCCAGGCGTACTCCAAAGGAACTTGGCGGCTTAAGAGCAATCAAGACCAAAATTGGCACGTACAAAATTGCTGTGTAGTTCATGGCTTCGCCGTGGTATCGATACAAGAGCCAGTGAATAAACCAAGCTCCAGCCATCCCTGCGAGGAATGCCATCAACCACCCTGAGGCGATCCTGCGAGGATCAGCAAGCAGCCACAGCAAGAAGGCGAAACCCGCAACGAGGAACATGGTCATAACGTTGCCAGGCTGTCCCCATACGACAGCCTGCTCGAACCACAAATAGTTGACCCAGCGCTCAAGTACCACTCCGGCGGCCAGAACAGCCAGGAATGCTCCATCGGGGACGTGGACCCTGAATCGTTCGAGCACCTGATGATGGTAGGTGATTCAGCTTCGGATTGGCCGTATGCAGGTCACGGAAACTTGACACTCCTCACTTTGGGAATAGTCCGCTGAAGGGGGTGAGAAGGCACTATTTTGCATAGTTCGGGCTTTTTCCGCGAACGCTTGGTGGGCCGCACGTTGCGCGGTAGAAGTCATATCCAACCTTTGGCTAGGCAGGGGGCGCCAATTCCGACCCCGCACCTGCGAAAGAGACGACCACTCTGGAGTTGAGGTGCCTTGACCGTCACCAGTAGCGAGCCCTTCAGCGGATGCGGAGAAGGCTGCGGCGGTGCTAGCAGCTAGCAAAATCGAATCACCAAACCGGGGCGTCAAGTGCACTCTGCGATTTCTTCCTGACCTGCCTATTGACAGTGCGTGACAACTGCGCAGGTTTCAAATTCACCTCCAGCGCCCCGAATGAGTTGTGGCTAGCCGACAGATCTGAGCGTCGCCTGCTTGGATTCCATGCACGCCGAAACAATTTCTACGTGTGTGCGATCAAGGATGTGTTTTTGAGCCGGATCGTGGGGCATTCCATTGATTCGTGGATTCATTCACGCATTGCGGTGAACAATGCTGTTTCGCGTCCAGGGGGGGGTGGCCGGGTGAATCGTGCTTGTCGACCGCGGCTCGTAAGATCGCAACCGCAAGCATATCTCCATCAAACGCGACTCCTACCGCCTCAAAGACCGAGACATCGACCGAACACCTCCAGCCAACGAAATTGAGTAGACAACCAAGGGATCAATTTCGCATCGGTTCCTTGAGTTTCATGTTCAGTCGACGTTGACAGGCCACCCACTAGGAGGTGCGTATCGGGATCGTCGTCTGGATCTAGCGCACTTGTCACCACCGCCGTAGGCAAGATGTCCTCGGCCGATTGACCCCACCATCCAATTCGGGACCAGGACAACCACACCAGCCGCTCAGGCTGCGAAACCGACCACCTCACTTGACTGTGTAGCAGGCCCTCTGGATGAACTATCTAGTTCGTGTGAGTGTTCTGGGCTTGTCACCACGTGAGTGAGCAAGGCGCCTGCCACCTGACGTTTGCCTTAGCCGCCGACTATCTGACCGCTACTCGACGACACCTTCGACATCATCAGATCGAACATCGGAATTAAGTGTTGGAGTCGTCCTCGAAAATGGCGTTGACGTCCCCATCAAAAACGAGGCACCCTCGGTCCAGAAGCAGGGCACGTCCGCAGAACTCCTGGGCTAGCTTTCTGCTATGAGTAACGAAAACGATCGTGGCCCCATCATCTTTGAATTGACGCATCCGATCGAGTGACTTCTTCTGAAACTCTACGTCACCGACGGCTAGAACCTCATCAACCAAAAGGATGTCTGGCTTGATGTGGACGGCAATGGAAAAACCTAGACGGACCGACATTCCAGATGAGTAGAACTTCAATGGAGTGTCGATGAAGGCCTCTACTCCGGCAAAGTCCACGATTGCATCGAGGTTTTTTCGAATCTCTGTGCGAGAAATTCCAAGGATTCCTGCATTTAGGTAGATGTTCTCACGCCCAGTCAGATCAGGATGGAATCCTGAGCCCAATTCTAGTAGGGGCGCCATTCGTCCACGCGCTCGAATCACGCCGGAGGACGGGCGAAGCACCCCAGAGAGAAGTTTCAGAGATGTCGACTTGCCCGAACCGTTATGACCGAGTAGGGCCACCGCCTCTCCGTCGCGAATGCTAAAGGTCACGTCGTCCAGCGCGGTGAGTCGGGCGGACTCCACCCGATGCCCGGCAATACCGAGCAGATAATCCTTGAAGGACAGAGAATTTCGAATGGAGTAGATCTTTTTCACGTTTTCAAATCGAATGACTTCCACTCACAGCTCCTGAGCAATGTTTCCGGACATTCGCGAGAAGATCCGTTGTCCTAGCCATAGCAAGATAAGTCCGAGCAAGATACTGAAGGCGAGAAATGTAACGGTGGACTGCATGCTCAGGAGCTGCGAAGCTCCGGCCTCCGTTGTGACTGATGGCCATAGTGCGTACCTGAAAGCGGTCACGGGAGCCAATGTGGGATTTGCTGTGTATAGGGCCAGAATCTGAGGCTGTGAAGCCAGGACCGATTCAACCATGGCATAGGAGTAGAGAATCGGAACGAGCCAGAATCCAACTTGAAGTGCAACATCAACAAAGTATCCGACGTCACGAAATCGCACGTTGATGGCCGAGAGCAGTAGTCCGAGTCCGGCAGCCAAAGCAGTAAGAGCCGAGAAACCAGTCAGCAACCACCAGAAGTTGATAAGAGTCGGCCACGCTCCGTAGAACAAGTACCCAAGAACAAGCACGCTGGCTTGTATCAAGAGATCGACAACGGCGACGACTAGGACAGCGACGATTAGGAGCTCCCGCCGGAAAGCGGCCTTATTGATCAGAGCGGCATTTGCGGGTAGTGCGTTGACACTGCCGGAAACGATGCTTGAAAAAAATATCCACGCAATAAGCCCGACGTATAGATAGACACCGAACTCAGGAATTGACGCCCCAGCACCCAGAAAGACACCCACAGCCAATCCATAGATTGCCAGCAGCACCAAGGGTCGAATGAGGGCCCATCCCCAGCCAAGGAACGATCCTTTGTACCTTTGCCGGAGTTCTCGCGCGATCAAAGATCGCAAGAGTTGCCTTTGACTGATCGCCTCCTGCAGATCCCCCCGTAAGCCACCCCAAAACCTAAAAGGTGAGTTGATGATGGGAGGGCTATCATTATGCTCCCCAGGCGTCAAGCCGGGGCCGGGTGAGTGCGACATCTAGGCCACCATAGTTGGCACAGGTGACGCCTCAAATCTCATAGGCGAGCCGCACCCTCTCCGCCCAGCACGCCACGGGTATCCAGAATCACCCGAGCCGTTGACGAGTAATCCTGCCCGTGGAACACCGAGTGATCGGTCACCAGCACCACCCCGTCAAAACCCGAGGCGAACCCCAACTCCCCAGAAGTCAGTGAGTCCACCCGATCCACGCTCTCCCCATCCACAGCCCACGCATCCACATACGGATCGAAGAAGGAAACCGATGCTCCTTCCTGACGCAGCAACCGCACGATTTCCTCAGCCGGCGTTTCCCGCATATCCGGCACATCCCGCTTGTAAGAAACCCCAAGCAGCAGCACGCGCCCACCGTCCAAACGAATATCAGCAGCAGACATCTCCGAAACCAGCCGCGACACCACATACTCCGGCATCCCTGCATTGATCTCCTGCGCCAACGCCACGAACCGGAACTGCTCACCCAATTCGCTCTCCACCCGCGATGCCAAGTACCGCGGATCAATCGGAATGCAGTGACCCCCAACCCCCGGTCCTGGATAGAACGGCGCGAAACCGAATGGCTTGGTGGACGCCAGCCGGATCGCCTCCCGCAAATCCACCCCCAACGCGCGAGTGAACTTCGCCATCTCGTTGACCAGAGCGATGTTCACCTGCCGGTATGTGTTCTCCAGCAGCTTGGCGAACTCGGCCTCTCGAACACCCCCAGCCGGCACCACCGAAACCCCAGCCCCCGAATACAGCGCCTCCACCCGATTCCGGCAGCAATCCTGGAGCCCCGACGCGATCTTGGGCGTGTTCGCCACCCCGAACTTGGAGTTCCCGGGATCGATGCGTTCCGGACTGAACCCCACGCAGAAGTCCTCCCCGGCCACCAAGCCCGTAGCCGCAGCCAACGGCGCAGCCACAACTTCCTCCGTGGTCCCGGGATACGAGGTCGATTCCAGGACCACCAGCGAGCCAGTACGAATCCACGGAGCAATCACCTCAACTGCCCGCTCGATGCTGGACGTATCCGCCCCTCCGGATACCGACAGTGGGGTTGGCACGCAAATCACGAAGGTGTCGCATTGAGATAAATCCGACGACGACGAACTCACCCGCAAAGAACCCGCCAGCGCGGCCGACAACGCGCCAGACGACACATCCAACACATGCGACTCACCCGAGGCCAATCGCCCCACAAGGTCGCCATCCACGTCGAACCCGACAACCTCGGATCCAGCGCCGGCAAACTCAACGGCGAGCGGCAGCCCCACATACCCCAGGCCGATAACTCCGATCACTCAGAACCCCCGGTGTTCACCACCGGTTAAGCATAGGCAGCGCTAGGGGAGTTGAGCTGCCGCTAGCCCGATCGCCACAGCTGTGGTTACGAATAATCCGGCCTGCAGCGTCAACACCGAGCCGGCTACGCTCCGCCCCCCGTCCTGCAGCACGTGTGCCAAATGGTCGCGGCCTGCCGTGAAGGGGTGAATCCTCGCTCGCAACCGCTTGATCACCACGTACGAGGTATCCAGAATCGGCAACGCTGCGAGCAGCAATGCCAACCCCACACCCACCCACGGTGAGACGGTCGATGGCCGCAGCCCGATGATCAAACTCGCGAGCATTGCGCCGAGGAAGTAGGCCCCGGAATCTCCCATGTACACCCGGGCCGGGTACCAGTTATGCCACAAGTACCCGATACAAACACCTACCAGCGCGAGACCCAGCAGTGAAATCAATTCCTGTCCGAACATGATGGCGATCACGCTCGCACCCAGTGCCGAGACCAGGACCGTGGTGGCAGCAAGACCATCAGAGTTGTCCAACAGGTTGATTCCATTGATCAAAACCATGAACCACAGCACCGTCAGGATGAGATCAAGCCACGTGATCCCGAAGACCTCCACGCGAGTTCCGAGCACCCACGCCAGCAACCCGATTCCGCCTTGCAGGACCAACCGCAAGACGGGCTGGATAGTGCGGGCATCATCCACATAACCAATGACTGCTGCCACCAGAGCAGGAACCAGCACCGCAGCCGCCAGGCCCACGGTGTCCGTTCGACCAGCAAGAAGCAACGCGCCTATTGCCGCAACACTGAAAGAAAGAGCGATCGCTACCCCACCCAGCTTCGGCACGGGGCGCTCTTGCACTTTGCGGCCGCCATCGGGATGGTCGTGCAGTCCTACGCGATTAGCGATTCGGATGCTCGCCGCTACTGCAAGTCCGGAAAGAACAGCCGCTCCGATCAGGACTCCCGCCCACAAAACAAAGGTCATGTGTCGCTACGGGACTTCAGATCCGCTGCCACAGACAACACGATGTCGTCCAGGTTCCGCGTGGGCGACCATCCCAGCAAACCGTTGATCTTTGACGTGTCCGGTCGACGGCGCTGCATGTCCTCAAACCCGGCCTCGTATGCCTCGTCATAGGGGACGAAGACGATCTCACTACTGGATCCGGTCAAGGACCTCACACGTTCGGCTAGTTCACGGATCGAGATTTCCTCTTGTGACCCCACGTTAAAGACTTGCCCCTCTGCCTCGGAGGCCTCAACCATTCCTAACAGCGCCTCAACCACATCGCTCACATGGCAAAAGCACCGCGTCTGATCACCCGATCCGTAAACGGTCAAGGGAGCTCCACGAAGAGCTTGCGACACCAACCGGGGAATCACCATCCCGTAGTGACCCACCTGCCGGGGTCCTACTGTGTTGAACAGCCGCACGATCACCGTCGGCAAACCTTTTTGCTTCCAATACGCGTGCGCAAGAACTTCTTCGATCGCCTTGGCCTCGCTATAGGACCAACGCGTCTTCAGTGGCGAACCAAGAATCCGATCATCGGTCTCACGAAGCGCATCAGAGGTGTTCTTCCCATAGATCTCACTTGTGGAAGCAACAAGCACCTTGCGCCCGTACTTATGGCACTTCTCGAGCACAATCTCAGAGCCACGAATATTTGTAGCCAAACTCTCCAGTGGCCTCTCGACAATCAGATTCACACCCACAGCCGCCGCCATGTGCAGCACCACATCCGCCCGCCGCACCACATCATCCACAAGTGCATCATTGAGAATCGAGCCGAGGACAAATTCGAAGTCAGGATTCCCAGCATGACCAGCCACATTGTCGTGCCGCCCCGTCGACAAATCGTCCAGAACAATCACAGAGTGCCCACGAGTAAGCAAGGCATCAACCAGGTGCGAACCGATAAATCCCGCACCACCGGTCACTAAATAGCGAGCCACGAGCCCCCTTTCGACGACTCCGCATCTTTGCACACCTCTTGAGTGAGAGACTCAGCAATGTGGTGACACCAGACCCCAGACCGATCCGGGTTATGCACGTCATTGCGCGCATGAATGTTGGTGGCCCCGCCGTCGAAATCGCTGAACTCATGAGAGGCCTGGATCCCCAAGAGATTCAGCAACTACTTGTCACCGGATACTGCGACGAGGACGAAGTCGATTTCTTGGAGACGCAGGCCCCGGACATCGAGGCGGTGCGGATCCCAGGACTCGGCCGAGCCATACGTTCAACAGGTGATTTGAGGGCGTTCGTTCGCTTAGTTCGAGCTATCCGCGAGTTCGAGCCTGATGTCGTCCACACGCACACGGCAAAAGCTGGAGTTCTGGGCAGGCTCGCGGCGAGAGTTTCGGGGCGCAAGGTCAGTGTCGTGCACACCTATCACGGGCATCTTCTGCATGGGTATTTCAAACCCTGGAAAACCCGATTGCTGGTACATGTGGAGCGTGGCTTAGCACGGATCACATCGCAGATCGTCACCGTAGGCATGCAGGTGCGACGGGATCTTTTGAATGCTGGCATTGGGCGCGACGAACAGTACGTAGTAATCCGATCAGGGGTAAGAATCAAGCAACCACCAGATTCCTTTGTTGCGAGACAGCAGTTGGGGTTACCACAGCGGGTAACAACCGTCGCCTTGATTGGGCGACTTACGAAAGTGAAGCGACCCGATCGCTTTATCGAGGTGGCAGCAAACTTGGTGGCAGACAACACTGAAGTCTTTTTTGTCGTGGCAGGTGGTGGTGAAGATGAGGCAGAAATCATGGATGCGGCTGTTGCCTTGCAACTACCGATGACGTTCCTTGGCTGGCGTTCGGATATCGAGACAGTTCTGGCGGCAAGTGACGTCATCGTCTTGACTAGCGACAATGAAGGAACCCCTCTGAGTCTGATCCAGGCTGCTCTTGTAGGCATTCCGGCAGTAGCGACCGATGTTGGCTCGGTGTCGGAGGTCGTGGTGGATGGAGTTACTGGGCTTCTATGCCCGCCGAGTTCGGAGTCGATAGCGGAAAAGCTTTCGATGCTTATCCAAGACTCGCAATTGCGATCCAAGATGGGAGTGGAGGCACGCAAGTTCGCAAAAGAAAATTATGAACCCCGTCAGTTCCTTGAGTCACACCGAACCGTGTACGAGAGATCCAGCCAAGCCCGCCGCGGTTGAGGTACTGGCCTGAGTTGTGCGACTCATTAGGGGATCGTTTGTATTCAACTGGGGCGCTGACTGGACGGATGAGTCAACTTAAGCCTCATTTTCAGGCTCGAGTAGCCAACCACTTGCATCCGCATTGGCGACTCTGGTGGTATGACTTCGGACTGGCACGGGCAGTGGCGAACGGAACGAGCGCGAATCAACATGATGGATTGATTGCGAAGTCGATGACAAAATGGCAGTAGGCGCCGCATCCTGGTGCCAGCTGACGGGGGATCAATTGACCGGTAACGAAGGTGAAGGGGACGTTCCCTAGGTGGACGGCATATCTGCCGGTAACGCATAATTGTCAATTCATCGCCCTACTCAAGTACTTGGTCACGGCAAAAGTCACGCACTTTCTTCGGGAAATACGTGTCAAGGCAAATTAGCGGCTCTCACGTCCCGACTCGTGAGCGAGTAAGGGATTTCGCACGTTGTACGCTTGCAGCGTCACGCTTATGAATAAGGGCCGTGCCAGCACTAGAAAGGGGGAACGAGTGGTACCGATTAGAACACTTCTTTATGGATACGGCTATTGGGGGACCAGGCTGGGACGCGTATTAACGGCACATCCTGCCTTTGACGTCGTGGGGCTAGTGGAGACGAGCGCTGCGGCCGCACGGAGATTCAAGGATGAATATCCGCACATACCGGTTCACGACCCTGATTTGGTCGAACCGGCGGGTCTGGCCGATCTTGCCGTGGTTGCTACACCTGCCTCTACACATCACCTGGTGGCGAAAAGGCTGCTGTCCCTCGATCTAGACGTGGTGGTCAGTAAACCCCTGGGTCTCTCTGTCCGCGAAGCCAAGGAACTCACTGAACTGGCTGAAGAGCGAGACTTGCAGCTCATGGTGGATCTGACATATTTATTTACGCCGGCTGTCCAGCGCATCAGGGAAGTCTCAAAAGACGGGGCCATTGGTTTTCCTTCATTCGTATCCAGCAACCGATCAAACTTAGGTTTGATTCAGCCGGATTGCAGCGTTGTATGGGATCTGGCAGTTCACGACTTCGCGATCATTGAGTATGTCCTGGGTGCCACACCGTCGTGGGTGTCGGCACACACTGGGACACACGAGTTGAGTACTTTCGCAAGCACAGCTTCGATCACCTGCCAGTTCGGTGAGACTTTGGCCTCAATATTTGTTACGTGGGAATCGTCCGTAAAGGTCAGGTCCATGGTGTTCGGGGGCACCCAGGGTGTTCTAGTTTTTGATGACACTCGAATTGAGGGGAAACTTCTTCACGTTCCGGGTGAAATTGTCGAGACGACCAATCGTGCTCTCGTCGAAGAACGCAGCGTTTCGTACTCAGTTGGAGAGCCGACTCCATATCTGCTTGCGGAAGCAGAGGCGCTGATGATTGAGTTTGATCACATTGCGCGGCAGTGCAGAGAGAGAAAGGACGAAATGCAGACAAGCAAACTCGCTCTTCATGGCGTGGCTGCGGCAGAGGCGTGCGAGCTCTCGGCCAAAAACGCGGGATGTCTTGTCAGAGTGGACATGAAGTGAATGTTCCTTACTTGGACATCAGTACACAGACACGACTAATTCGACCAGCCCTAGACCAGGCGATCGGAGATGTCCTCGACTCAGGGTCATTCGTGTTGGGCCCACACGTCACCGCGTTCGAACATGAGTTCGGATCTGCTCTTGGTGGCATTGGTGCTGTAGCGTGTAACTCAGGCACCTCAGCCCTGCATCTCATTCTCAAAGCGCTTGGGATTGGACCCGGGGACGAAGTCGTCACAGTTTCTATGACATTCGCGGCAACAGTCGCGGCCGTCCTTTACACGGGTGCGACTCCAGTCGTCGTCGATATTGATCCCGATTCCTGGACAATGGATCCAGAGCAACTAAGGGGCGCCATATCCGCAAAGACCAGAGCCGTAATCCCGGTGCACCTTCACGGCAGAATCGCTGACATGGCATCGATTTGTGACATTGCAGATGCAGCTGGTGTCCCGGTCATTGAAGATGCCGCCCAAGCTCACCTGGCCCACCGAGGTGATCAATATGCGGGCAGTTTTGGTCTAGCTGCGGCCTTCAGCTTCTATCCGGGTAAGAATCTGGGAGCTCTTGGCGAGGGTGGGGCGGTTGTTTCTCGCGATGCTCAGCTTCTCAAAGACGTCGCCAGGTTAAGAGACTGGGGAACCGACTACAAGTATGACCATCAGACTCTCGGTTTCAATTACCGAATGGATGGAATTCAAGGAGCGGTACTTTCCGTCAAGTTGGGCTTTCTTAGTGAGTGGACTCATGAAAGGGTTCGAAAGGCGATCGTCTACGAAGATCTACGATCGAAACCGGGTCTCTCCCTGCCTATGCTCGACACAACTGGCGGTCATAGCTACCACGTGTATTCCATATTGGTTCGAGATCCTGAACGCCTGGGTGAGGAGTTGGCTCGCCTTGGTATTTCTACTGGGCGCCACTATCCGGTTCCGGTTCATTTGCAACAGGCCTACCGTGGCGCTGTGCAGCCAATTGGGGATTTGAGACGCACAGTCGAATTCGCCAGATCCTGCCTAAGTCTTCCACTTTACCCGGAGTTGTCAGATCCGCAACAGGAGTATGTGATTAAACAACTGGACCATCTCTTGGGTGCCCAGTGATCGACTCAGTACCGAAATTCCAGCATTAAGTTCGGAAATGGACAGGTCTGTATCCGTAGTCTTGATCTCCCGAAATCACGAGCGGTTTGTGAACGACTGCATACGTAGCGTTGCCCGTGAGTTCGGGAAGTCGGCTCAAGTCGTTCATGTGGACACAGGATCGGACGACGCCAGCGTTGAAGTCGCTTCTAGCGCCTATGTGTCGCTCGGCCTAGAGCCAAAAATTATTCAGGGAGACATGACGACAATGGCAGCGTTGATGCGTGCGAGTGACCATGTATCGAGTGATTACGTTGCGCTATTGTCGACCGATGATTGGCTAATGCCTGGCTACGGAGCCAAGGTTCATGGGCTTCTGTCTAGGTCCTCGCCTGTGGCCTGCTGGAATTTCGGTCTTGCGGTTTACGACGAGCACTCGAAACGCACGGGATCGCTCTCACCGCGTTGGACACCGTTCGCTTCATTAAATAGTTCCTTGCTTAACTGGTTAAATTTGGGAACTGCGCCTGGTAGCCTAATGCCTTGGAAGGCCATTCGTTCAACTGGTCTACTCGAAAGACATGCCGCCTCGGTCGTTGAAGACTACCCAATCTGGCTTGAGTTGGTGAGTCGAGTACCCATTCGATCCGTACGCAAGCGACTAGTGGCTTACAGACGCCATAAGGGAGCCCAAGGCCTTGCTGTCCAGAATATGGAGTATGCCTGGTCGCTTGGGTACGTGATGGGACTGATTGAGTCGCGACAGGAAGGCCGACTTAGTAGCTTAGGCCTTCGGATCCAGGCCGGGAGACGAGTTCGTGCTCTGGACTCCACTGTCCACCCTAATTTCCGGAAGGGCTTTGAGGCGGGAAGTAAGAATGGGCTCACCTTGGCGAGGCCGTAGTGGTCGCGGCGACAACAAAATGGGCGCCTGGTGAGTTAGTTAATTACCTGGTATCCTGAGATGGTGTCTCCGGCTTACGAAGAGCACGACCCTTCCCTCTTTGTTCACCCTTCAGCCATATGTGAGAGTGATTCTGTAGGCCGGGGGACGAGGATTTGGGCGTTCTCGCATGTGTGTGCAGGCGCGATAATTGGGGAAGATTGTAATGTTGGTGAGGGTTCGTTTATTGAAGCTGGTGCACGAATAGGCGATCGCGTAACAATTAAGAATGGTGTTTACGTTTGGGAAGGCGTCACGCTGGAGGATGAAGTCTTCGTCGGTCCGAACGCTACATTCACAAACGATCTGTACCCACGAAGCAAGGCACCATTTGAGTTGCTCCGCACACGAGTTCGTAAGGGCGCATCTATCGGTGGAGGTGCAACGATCCTGCCAGGAGTAACCGTCGGTGAGTCGGCATTGGTTGGAGCTGGGGCTGTCGTAGTTGCCGACGTGTCTCCAGGTCTAGTGGTGGTGGGCAACCCTGCTCGTCCGACCAACCCGACGCATCCTTGATGAAAACTAGGGACCAACAAGGAAATGAATCGCCATACCCGATGGCTAAGGCGGATTCGAAGAGGCGTTGGCGCTTATTTGCGTTCGGGAGGGGGGGAGGCAAGTCAAGCATTCTTGGGTGATTACTGGCTGGAGCCCCTCTCCGAGCACGGCCCCACACAGGAACTCATTGTTATAGGGCTATGGGCCAAAGGATTTACCACGAAATCGGCACTGAAGCGGGCGCTCTCAATCCAATCGGCCGCACTAATCACAATAAGGCGTCCCCGATTGGCACACCTTGGTCTATGGTTCACCGCATTCTCTCGGGGTCTAGAAGAATCCGAAAACCGTTCACTTGAGGGAATGCGACCGGCGGAACTTGTTGCGCGCCTTATTCGCAGCCCCAGTGTTGTTGTGCGGGTCATCCCGTGCCTTTTCGAGATTACGTTGACTCGAACGCATGCCACTCAAGAGGTATTCATAGATGTAGCGAAGTGCTTTGTCGAAAATGACGTAAGTGCACCCTACTTCGACCGCGTTGCTCCATTGACTTGGGCTAGCCAGAAGTCCGGAGCCGTCCAATCCACAGTTAAGTTGCTTCAAATCTCACACCTAATTCCAAGAGACCCGGCTTTGGATGCGGACACCGCCACCAGCAACGTGACCCGACTGGCGAAGGAAGACCCTCGTTTGGGTGCCAGACTATGGCAGTTCACTCTTGACCCTGAATTGCGGACTGTGGTTGTTCGGGAGAGCCCGGATGCATCCGTCTCAAGAGTATTGGAAAAGATGTATCAGCACTCGCATAGTCGGACTCGATACGCAGACGGCGCAGACCGCATCCGAGTTCGTCAGCCCTTCGTGCCACAAGCGGTTCCTAATGAAGCCCGGCCGCTAGTCAGTCACGCCCAATTCCACGAGCGAATCGTCGGAACGTTGAATAACGTAGGAGTCTGGCATGGTCGTTTTGTGGTTGATGACACTTGCGTTTACGTGATGGATAATGGCGAGGAACCGCGATCTGAAAGTGTTGCGGGTAATCACCAGTATCAGTTCTCGAGCTCCATTCTTGGCGAATCTATCGCTTACCAGTATCCACGCTTCAGCCAGGGACAACTGGCCGAAGCGATCTTGGGCTGTGGGAGAGCTGACCAAAACTGGTTTCATTTCCTCACCGAATTGCTTCCTCGAGTCTTGGCGTCTTCGCGAGAGCAGGACCCGCGCATTCCCATTATCCATAGGCGTGATGTCGTCCCAGCGGGGTTGGAAGCTCTTGCGTCTCTCACTGAACGAAATCTGGTCAGCACTGGTAGCGATTGGCGGCTTGAGGTTCAGACCTTGCACTTCTCAACAGGGTGGTCACCAACCCTTGACTCGCCATTTCTTCCCTCAATGGGACGAGCATTTCGCACTGATAGTCTCAACGAAGTTCGCAGAGCCGCCTGGCAGTCAGCGAGATCACTACCGGACCCTGGAATTAGAAAACTATGTTTGCTGCGCTCTAGTCGCTATAGGCGAGTGCGAAATTGGAAGGCGGTTGAACGCAGACTCGTCAAAGACGGCTATGAAATCGTCGAGATGTCATCGCTTCCTTTCCTGGAACAAGTTGCACTAATGCGGGGAGCTGACTCTGTGTTTCTTCAGGGTGGCGCTGCCATGGCAAATCTGGTTTTTGCACGTCCCGAGACTCAAGTTACTTTTGCAGTTGGACCCTTCGGTAATCAGGCAGCGTATTGGCAATCGTTTTTAAATGCACTCACGCTTGAATCCATTTCCATTATTGGGCGCCACGTGGGTGCGGTGAGAGGTCCGGGCGGCGTCCACTCTGACTTTGTTCTATCGCTGGGTAACTTATTGGAGTCGCATTCCTGAAGAGAGGGTGAATAGGAGAACCGTAAAGCGCCCCAGGGCTTCTGCCTCCTCTATGGAGTTTGCGTATCCCTGTTGGAAACTTGGTGGTGGGTTCAATGGATGCCTTTCGGCGCTTGGTGCGTATGGCTACTGTGTAGTCGGTGGCTATTCCTACGCTTGACTTATCTGGTAGTGGGCTGTGTCAAGAATTCCGGACAGTCTCTCGGGTTGATTCCTTCGGTTGATTAGGCCGCGGCTGCGGCGTTGCGGTAGTCGTTGAGGGCTTGCGCGGGGGTGCGGTAGCCCAGGGTGGAGTGCATGCGTTTGCGGTTGTAGAACACTTCGATGTAGTCAGCGACAGCGAACCGTGCGCGTGCTTTCGTGGTGAAGCGTTGCCGGTGATACATCTCGTTCTTCAACGTCGCGAAGAAGCTCTCGGCGACGGCGTTGTCCCAACACACCCCGGTTCGTCCCATGGACACCCTGGCCCTGATCCCCGCGCAATACCTGGCGTAAGCGGTGGAGGCGTATTGCGTTCCTCGGTCGTGGTGGATGATCGCTTCGGGCTGCAGATGCCCGTGCAGGCGAGCCATCTCCAGGGCGTCGATCACCAGCGAGGTGCGCATGTGGTCGGCGATCTGCCAACCCACCACCATGCGGGTCGCTAAATCGATGACAGTCGCCAAATACAGCCACCCTTGCTGGGTGCGCAGGTAGGTGATGTCCCCGACCAGGCGCGTGCCTGGCTCGGCGGCGGTGAAGTCCCGATCGAGCAGATCATCGGGGTAGTCATCGCCTTCACCGTGAGTGGTAGTCACCCGATACGCCCGCGGCTGAATAGCCCGCAGGCCCAACTCGCGCATCACATCAGCCACCAAACCCACCGAGCAGGGATGCCCGCGCTTGTTCAATACCTGCGCGATACGCCGGCACCCGTAGGTTCCCTTGAACTCGGTGAACACCTGGCCCACCTCGATAGCGAGTTCCGCCCGGCGAGCCGCCGTCGCGGTGACCGTATTCACCTGCCGGCGCCAGTCATAAAACGTCGACCTGGCCACTCCCAGGATCGAACACATCCACCCGATCGGATACGAGGCCTTCTCCGCTTCGATCAACGCGCAGCGCTCAGCTACGGTTGCGTCTTGGCGAAGAAGGCCGCTGCTTTTTTCAGGAACTCGTTCTCCATCCGCAGCTTGCGGATCTCATCTTCCATCTCAGCCACGCGCGCACGCTCCAGGGGACTCAACGCCTTCTCAGGCTCCGGGTTCTCTGCCTTCCACTGATTCACCCAGTTACCCAGCGTGCCCTCGTTGATCTCAAGCTCACGGGCCACCTCCGCAACCGGACGACCCGTCTCGATCACAAACTGCACCGCCTCAGCCTTGAACTGCGGTGAGAACTTCCTTCGACTTCGGGCCACAGACCCATCCTCTCGTCAAGAGAGAACTTGTCCAAGATCCTTGATACACCCCACAGCTCATATGGAAACCAAGGTCATTGTCCTGAGCCGACCAGCTCTTGATTCTTGCCGGACAGTAGTGCGAAGAAAGTTTGACTCGGATATTGAGGTTGCATGTTCGTTGCATCGTCATGCCATACTGGAGCATCGTCAGCAACTTAAAGAAATGCGTGAGCGCGCGGTCTCACTTTTTGAGGTGCACTATGACAGGCTTGTCACGCATGCATTTACAGTAGCGAGTGAG
>ERZ891134.1288-NODE-1288-length-17693-cov-5.992743_pt1 | contig 17693 bp, 24 predicted proteins | sample MGYA00520888_ERZ891134 | MGnify/ENA primary metagenome ERZ891134 (study PRJEB32303, sample SAMEA104408692) | aquatic metagenome | biome: Brackish water; feature: Coastal; material: water | place: Baltic Sea | collected 2014-10-23 | depth 10 m ... | reverse complement strand
TGTAAAAATACTTCGACACCAAATTCTGACCAACAATCATCAATCAAGTCTGATATAAAGTCCCAGTTGCCACCAGCAAGGCCGCTGCCAAACTTTGGGGCTAGAATCTTAAACTTGATTTGATCTTCGTTGTACATCATTCTCTTCATAGTCATTTTAACATCCATCATGCAATGTGTCAAGGCCGCATAATTGAGAGGACGTATATTTTTTTCTGGGTTATATATTCCTTTTTGTGCTATCATATTAGCAAAGATTATTTTATATTGATATTTACTATCAGTATGAACAGTTACATATTGTACTTGTCCCATCTTAGAAGACCTGCCTAGCAAATGAAAATTTGCCTTTACCTCATAGTATTCTTTGGCTACAGCACTAGCAAATCCTGCACCAAACGCATTCACGTTGTTGCATACATGGGGAATCATAACGCTAGAGCCAGATTCCTTGCCTGTAACATATTCTCTAGCCGCCTTAAAAATATCCATGTCTTTGCGTATAACGAAAGAATGGTTTTGTGTGCGTCTAGTTGTTCTAGTTGTTATTTGTTTACTTTTTGCCATTTATCTACAGGACATTGTTGATCTGCCCATGCCAGTTTGTTCATAAAAATTTTCTTCTCACTCACATTGCATCCACACTGGAGGCAACTGCTGTCTTCTTTATTATACCACTCACATTCATTTTTGCAAATGGAAAATCTAAAATTTATTTGTTCCTGTGTACATTTAGGTAAACCAGCCCCTACATGAAACCAAAGGGACTTAAAAAAGTTCTTTAATTTAATATGAAATGGTACGCTCATTTTTACCTCATGGGATTGATTTTAGGTTCGACTTTCCTAAGTGCTTCTGCAACCGACTCTGGTGGTGGTGAGTCCTTAACTAAAAGTATGTTATTTTCTTCATCTCTATAATATATGTCCTGTATTGCACAAATTGTATCACCAGAGAACCATCGGATACTACCGTTCTGTACAGATACAGTCATACGTTTACCGCTAGACTTAACATCTGTACTCATAATATATTTGTGGTGATCCACATTGAAGAAATCACCTGATTCTAGTTCTTCTACATATTTCATTTGAAAAATGCTCCTGAGACACTTGCGTAACGTATCCAATCGTCATCTGGAATAACAACCCCTAGTTTATTACCCATATATTTGATTGGACGATAATTATTGAACTCATCCATCATGCAGGCAAAGTTGTTCGCCAGCATAAGACTCCATACAATCTTACCATCGGCACAAGCCTTGTCAAGTCTTGAGAGATATTTTTGAATATCATGATCTTTAGGCTTTCTTAGATTAGCGTCATTACTCACATTCTGAATAATAAATAAGCCTGAGCCTTCTCTGAGATAGCAGTCAACATCTGCTTTTTTAAGAGTGATTCTACCGGGAGATGAAACCCATTTAACTTCTATGCCGTGAGCAAATGGCTGATCAAAAACCCAGCCTTCAGCCCAGTAGTCAGCACCACCTGTATTAGTTCCGGTTTTTAGATAGCGACCATCGTTGCCGCAACCGTTACTTCTGTGTGAGACAAAACCGAAACCGTTTTGACGTTCTGCTTCGACGAGCAATTTATTCCACCAATAAGACTCAACTGCTGTACCAAAGTATATATCCTTCTTGAAGGTTTCCTTACTTCGGTTATCAAATCTTTTGTCTTTTCTGGTTTGCATGTTATTTATATTCTTCTTGCCAATTTTCCCATATTTCTTCTTGCTCTAAATCTATCTTACGGTTCCTATACTGTCTGTTTATTTTCTTTTGAGTTTTCTTCTCAACGTCCTTAGATTTTACATGAGTCTTTTTACTATGAATGTGCTCACGCCTAACATCCTTACGGTCTTCTAAATCTTCATTAAACATCTTCACCCTTTCTCTTTTTAGTGAATATATACTATTATATACGGATTTTCTACCTTGTCAAGCCCCTTTTTGTTTAAGAGGCTTTTCTAAGAGGTTTATATAAGAGGTAGAAATAAAAAATTTTTACTTGACAACACCCCTGTTTTTGCTTATGTATTATACAGCGGGTATAAATGATTACGATACAATGTCAAGACAGTACTGGTTGTACTAAGCCATTTCCTTGAAAGTTAGTTTTACCAGCCCAGCGAGGATCAGGTAAGTCTCTAGTGTTTTTACTAAGTAATTCTACCCAATCTCTTGATGTTCTTGGTAAAGACAATCTCTTTCCCTTTCTGTATGATAAAGTTAAAGCAGCACAACCCACAGCAAATGGAGTAGCCATAGAAGTACCACTTAATTTAGCATAACCTTCAGGAACGCAAGAAATTATATCTTCACCCGGAGCAACGAAATCAATCGTATTTCCTGTGCAACTAAATCTAGATATATTTAATTTTCTACCTACAGAACCGATAGCAACGGTTGTAGGATATTTAGCAGGATAATTTACGTCTGTGTGATTACCAGAATTGCCTGCTGCACAAAATACACCCACGCCTTTAGCCTGTGCATATTCTAGTGCTTGTTTTAATTTTCTATCAGGATAAGGTGAACCTAATGACATAGTAATTAAGTCACAACCAAAATCTACTGCTTTCGTGACACCATCTGCGACATGATGATTATGACCACCACCATTGTCTCCTAGTGCTTTTACAGGAAAGATTTTAACTTTAGGAGCCACACCTACAACACCTAAACTATTAGACACTGCGGCAATAGTACCCGCTACATGACTACCATGACCGTTCCTATCCTCTGGATAAGTTCCGGGTTGGGTAGCGTTATATCCGGGCATTAATAAATTTTTGTAAAGATCAGGATGTTTCAAATCACAGCCGGTATCTACTACCGCTACTATTACATCACCTCCTTCAGTAGTATCCCAGTATTCTGGAATATTAAACTGTGACAAAGCCCAAGGGATAATCTGACCTGCACCAAAATTCATACCATAAATATCTTCTCTAATATATGGTAAAAGACCACACTCATGTCTTCTCATTTTTCATTGTCTTTCTAGTTGCTTCTTGCAACGCTTGAATTTCTTCGGGACTCATTCTATCAATAGCATCTACTTGTTTTATAACTGCTCTTATCCAAGGTTCAAATTTACTGATCCTTGTAAAGCATCCTTCATCACCATAATCAGCATCGCCTTTGCCGTCCTTAGCCATTATGAATGAATTAATACCTGCTAGTTTTTGATCTATAAACATTCCACCACCACTATCACCGGGACATATTAAAAACTCTAGTGATGTATGCTCATCATCTGTTTCAACCATAAGTGTATCTAAATAATAATTAGTGACTACATTAGAGCCTGCTCTACGTTTATTATCAAACGGCCCATAGCCTTTACCTAATGTTCCGTAGTGTCCCCATCCTGCAATACTACAAACCTTGCCTTTTTCATCACTGCCTGTGTAGAGTTTAGGATAGAAGTCTATTTCTATTGGCTGAGATAGTCTACCTACTGCTATATCATTATAGCCATTCTTTTTAAATACAAAATTAGAATGAACAGCAATAACGCTAACAGGAATAACTTTATTATTAATTACTACATTCTGTGTTAGACTATTACTGACGACATGGGCAGCGGTAATAATATGATAGGGGTCTATCAAAACGCATGATCCTCTAAATGTAGCATTAAGATCGTCAGACATTATTCCTTGAATTGGTAGAACGCATTGGTGCTTTGCACCATATTCCAGATACTTAGAATCTGGGACGTTATCGAGTCTAGTACCCGCCGTAATTGTGGTCGGGATCATTAATACTACTATCGAACACAGTAGCATTATACCAGTTAAAAGTCTCATAATCTTGGCCCTCCTTTGATTTATATGGGCGAGTACGTATCTTGTCAAGATATATACGGGCATCTCTTACAACGTCTTTATTCCAACTTTGATAGTTTAATAAATGACCAAAAACAAAGTGACACCATTTATCGCATAGTGTTATTAAGTTCGATGGGTCTAATTCACGGGACGGGTCTAAATGAACAGGCACAATATGATGGACTTCTGGTTTTCTGTCTGAACCACAAGCCTGACAACACGGTTGTGTTTTTAAATGTTCTTTTCTTAATGCAGGCCATTTCGATGAGCGTGCTGCATATCTCAATTCTCGCTTAAATAACATAGCATTAAACCCAAAAAGTAATTTGACTAATTAATATACACCAAAAACGGCAGACCCGCTATAAAACCTCACAAACAACAACAAGGCTATTAACCATTAACCAACTGGGGAAATAGTGAGTTTGTTATAACAATGGGTCTACCGTCAAAAGAAGTATGTACGGTATTGTTCGTTGCATGATCGGCAACGATAAGAAGTGTAATTAATTTGACTTTTGTTTCAAGCATTTTATTCTCCAAAAATTTATTTCAATATTATATACACCAAGTTTTGCCGGTGTATAAAATAGCAGTTGGTTTTTTTGGTTTTTATTGGAGGTGCATTATGAAACTTTTAGATTGTACCATTCGTGATGGTGGTTATTTAAATGATTGGCAGTTTACAGATGAGTTTGTTGTTGACTCATACAAGACTGTTACAGAGTTGGGGTTTGATTATTTTGAGATTGGCTTTAAAGGCAATCCAAAGTATGCTCCGACCAAAGGAAAATGGGCTCACTGCCTAGACAGTGACATAGACAGGATATATTCTCAGTATCAAGGCTGCAAGATTGCGGTCATGGTTAAACTAGGTGGCTTTGACCTAGAAGACTTCCGCGATAGAAAAGATAGCAAGATCAGTCTTGTTAGAATACTTATACCAAGAAGTTATAAAGTAAAAGACAAGACTATATCTGGTTTCAGTCCAGAGAAAGTCTTAGAGGCTTCTGTAGTTGCAAAACAACTGATAGACAAGGGTTACAATGTGACTCTTAATTTGCCTTGTGGCGATCTTATAAGAGAAGAAGAGATAGAGATGATAGTTAAGTTTATTAAAGACATTCCATTACAGTGTCTATATATTGCAGACACGTTTGGTAGTTTTACGGTAGCAGAACTACATTCTCTAACAGACGTTTTGAAAAAGCAGTACAGAAGAACTATCGGGTTACACACCCATAATAATCTAGAAAATGCCTATGAGAAAAGCATGACGGCTTCAAATTTAGGTTACGCTTATATTGATAGTTGTTTACACGGTATGGGTAGAGCATTAGGCAATCTGAGAACTGAGACTTTGATGCTTAGATCAGGTTGTGACTATGGCTACATTCGTATAATGTACAACTTCTTTAGTAAGCATTTCCCTGACTATGTTAAAGATTTCTTGTATATGGTTGCTGGTGCTAAGAAAGTACACCCTGACTATATCAAAGAGATTTATAACAGTCACAGAGATAAAGATGTAATAAGTCTTATCGAAAAGATAGACGATAAGAGTATTTGTTTTTACAGTAAAGATGTAACCAAGGAGGTGGTGAATGAGTAGTATAACTGCAATAGTTCCAGCCAGAATTGGTTCTCAAAGAGTGCCTAAGAAGAATATTATACCTTGGTGTCAGACTTCTTTGATTGCCAACAAGGTTGAGCAACTACTCGCTATAAATTTAATTAAGCATGTGGTTGTCAATACAGACTCAGAAGAGATCATAGACGCTGTAAAACATCTTCGCGGAGTTATCTTCGTGAAGAGAGATGAGAAGTATGCACTTTCGACTACGGAAGTGCCTGACTTCATGTATAGTCTCTTTAAAGATATTGACACAGATACTTTGATCTACGCTTCTCCTATGTCTCCTTTTATGGGTACAGAGAAGATGACAGAGATGATAGAGTTCTACAATAGTCACTACTATGACTCTGTAGTTTCTGTTGGAGTCAATAAAGATTTCTATTTCATGGATGGTAAACCTGTTAATTTTTCTTTAGATACTCCACCAAACAGTCAAGATTTACAAACTGTAAACAACCTGACCTTCGGTTGCTGTATTATCAAAACAGAGAAAGCAATAGAGAAAAAATATGTAGTTGGAGACAACTGCTACTTTTATCCATGCGACGAAATAGAAGCAGTAGACATTGATACTCCTTTTGATTTTACTTTTTCAGAAGCATTGTGTAAGAATATGAAAGGAGATAAAAATGGGTGATCCTACAGTAGTAAGTGAAACAGAATGGCCTAGCGTATCACAATCATTTCCGGCGTACTGGTACAAATTCTGCAACGAAGTACGGAGATGATGGCTTTTATCGTATATCAAGACTGCTCATACAAGAAATATTTAAAAACACTGATATAAAACTGGAGATAAGATGAATACAATTTTAAATAATAATTTCGATCCACACATATTTGATCAATACACGAAGGCTATAATTGTTGGCAAAGGCCCAACCTTTGAAGCAATAACTAAACCAGATGAAAATACTCTGCTTATGGGAGTCAATCACGCTATAGATTTTCTTATTAATCCTGATATACTCTTATGTCAAGACGTAGAATTTTTTAGTGACTACAGCAGAGATACGCTGGCTAAATTAAAATATGTCGCAACACCAGCAGAACCTCATGTAGGTTTGGTTAAAGGTGCGAACGGTAAAAACTTTCAGCAAGGAACCTCACATCACACTAGCCATAAACGTGTTGTTGAATTTCTTTTAAAAGGATCATTTAAAGGTACTTATATACCTTATGTTAACTTGCATCGCCATGACGGAAGTTACAAAACAGGTACGATGCACTGGAGCAGCGGTTGCCGTGCAGTTCAATTCGTAAGAGCATTCATGCTTAATGTAAAAGAGATTGAGACATACGGTATTGCTTCTGGACAAAAAATGAGTGACTCCAAAAAATTTACAGGTCATCATGCAAACTTTGCCAATAAGTCTGATTCCCATGCTTACAACTGGGGTTATCGTTCATCTTCCAGAAGAACTATAGAAGGCGTTTGTGCTAGTGGCAATATCAAATTAATAATGAATTGAGGCATATATGCAGTTATTAAATAAAGAAAATTTTGACTCAAAAATATTTGATCAATACAAACACGCTATTGTTGTTGGCAAAGGTCAAACTTTTCAGCCAATAGAAAAACCAAATGAAGAAACTATATTAATAGGTATTAACGATGCTATAAACCATATTGTAAATCCTGATATGGTGCTTACCCAAGATATAGAACCTTGGCTAGCCATTAATTCCAGTGTAATTAAAAATTTAAAATATATAGCGACAAATGTTTTTCCTCGTCGAGACAACGTAGTTTGGAATGATACGCCTAAAGTTACATATAAAGATATTATTAAAATAATTAAAGATGATTTTAAAGGTGTGTACATGCCTTATAATTTAGGCTTGAACTCTTGGAACGATGAAAACTTTCCACTTCTTCCTTCTAATGGAGCGAGTGGAGGAGGAGCATTATATTTTATACATACTAACATGCGTAACATTATGTCTGTTACAACTTACGGTTTAGGCAGAGGAACTGGACACCATCCCATATTTGAAGACAAGACAAGTCCTTGGAAAGAAAAGTATAATAACAAACGACAGTCAACTGATATTAGTCCTCATCGTTTTTTATTTGAATATAAAGGTATTTCTTTTAGGCAGAAATAAGAAGAGGGAGGCTTTCGCCTCCCTTTATTTTTCTCAGTCTAAAAGACTCGCTGCTATCAAACACCCTTTAGATACAGAATGTAATGGGTCTTCTGCATGTTTGACTACTTGAATACCAAGAGGAAATCCTGACTCTTTTAATTTCTCTTCTAACTTCTCAACATAACCTTCAGCCCTTGATGTGCCACCAGCAACAACAATCTTTATGTCATCTTTAAACTTTGGTAAAGATTTGTGACCATCTAACGCTGCGGATAATTGTTTAGCAGTATAATCAATAAGTCTTTCGTAGTAAGAAGCAACAGCACTTAAAACTGGATTGTCATTAGCCTCACCAACTTTAAAACCACCGCCTTCTTTTTCTACCTGTACAACACTATCAGGTTCACCTGTGGCAACTGCACTCATGCGGTCAACCCAATCGCCTGACTTTGTGGTACTGAAGACTACTGTTGGTTCACCATTAAGCATCACACAAACATTGGTCATACCTGCACCACAACTAATACCGATGCCAGTATAATCACTGTCTTCTAATTCAGCATAACATAATGCCTCTGCTTCATTGACTGACCTTGCATCATATCCAACTTCTGCAAGAATAGCATGAACAGTATCTTCGTGGAAGCCTACGTCGAAGTCTTCATCTTCTTGATCTACTGGTTGTGCAGGAACGCAGTAAACCAGTTTCTCGCCTTCAGATTTCGCTTCTCCGACTACTTCTTTTAAAATGTAAGCCAACACACGCTTGGCTTCTTTTTCTTTTACAGAGATCACACCTCTGTGCATAGGACGACGAGCCGCCTCGTTTCTTTCTACTGCCTTGTCGATAGCGTCAGCACCGAGAAGAATAAACGAACCGTCTTCATCTTTGACAAACACTTTGCCTGTCAAACCTTTTTCAATCATTTTATTCGCTATAGGGGTAGATGGTTTAATGACATAAAACGCATCTCTAAAATCTTTGAATTTAATGTTGTCACCTTCATACTGTGACATTACAATAAAACTCGTACCCACATCTAATCCGATTGCCATATTATTTACCTTTCATGCTTTTTAGTTTACTAATTGCTGACTGCGTGTTGTCTTTTGATGTCTTGGTTTTACCAAGAGAATCAAATTTCTTTTCTAAATTATCTGTAGCGATATGCTTATCTAATACAACTTTAGTATCGTCGATACTAATTGCATTATGCTTTCTCGCTTGCTCAACTTCTTTTTGTTTGTCGAAGAAACTAACGGGCTTGTCCGATGAGGCATTTGTCTTACTGACATAAACGCCCCCAACAAAACCCATAGTAAACACGAACAAATAAGATATAACATATAGTGGTACTTCCATATTACCTATTAGATTTAAGCCACTTTAGATAGTTGCCTAAATCGTTATACCCCTTTCTTCTTGATTTAACTTTGTTTTTTGACAAATATACTGAGTCAGGAATAGATGATACTTGGTATGATCTCTTTAATTGGGGATTACTGTCAACATCTACTATACAAATAATCAAGTCTTGCAGTTCACTAACAGACAAGTCTTTCGACAGGTCTTTTTTCAATGTCTTACAATACTTGCACCAATCTGCTGAAAATATAACCAATACATCAAAACCTAAATTTTTGCTGACTTTTTTGGCTGATTCATAATTAGTCATGAAAACTGGTGGTTTTGCTTCAGCATTTGCACCGATTAACATACTTACTAAGAAAGCCAGATAATAACTTTTACTCATAATAAACCTCCATATCTAGTATGAGTATATACACCTTTTTACTTGATTTTGCCTAACACCCGTCCTTTAGGAGTTCTGACTACAAAACCTTTACGAATCATGTATGGCTCGATACTATTAGTGATAGTGTCCTCGGCAATACCACACAGAGTAGATATGGCCTTGAGACCCAATGGTTGACCAATACGAGATTTAAGCACCTCGATATATTGACGGTCATTTATATCAAAACCATGCTTGTCAATACCTTGCTCATTAAAGATAGTGTCTACATCATCTTTGCGTTTGTGGTAGTTGACGTAACTCTTGAACCACTTCAGCCTAGCATTACATATTCTGGGAGTACCCTTGCTACGTTCTGCTATTCCAAGCAATTCACTGTCACTGAGTTGCATCCCCATCTTCTCAGCACTCGACCTTGCTAGATTGGCTAACTCATCTGGGGTATAAAATTGCAGATGCTCTTTGATTGTAAACCTGTCATAAAAAGGTTGACTAAGATTACCACCATTAGTTGTAGCACCAATCATGCAGAACGGAGGAATATCTATACCTTCGTCTTCATTGTCTTGCATCAGGTCAATCCTGAAGTCTTCCATCACTGGATACAGGAACTCTTCAACTATTGTTGGCAGACGATGAATCTCATCAATAAATAGCACAGAACCTCGTTCTACACTCATTAAGTATGGTAGAATGCTCTTAATATTCCTAATAGTCGCAGCATTCAAGGTATGTACCTTGACACCTAACTCATTACCAATAGCATTAGACATAGTTGTTTTACCAAGACCGGGAGGCCCGTCTAATAGTATATGAGGCATAACCTCGTTACCAGTGCAGCCAGCGATCATGATACGCAAACGCTGTTTAACACTCTCTTGTCCAATGATGTCATTAAAATTTGCTGGTCGTAGTTCACTTGACATGGATGATTACCTCTTTTTCCTGTTTAAGAATTTCAGACACTAAATCTTTAGTTGTCCATTTCCTGTTAACATCAGACCGGCACATAGTATAAGTAAGTTTAGCGGCTTCGTCATGTCCGTAACCATACTTTTTTAAAGTACCGACTACTGTTTCCAATGTAGGCATCATATCGTCAGGAATTTCCTGTATAACAAAATCAGATGATTCTTGATTATTGAACTTCTCTGGTATGTTATCATAGAAATGATCAGGGATCATTGTTTCCTTCTTCACATCTGCCAGTTCTAATTTTAACACATCATCAGGCTTTGTCAAGTCAGGCTTTGCAACTGGCTTGGCGGGCCTTGCTGTACGATTATCTCCTGTACCTTCACCTCTCACAACAGGTTTTGGAACAGGGGGTGGAGGAGGAGTTTTTACAGTAGGTGCTGGTTTCTCTTCCTCTACAAAATCAACCCGTACTTCCTTTATAGGCTTTAATTTTAAAACCGCATTACATTCTGCACACACCACTATAAAACCCTCTGTGAGAGCCTCTGGGAGGCTCACATAGGCTTCTGTGCCACACTCTTGGCACGTATAAACCAGATGTCCGTCAAACCTTGTAGGCTTGTTATTTGTTATTATCTTTCTCATCAGTATCATTCCTCCAAAAAACAAAGTCATTGATCTCACTGTCATACGCACTCTCTAGTATACCAGAAGACACCATAGATGCAAGTAAATTACTGGTCATTCTTCCACTTAATTCAACCAAAAAATCTTCGTATTCTTTTTCTGTAATTGTCCAAGTATCGTTATCTAAATTATGTTTAATATAACCAGAAGATATAGTGATAACCTCTTTTATACTTAATACTTTATCAATTTCTTCTTTTTCTTCATCATTAAGATCAACATATCTTTTTGTCATAGTCTTACTAGGTTCTTCCCCACCGAATATGACATAAAGCCATACTCTACTGGCATCTAAAAACTTTGTTAGATTACTTATAATATATTCGTGTTCTTGTTCTTCTTCACTCATAATTAATTCATTATTTCATATAACGCCCTGTAGTATTTCGGTTCCTTTAAAATATATGCCGCATGTGCTGCCATATGATTCTTCCATTCATTGTACAACCCCCAATCTACAAGGTAGATCGGTTTCCATATTGCTTCTCCGTAATGATTCATACCGTGGTACAGGTTCTTTGCATCCCCTGTACCATCGGCTGAACCACTCACAGGAAACTTTTTGGTCTCGTCTTTATATTTCGACGGGCCAAAGTAGATTGTGTTACCATCCATTAAGATTTCACCTGACACATCGTCTATCCACTTCTGCCACATCTCTTGTATTTCATCGTCACTCATCTTACCAAAATGTTTATAAAATTCGGCATAGTCCTCATGGGGATAATTCTTATAATCATCATCATCGTATTCATAATGTTCTGGGTCTTTGTTACTCATAACTATTGCCTTTCTTTAAAAGTACAGGTGGGAATCGAACCCACCGTGAATCTCCAGATTGTACATTGCTTCCTTAGAAGCATTCATCGTCATCGTCGTAATCATCGTCATCAAAGTCTTCGTCGTCATCCCAATCATCTGTTGCTGACGTTTCATCGAATTGCAACCAGTATGAGGGTTGATACCATTTCTTCTGAGACTCGACTTCTGCTTCTTCTTCCTCATCATCTACATAAGTATCTGATAGGAACTCCTCTTTATAAAGAGGTTTCAGCAGTTCGCCTTGATATTCCCCTACGACTTCGTACTTGCATGTTCGTAGTTTCTCGCAGTTGCAATCACTAGGAACACTTACAACGTCCTCTGGGTTAATCTTAACGATAACGATCCGGTCGTTCGATTCAACGCTGCCATAGTTTGCAACGTAGTTCAATGCACCGGCATGTAGCCCTTGTGAGCAACCGACACTTCTATTGTCGTCTACTCTTGCTCTCGGCATCTCACAAACACTACCTACAGTATTATCAAAGACACCTCTATACTTGTCCTTGAAATCACTGCTTACTGCCTTGTAAGCCAGAAAACAACCGTCTTCTGTAACAGGCAGAGACTCATGCTCCAAGAAATCGTAGAGTTCTTTCTGACTCTGCATACTTGGATTCTTCATTACATTATCCAAGAATTTTACAAGTGGTTCAAAGGGTAGTCCCTTGCTCATAAACTCTAGGATTCTCTTGGCAATACTGCCATGCACTTCTTCGCCTGCATGTAGCACCTTGCCATCTTTAATTGTTACCTGTCCATCTGAGAAAGCACTCACTGATGCTTCAAGATCGACTAAGGTTACTAATTCGTCTTCGTTTGCAGTTGGCAGTACTTCCAGAATGTTATTATAATTAACATGGTCTGGTAGAACCTGATGGGCTTTACCCTTCAGCATTACTGTCAAGTTCCCGTCAACAAACATAAAAGGTACACTCATAATCTTACTCCTGTGAAATTAAAGTCCAAAACAATTCCTAATACTTTCTCGGTCAACACTGTCGTAATGCTTTGTGCTGTTATACCGTTGGTTCTGTGTCATCTGCATGACAGGCTCATCAGGTCTAGCATCACTTGCATTCAAACTTTGATCACCGATACCTATAGTATACTTCAACATCGGGTTGTTGTCAAGTATTTCTTTAAAAGATTTTCTGATATTGTCAATACTTGGCAGATCGCATAGGCCTTCTACCTGTTGATTAGCCGCATCTTTCTCGACTTTACTACAATCAATAATATCGTTTATACCTGCTCGCCGAAGATGAGTCTCCATCTCGCAAGCCTGATTCAACTTTTTGCGAACAGTTGATAGTACTGTTACGTCAAACTCAGGAATACCTCTCTCAACCATTCGATAGTTGACTGCATCTACGATCTGCTGGTTTTTAAAATTACTGCACAGTTTCTCCTGCGTTAGATTTTTTAAAGTCAGAAGGATCAAGTAGTCACTGATTGTGTCTACCACTTTCTTATCTTTAATATTTTTAGCATAGTCTATGCCATAGATATTAATTAGATGTGCTACACATGATTCTTCGATCTTTGAACACCTATTATATCTGTTCTGTTTAGTGTCTTCTTCTTTGTTGATTTGTTCAACACCATAGTTATACATGGTCTTTGCTAAAGCCGTTTGCTTGATTGTCTTGAGGTACAATCCTTCTGCTTTGGGTTTAAACCATTCACTAAAACTAACCAGTTTGTATCCTGCTTTCTTGAGCCTAGCGACACTACTGTTCTTGATAGCAAACACAGTGTATTTCTTCAACAGTGCCTCGCCAAAAGGAACGTCATTGTTTATAGCAAGTCTGCTAACCCTGTAGATGCTTGGCCCAGATGATGCTGCATACCGACTCATAGGAATGTATATAATTTTCTTATCAGTAGTTTGGATATGCTCCATCAGTTCCTCATTCATCTCTCGCAGGTAGAGAGTATCATTCAGGTTTCTTTGTCCACCTAGATGCTCTAGGTCACTGTGACCACCTGTTTTGTGTACAACAAAGATGTCACTTTTGGATATTTGACCTCTTGGGCCTCCACCAGATCGACCAAGATTGATTAAATCTTTATAGTCGCTAACTTTAAGGACTTTGCCACCGAACAGATTGATGAGATCGTCATAGCCTTCTGCTGATTTCTCATGTGGCCTGACTGAATTAATCATCAGGTATGCTTGTGACCTGTTGACTGTACACCACTCTAGCACGATCTTCTTGGCTCGGTCTACACTCTTCACATCACACTGGAACAATACCAGTTTCTCTTTACGTTGATTGTCGTGCCAACTGTCTGTCTTTCCTTTCAGAGTTTCATAGTGAATACAATCTGTTTGGTAGACATATCTCTTGGAACGATATGTTGCTGTTTTATAATTCATAACCCACAAAGAAGACTGTGCAGGAACTTTAACTCGGATGTCCTCACCTTGAGACAGTTCATGTGTAGTACCATACTTATCCTCCCATGCTGCACCAGCACTATAACCTCCTGCTACATCACTCATGTTGTAGAATGTACGATATGCGTCGATGAGACAGTCTGACTCACTGAGTTTGTCAGTCATGTTTTGTTTTAGTGATATATAAACCTCTTGGGTTTTCTCACGAAGTTTTTGCACAGTAGACTTGGTATACTGTAGTCCTTCTCGGCTAACGTCCATCTCAAGATCGCCAATATTAAATTCAATCTCAAGGTATAGACCAGCACCGAGGACTTCAGTGACTAACCTTTTCCAGTTGTCAATGTCAGCCTTTCCAAATGCTCGGTTCCATGCTCTGATAGCATCATTGTCAATCTCGTTACCTTTGCCTATAACTTGCTCAGGACTTACTGGGTATGCGATATTTCCCATAATGGCTACCATTCCAGCACCAGTGCTGTTGCCATGAGAAGGAAACTTGGAGTAGTCTTCGTGAAGTCTACCTACTCGCCATCCCTCACCTGAAATAACTGTTTCTTCATGGTGATAGGTATTATTATTTAATTCTTGACAGACACCACCCTTGACCACTGGATGATTTTTAAAGTAGTGATAAACTCTTTTTGCTTTCTCTGTAAACTCATCCCAATCACATTGTTTTACGGCAAAACTAATCTCTATACCGTTAGGCTTATCGGTTTCTGTAACACCGAACAAACTCAGACTAGGCACACCTGCTTCGTCCATAGCAGCAACGTAAGTGTAGCACTTGCCATTAAAGTATGAGGCAGTACTAAAACTCTTGGTATAAGCAAATGGACTCTTAGAACCCAGACCAAGACAACCAGTAAAATCATTACTATCATTCTTGTTGCTAGCACCATAGGTTGTGTAGAGAGACTCCATATCTTCCTGACTTAGACCTGTACCATAATCTCTGATGGTAAAGTTTGGGTCGCCATTACAAGGAAGGCTGACCTCAAAGGGATTCGCGTTACCTGATGCAATATGTGCATCGTTTGCGTTAGTAGATAGTTCTCGGATAATAGCCATAATCTTATCAGAATACAAAGAGTCTGACAAAATCTTAAACATCTTGCTCGTCTGAGCGATAGTAAATCCGTTAGTGTTTTGTACACCTGCACTGTGATTCTCAACTGTTACGTCTGCTAGTTTCATAATCGTCTCCTGTTTCCAAAAAGTAATCGTTCCTGTGATTCTTTCATTATACATCGTCATTTTGAGATGTCAAGCATTAATTTATTCAGGCCATAGAGAATCGCAGCATGGCAGAAAAGGATATTCTAATTCTTCGTCAGGTAAGTCAAACCAATCTTCGTCATCCATTTTAACAATCCTTACATATATTCCTGTGCATGTCTTTAGCAGACTGTTCTTCTTTATCATCTTCCAGTTTAATAATAATCTGATCTACTTGTGCATTAGTAACTTCTCTACCATCAGTTATTACTTCTGATAAATATCTTGACGACAACTCATCAGGCTTGCCTGCTCTGAGACAGTCATATGCGTCTTCTAAATTGTCTGCTTCTACTACATATTTATGACGGTATGTAGATACGGTATTGATTTCATAAAGTGCCATTAATACATCTCCTCTTCATCTTCATCTTCTAAATGAGATTCATAGAAATTGCTGCCCCAAATGTCTGATTGATCTTCTTGCTCTTTCTCCATTCTTTCTTCGATCATATCAGCAGCATCTAGAACCGCTTCAAATTCACTAATTTTATCTATTAATACATTTAGTTTTTCGTGAATATCACGCACTTCCTTTTTAATATCCCGAACATCTTGGTATAACTCTTTGCTCATAAATACCTCGTATGAAAAGTGGTAATAATCTAGTACACCTTAAATTAGCCTAATATCCTTTTATATCGCCATTTTCTACAATCTTTTCATCTTCGTATGATACTGCAATTCTGCGGTAATATTCCTGTTTGATGTTCTCTAAAACACCTGTTATAACGGCAATCTTTTTATAAGATACTTTACCCATACAACCAGCAATCACCCTGCTAAAAGAGTAATTGATCTCTCCTGCTATCTGTAGCAACTCTTCAGGCGACAATTCGTTGCCATGAGTAAGTTCCTCTATAAGTGCGTCTACAGGCTTATCCAGCATTCCTCTGGCGTTTTCATTTATATACGGCATATCTTTTCTCCTAATAAGTTAAAAACCACCCAATGGTCTCCAATGATCTGTTAAACATAGACATTTGTATTTGCCACACTCCGTACATTTTGGGCCTGCACGATCAAATCCCCATGTGTTTATCTTACCATCAAAAGTCTCTTCACCTGTATCAATACAGCACAAGACCTTTTCGTTACTTCTATAAATATAACCGACATTCTGAAAATGGCAATCCCAAAAATCTTTTTTTACCAAAACTTTTATTCTGTCGCAAAGTTCTTGCAGTTCATCAAAAGGCTCGTCAGTTGTAAGTTCTGCTTTTTCAGTAAGATAGCCCAGATTAGTACGAGTAATTTGTGGATTGAAATTTTTTAATAATTCAGGAGGATAATAGTATGCTATCTGGCAAGGTTCTCCTATGATCCTTGGTGCTAAATCATATTCAGATAATTTAATTTGGTTATTATATGCTTCCAGAGCCTTAGATTCTTTTTTAAATCCTTTAAATAACAAATTAGGATGATCCTTCACAGGTAATACATCACAGTACGACCCTGAAGAACCATCCTCTAACTCAATTAAATAATCGTTATTAATCAATGTTTCCTACTTCCCCACCTGCTCTAGTAATTGCACCTGCAAAAACTCTCAGGTCTACGTTGTCATTAATAGTCCTAGTTGATCCATCAGCGTAACATGCGTTCATAACTCCGGGGTGCATACTGAATGCCTCACCATCATTAATTACGTTAAATGGTACGTTACCGGGACAGTTTTGACACTTGTCACCATTAGCATCAACTCCATGTAGTTTATAAGGCCCAAGACTGTCAGCCCAACCAAGACACTGGTTTGTGCCGCCTGTTGGCGTTCTGCCTCTGTTTACACTAGCCTTATAAACATCAGGTCTACTTGAGCATTCAGCAAACATAAGAGTATTAGAAAACCCGTCTCTAATTTGCTGCTCTTTAGTTACCTGATCTTTTACCAAACATCCTTCTGTAATCGGCCCTTTTGCTGCATAAGGATCACTACCAGCAGGAAAGATTTTGTCTTTAACACCAGTAAAGGTCTCGTAGTCACAATGACCAAGATTGTTTGGACTTAAACTTGGTGCAGCACTATCGCTATCTCTGGTTGGCCCATCAATATCTGCATATCCACCAGCAGCAGGCAAAGCAGATGGACACAAGAATGTATTCACGCTTGTATTTACAGCCTGTGTATTCTCCCACCAATTTTTATTAAAGTCATATAAATCCATGACATTCCTTTGCTCTAAACTAGCAAGAACAAACGCTCTCCAACTATGTTCTGTTCGTGATGGATTACCAAGTGCAGATGGAGTTTCACT
>ERZ891134.1283-NODE-1283-length-17733-cov-7.518045_pt1 | contig 17733 bp, 15 predicted proteins | sample MGYA00520888_ERZ891134 | MGnify/ENA primary metagenome ERZ891134 (study PRJEB32303, sample SAMEA104408692) | aquatic metagenome | biome: Brackish water; feature: Coastal; material: water | place: Baltic Sea | collected 2014-10-23 | depth 10 m ... | reverse complement strand
TAGAGCTGAGGCCTTTGAGGAAGACGTTTTTCTGGGTTCAATAACGCTAGGGTTTTCGCTAAACTAAGCGCCCGAATCTTCATTGGACTCAATTACTCAATGCCGTCGCGAATACTTTGTGCCAGTGCTAATGCTGTGTATAAATTCGCCACACCGCCTACATCCGAAAGGGTAGCGAAAGGCACTTTCTTTTTCTTCGTTCCTGGCTTAATCACTTTCTCGTCGAACTTGATGCTCGACAGCAAAATGACTTGTTTTACCTGCGCCGCGCTCAATTCAGGATACATTCCTCTAACCAAAGTCGCGATGCCGCTTACTACCGGTGCTGCCATTGAAGTGCCGCTGTTGCTTTGATAACGACTTTCTGGAACGGTAGAATAAATTTCATATCCTGGCGCAAATACATCTACCTGCTCACCATAATTTGAAAACGGTGCTGCTAATTTCTCATAATCGCCGTAGCGCGATGCGCCCACCTCTATCCAGTGGTCGTACCTTGTTTGCGTCGCCTCATTCCACCCGTTCGGGTAGTTCTTAAATTTGTCTACGCTGTGTCCGTCGTTCCCTGCCGCATGTACTAAAAGCACGTCGTGATCCCCCGCATACTGAATAGCACTTTCGACATAATTGTCCATATGACCGACGTCCTTTCCAAAGCTCATGTTGATCACCTTAGCGCCATTATCCACTGCATATCGAATGGCATTGGCTACATCCTTGTCCCGCTCATCACCGTTAGGCACCACGCGCAAGGTCATGATGCGCGCATTGTTCGCCACACCGTCCATGCCAATGCCGTTGTTCCTTTTAGCGCCAATGATTCCTGCCACATGCGTGCCGTGAGAAGCATCTGGACCATAAACGCGATTATCGCCATAATAAGGATTATCGCTACGCTCTGGATCGTCTCCCACCATATCGCGAGGATTAAAATCCGGATTAAGGTGGTACGCTAATTGGTCATTAAAGTGTGTAAATCCACCTGTGATTTCGTCTTTAATTTCCCATTGTTCCATCCCGTCTCCAAGCATCTTAACCACACCACCGGCCACAAGCTTTTTCATAAATCCCACATCTTCGCCGTCCTTATATGAATTTGCGCAATCAATGGTCAACGTTCCGCCACAATGCGCCTCAATCTCCATATACGCATCGTTCAGCGTCCGCATAAACCCTATGCTTTTCTCCGCTGATTTACGATCTTTTTTTAGGCGTTTCTGGTATTTTTTTAATTGCTTTTTCTCTGGATCCGTTAGCGCTTCTTTCGCAGAAAGTATATTCATATCGCGCACAAACTCCATCGTCTCAGGACCCACCTCACCGCCCGGGCCACTCAGAAAACTCCAGCCGTATACATCGTCGACATATCCGTTGCCATCGTTGTCCGCTCCATCGTTGGGGATTTCGGCTTTATTCACCCAAAGCACGTCCTTCAAATCCTCGTGTGTAATGTCTGTTCCGCCGTCAATGACTGCGACCGTCACCGTTTGAATGATTTTATACGGGACCAGCTCCTTATAAGCGCGCTCTGAGCTAATACCGTTGATGTTGTCGTTATCTGGACATTTGTGAAACCAACTTTGTTCGACCGAAAGAGAATCTTGAGCCTGTACAAATGTTAAAGGGAAGGCTGCTGCTAAGAGCAGTGCGGTTAGTTTGCTTTTCATGTGATCTAATGTTTTGGACTTTGAATATAATTTATTTTTTAACTCCCTGCCCTTCCAAGCAAGCTTGGGGGCATCCGACTAGGATTGCGCACGTTGCTGTGCACCGTGCGCGGACCTGGGCGTCGGGAGATATTGTCCTCTCAGACAAGCCACGCGCGCTTGCAGCGCGCTGTGCTTTTTTCTTGCCCTGCCCTTCCAAGCAAGCTTGAGGGTGGGCAAGAAAAAAGCCCCGCACTTTCGTGCGAGGCTTTCTCTGAGTTATCCGACTAGGACTCGAACCTAGAATGACGGTACCAAAAACCGTAGTGTTGCCATTACACCATCGGACAATTCTCCCTTTTGGGTTGGCAAATATACTCCAAATGGCAAAACACAAAAAAGAGTTAGCTAAAAATTTCACGGTTTAACAATAGGTTTGCTCCGTGGGGGCGGGGATTTTCTTATTTTCGAACCGTTTAGAACGCTAGAACACCTAACATCTAGCAAAAAGCACGTTATCAGTGGATTACAAAAAACTAAATAACATCGTTGGCTGGACGGTTTTTGCCATCGCCACCATTACTTATTTCATGACCATCGAGCCTACGACCAGTTTCTGGGATTGTGGGGAATATATTGCGACTTCCGTGAAGCTTCAGGTGGGTCACCCTCCAGGTGCACCGTTCTTTCAATTGATGGGTAACCTCTTTGGCCAATTCGCGGGTGAAGCCGAAAATCAAGCCCTCATGGTTAATGCCCTGAGTGCCTTGAGCTCTTCTTTTAGCATCCTGTTCTTGTTCTGGACAATCACTGCGCTTGGTGTAAAATTATTAGGCGGCAAGAAGAATATTGACGGTGCCGCTACCGTCGCTGTTTTAGGCGCTGGCGCCGTTGGTGCATTGGCCTACACCTTTTCCGATAGCTTTTGGTTCTCTGCCGTAGAAGGTGAGGTATATGCCATGAGTTCCTTCTTTACTGCAGCAGCGTTCTGGGCTGTATTGAAATGGGAACAGGCGGTGGACGAAGATCCACATGCCAACAAATGGCTGCTCCTTATTGCCTATTTAGTGGGACTTTCTGTTGGGGTGCACATTCTTGTATTCTTGACCATTCCAGCTATTGGAATGATCTACTACTTCAAGAAATTCCCCAATACTACACGCAATGGATTTATCATAGCGAATGGGGCGAGCATTTTGATACTTGCGCTAGTTTTTGCTTTCATAATCCCTATGGTCTTGAAGTTGTTCGGGGCCCTCGAAATTACGTTTGTAAACAGCCTTAACATGCCGTTCCACTCTGGAACAGTCGCGGCTTCACTCATCTTAATTGCTGCAACTACCTTCGGAATCGTTTGGACTAAAAAGACCAATAAGCCGCTGGTACAACAAGCTGTGATTGCAGTTATGTTGATTGTTATGGGGTATTCGACGTTCATCATTTTGGCCGTGCGCTCTAATGCAAATACACCCATCGACGAAAACAATCCTGAAGATGCAATGTCCTTATTGGCTTATTACAATCGTGAGCAATACGGAGATTGGCCGATTCTTTATGGCAAGTCGTTCAACGCACCGTACGATAGAAACAAACCGTTTGGCGACGGCAACCCAGTATACCAGCGTGGATTTGCTGTGTTGAAAGGCAAAAAACAAGTCGCTGCGTTTAAAATGGAGAGTGAGGCACTTGCTTATGTTGAAGAAAAAGGCGGTGATCTTAAAGTCGACGGTAAGTACTTATTGACGGACGACAAGAAGGCCAGTGTACCAAACTACGACCCTAAATACCAAGGGTTCTTCCCAAGGATTTGGAACGATGACCCCCAATACAAGCAGAATTACATCAACATCATGAACATCAAAGATCCCGATGCGCCAATCACTTTTGCGCAACACGTTGGGTTCTTTTTTAAATACCAGATTGGTAAGATGTGGTGGCTTTATTTCATGTGGAATTATTCGGGTCGTCAAAACGATGAACAGCACCGCTACGAATTGACCAAAGGGAATTGGATCACTGGTATACCTTTCCTAGACAGCATTCGCCTTGGAGACCAAGGGAACCTGCCAGAGCACTGGAAAAACAACCCGTCCCGCAACACCTACTTTATGTTGCCGTTCCTCCTAGGAATCTTTGGGCTCTACTACCAATACAAGAAGAACAATAAGGACGCATGGGCCGTGACGCTCTTCTTCCTGCTTACGGGAATCGCTATTGTCGTGTATACCAACCACAAGCCGTTTGAGCCTCGCGAACGCGATTATGCTTTTGTCGGATCTTTCTACGCCTATGCCATTTGGATTGGATTAGGGGCGCTTGGTTTGTGGGATACCGTACGCACGAAATTGAGCCCTATGGTGGCCTCTTACCTCGTGGTTGGTGTTGCTTTAGTTGCCGTGCCACTACGAATGGCGGCTGAAAACTGGGACGATCACGACCGCAGCAACCGCTACACAGCTAGAGATATCGCAAAAGCCTACCTAGATAGCTGTGATCCAAATGCCATTCTCTTTACTAATGGCGATAATGATACGTTCCCGCTTTGGTATGTACAGGAAGTTGAAGGATACAGAACGGACGTGCGCATTGTTAACCTCAGCCTTTTAAATACGGATTGGTACATCGACCAGCAACGCAGAAAAGCATATGATGGCGAAGCCGTTCCCTTTAGCTTTAAGTGGCACGAATATGTGCAAGGAACACGCGACGTGTTGTACTACCGCGACCTGGGTGTAAAAGGACGTTGGGATGTGAAGGATTTTATCCAATTCAGCAAGCGCGACGATTCTCAAGTGAAATTCAAAACCGGAGGCGGCAAGGAATTGCCTTTATTCCCGCAAAAGAACTTCCGCATCAATATTGATAAAGAAGCGGTCTATGCTAACGGTGTTGTTGATGTTGCAGACAGTGCATCTGTTTTAGATTACATTGATTGGGACTGGAAAGCAAACGTGATGACTAAGCGTGATTTGATGGTCGTAGACCTCATCGCAAACAACAATTGGGAGCGCCCTATCTACTTCTCGATCACCGTGGGCAATAGCCCTAAAGCCTACTTCTGGTTAAACGACTACTTCCGTCTCGAAGGGATGGCGTACCGTTTTGTGCCGGTAAAATACGAGAGCGGTACAGGAATTGACTACGGAAAGGTCGATACAGAAATCATGTATGAAAATCTAATGTCGAAATTCAGCTACGGGAACATGGAGCTTCCAGAAGTGTACTTGGATGAAACCAACCGTCGTTTGAGTTATAACCTACGTACTATTTTCGGTCGTCTTGCCAACGAATTTATCGTTGAAGGGGACAATGAAAAAGCGGTTGAGGTTCTTGATTTTGCAATGGAGAAAATGCCTGCTGAAAAGTTCGGGTACAACTACTTTGTGTTCGGTATCATAGATTCCTACTACAAGGCGGGCGCCACCGACAAGGCCCGTGAGCTGACCAATGCCTTTGCGGATCATTTGGATGCAGAATTGGACTACTTCAGTGCCTTCGATAGAGAAGACCGCAAACGTGCGGCGAACGAATGGCGAACGAACCTGCAGTTCTATCAAATGCTCCTACAAAACGTTCAAGTGCACGATCAAGACAGTGTACAAGAGTTCTACCAACGCTTCCAACTTGCGGCACAGCCGTTTGGTAACGGCCGCGGATAATTCTGTTACCATTAAACTTGCAGCGCCCTTCGCCTTCCCGGTGAGGGGCGTTTTTGCTTAACCAAAGTCCAATTGCATGCGCTTGATGCGCTCCGCTAAACTTTCGTTTCCCATCGTTTCTCGAAGACGGTCCACTAAAATCGGGAAGCTTAATGGAGATGGATGATTCAGGTGCTGCAAGACCGTTTCCTGTTCCGCGATTCTATCTAAAGCAGACCGCATACGCGCCTCCTCTAACTGAAACTCATGTACCTCTTCGTACGCTTGGCGCAATAATAGATTGTCCGGCTCGTAATCTCTGAACACTTCGTACATCAACTTCGTTGAGCTAATCAATTGCTTGGTGGTCATGTTTTTGCCTGGATAGCCGGTAAAAATAAGTCCCGATATCTGAGCAATATCACGGAACCTTCTTTGCATCATCTCACTTTCGTTAAGACTGCTCACAAGGTCCTCTCTTAGCGCTGCTGAGGTAAAAATATCGCTGTCTAAAGCATCTTGTATGGGTATGGGTTGATCGGATAAAAGCTCAAAGCCGTAATCATTCATCGCGAGGGAAAAGGTCTGTGGTCCAAAGAGGCCTAGACGGTAGGCTAATAAAGAAGCCATTCCCTCGTGCACAAGACGTCCCTCAAAGGGATAAACAAACAAATGGTATCCTTCCTTATCTTCCAGGTATTCTATAAGAAATTGCGCTTTACTAGGCACAATGCTCCGCTCTTTTTGCAAACGAATAATGGGCTGAATCATGGCCAATTCTGGGTCCTCAAACGTCTGTCCGGTCGCAGCCTCTTCGAGCTTATCGCGTAAAAAATGCCCAAGCTCAGCACTGAGCGGCATACGGCCCCCCATGTAGCTAGGCACCGCGCCGGTGGTTGCTTTGGAGAGGCGAACAGTGGCTTCGACGCCACGGAATCGGACCAACTCCAAACAACGTCCTGCAAACCAAAAACTATCTCCTGGCATCAATTTCGAGATGAAATACTCCTCCACATGGCCCAAGAAACTTCCTTTCTGGAGCTTCACCTTGACCATCATTGAGCTGACTATTGTCCCAATATTGAACTTGTGCCGCATCGCTACCTTTCGAGAAACAACCTTGTACCTGCCCTCTTCCACCACCACTTTATGGTAGTCGTCGTAGGCTGCTAAACTCTGCCCGCCGCGAACAATGAAATCCAAACACCAGCGCCATTCTTCATCAGAAACACTGAAATAGCTCGTCGTCTTGCGCACTTCTGAGAGCAATTCTTCCGATGAAAACCCGTCGCTCACCGCTAAGGTCACCATGTACTGAATAAGCACGTCTAAACTCCTCAAGTATGGAATACGGTCCTCGTTTGTATTATGGTCAATCGCCTTGCGCAATGCAGCGCATTCCAACAGCTCTAAACTATGTGTAGGGACAAAATGAATGGTGCTCGTTGCGCCCGGTCGGTGTCCGGAACGGCCCGCACGTTGTACAAACCGACTCACGCCTTTAGGAGATCCTATCTGTACAACACAGTCTACAGGGCGAAAGTCGACGCCCAAATCCAAAGAAGATGTACAAACCACTGCCTTGAGATTGCCGTCGTACAACGCCTCCTCAACCCAGTTTCGCACCTGCTTAGAAATGGCACTATGGTGCATCGCAATAACTCCTGCTAAAGAGGGGTCAACCTCTAATATTTTCTGGTACCAAATCTCCGCTTGAGCACGAGTATTGGTAAAGATGAGCGTGCTCTGGTTTTCGTGAATGAGCGGAATAACTTTTTCGAGCAACCGTATGCCCAAATGACCGGCCCATGGTAAGGTTTCTACCTCATCTGGCAATACCGGTTCTACCACTAGTGATTTGCTGAGGTTTGCTTTTATTAATTGGGCCGATTCTGCCCCGTCCACGCCCATCAACACCTCCAAGCTTTCGTCCATATTGCCTATGGTCGCGCTAATACCCCAAGTCTTCAATGCTGGTCGCAACTTTCGAAACTTGGAGAGGAACAGTTCGCATTGGACGGCACGTTTAGTTCCCATCAACTCATGCCATTCATCAATAACAACCGTCTCTAAGTTGCGAAATAACTTTGCATAGCCCTTGTTAGAAAGCATTACATGAATGCTCTCAGGAGTCGTGATTAAAATCTGCGGGAGTTTGGTTTTCTGGGCCTGTTTAACTTTCTGCGAAGTATCTCCTGTGCGCGTGCCCACCTCCCAGTGTGAATCCATGCCTTCAATAGCTCTGCGGGCGCTCTGTTCTATCTCTCTGGCTAAGGCACGAATAGGGGTAATCCAAATAAGCTGAACCCCCTCTGCCTCACGCCCGCTCCGGCCCATTGCTGCGGCAATAGCAGGAAGCAAAAGTGAATACGTTTTCCCGCTTCCGGTAGGTGCGTTTACCATACCCGAATCGCCTTTTAAGGCAGCTGACCACGCTTGTATTTGAAAAGAAAAGGGCTTCCAGCCTTGGTCTTCAAACCAATTCCGGCAAAGGTTGAGGGCCGCAGCTTGGCCCAACATTTACTTCGCTATTTTTTGAGTGAGCCAAAGAAAATCGTCAAGAAACGCCGGGTAATTGAGGTTAAAATGCTCCTCTACTGGCACGCCATGTTCGTTGAACAGGACACCGGCCTTGCTCACTAAAAGTTTTGTGGGGCTTAAAATCCCCTCCATATAATGTGCCCAATCGCGAAAATCATACAACGCATTTACTCCACCAAAAGGTCCCCCGCTGACCGTAGCGATCGCCATAGGCTTCTTCTTGTATTCCCCTCGGAAATAATCTAGTGTGTTTTTAAACGCGCCAGGAACGCGACCGTTGTATTCTGGAACGACAAACAAAAGTCCATCAGCATCGACTAAGCCCGATTGAAACAACGCCAAATCCTCTTTAGACGCCTCGCCCATTCCCCAGTTAGGGAAATTGAAACTCCGGATGTCTAAAAATCGCACCGCGGAAACAGCGTCTTTTTGAGCCAATTGTTCTTCGAAAAAACGGGCCACTTTAGCCGTATTTGCTTGATCCCGGGGACTGCCTTGGATAATTGTAATGCGCATGATGTCGTATTAGGTTGCCGGATTAACATCCCCCCTGCTGTCTTTGTTTAGACCTTCTTCCCGAACTTAGATACGCGGAAATAGTCACTGTTCGCATCGGGTGCGTTTTTCAGTGCGTCTTCTTTAGAAATCATATTTGCTACTTCGTCCTGGCGCATGACGTTAACGCTCTTACTCATCTGCGTTAAAGGCTCTACACCCTCAAGGTCTAGTTTTTCCACCTGAGCAACAAAATCCAAAATCTTCGACATGTCACCCTGCATGGCGTCAATCTCTGCTTCAGATAGTTCCAAGCGGCTCAAATGCGCTAGATGTTTGATTTGCTCCTTGCTGATTTCCATAGCTATTAATTCTCTACCAAAGGTAAAACAACTTCACCGGTATGGCCCCAATTTTTGAGGTCCGTGGCTAAAATTCTATAGGAACGGTCCATTAATTCTTGCACGGGGTTTGACGCCTTGGGATCGGCCCAAAACTCGCCCAACACCTTCGTGTCTACAGGCCCGACGCTTGAAGGCTCTCCCCAATCACCCAACCTATACTTACTTTGGTAAATGCTCACTAAAACTACCGGTATACTGTTTTCAACCGCAAGCTTAAACGCCCCGGCTTTAAATCCACGCATCAAATACTTCTGCGGAGGAATGCCCCCTTCAGGAAAAATACAAACGCTATATCCCTCTTTAATTTTTTGATCGGCATCTATCATGGCTTGTTTTCTGCCGCTAAAAGAAGAGCGATCAACCGCTATACTCGTTTGCTTGAAGAAATAGCCGAACAACGGCAGCTTTAACAGTTCCGCTTTCCCCATAAAAACAACGGGCGTTGGAGAGGCTAAAAATGTGAGCGGTATATCTAAATCTGATCCGTGATTTGGGCTCAACACCACCGGTCTATCGTGCTTAAGTCGGTACTTTCCCGGGCGGGGCCAAACGCCCATACCCACTAAATACATCCAAGACCACACCTTTGCTACTTTGAAAAAGTGGTTGTAGTTCCCCCCCGGACGGGCGGTCCATAACAAGGCTGGCAACAGCACGACAATGGTCGTAAAAGCCACTAGATAATACCAGGTGTGATGGATGTAGCTGAAGATTTTCACGAGGCTAAAGTAACATTTATCACGTGTTGAGAGAATAGGGATGTTTAATTTCGTTCACACAATCTGATGACCATGAAGAATTTAACCTTGGCCCTTGCGCTGCTCCTTCAGCTTTCCCTTATCGGACAAAGCACCTTCCCCTTTGATGTTGTATTAGAGCCCCTAACCATTACGAACCTCCCAGGAATGCAATCCTATGCCGCTGCACAGCACAACGGCAAATGGCTCATCATTGGTGGCCGCATCGACGGACTCCACCAGCGCCAGCCTTGGCAGGCGTTCAATGCTGCGGGGCACAATACCTCTATGTACGTCATTGACCCGGTCGCTCAAACCTTTTACAGTGCGCCGCTTAGCGGGTTAGGCAATGATACCTTGGTGGCCCAATTATCGAGTACAAACGCCAACTTTACCCAAGTAGGCAATTACCTCTACCTGCTTGGAGGCTACGGTTTAGATGCTTCCGCAGCACATATTACCCACCCCATGCTCACCGTTATTGATGTCCCTTCTACCATCGACGACATCGTACAAGGCGGCACATTAGACAGCACCGCGTTCACCCATTTCAGCGACGAAGACTTTGCGGTTACGGGCGGAAAAATGCTGTATTTAGACGGTACCTTCTACCTGGTGGGCGGACATCGATTTGACGGCCAGTACAACCCTATGGGTCACAACACCTTTACTCAGGCCTATACTGAAAAAGTACTGCCTTTCACCGTATCTGGAACCTTCCCCTCGTTGAGCATTTCGAAGGGGACGCCAATGGTAGATACCGACGAACTCCACCGTCGAGATTACAATGTTACCTACATGATGGAAGGGGGTCAAACCTACTTCACGGCGTGGTCAGGGGTGTTTCAAAAGACCGCCAATCTGCCGTTCCTCAATGCAGTCGAGGTGCGCGACACCGGTATCTATTCGGTACCTGGATTCTCGCAATACTTGAACCACTACCACTGCCCTACCGTTTCCTTATATGGTGAAAATCAAGCCGCGATGTATACCCTTTTCTTCGGTGGAATCGCACAATACTACTACGACAACGGAGTATTGACCCAAGACAATGATGTGCCTTTTGTAAAGACCATTGGCGTGGTTGAGAAGCGCAACGGAAGTTACAGCGAATCGTATTCCTCTACTGAAATGCCCGGGCTCCTAGGTGCCGGCGGAGAGTTTTTTCCGGACCACAACCTAGCTGCGAACGGAGAAATATTCTTGGCTGATTCTCTGGGTACAGATACGACTTGGATAGGCCACATCTTCGGGGGCATTAGCTCGCCGGGGGCCAACATCTTCTTTGGCGGGATGGCCAATAACAGCATCGCTTCCCCAACATTGTTCAAAGTCGGTTTTGTGCGCAATAGCGGATTGGGAGTGTTGGAATCTAATTATGGTGATAACCTCGGGCTGCTCGTTTCCCCGAACCCAAGCAATGGCAAACTCATTGTTCAAATCCAAAGCCAGCTTCAGGGAATGACTGCCTTTGAAGTGTTTGATACTGCCGGGAAAATGATGTTGCGCACTGAGGTTCCGACCAAGGATGGGGCCAACACCATTGATCTAGGTGCCCTACAGATTGCGGCGGGTAAATACGTGTTGACCGCTACACAGGGTGGAGCGCGTCAAAGCATCAATTTTATCTGGAACTAAAACCCTAGTTTTTCGCGAACGCGTGACAGTGTGGCTTGTGCCACAGGACGTGCCTTCTCGGCACCGACCTTGAGGGCTGCTGCTACCTCTTCCGGGTGTGCCATATAGTGGTCAAATTGCTCGCGCGCCTCAGTAAACTCTTCAAGAATGAGCTCCAACAAGGCGGTCTTCGCGTGGCCGTAGCCGAAGTTTCCTCCGCGGTAATTGGCCGCTAATTCTTCTACTTGCGCTGGTGTCCCCAACAGCTTGTAAAGGGCAAATACATTACAGGTTTCTGGGTCCTTCGGATCCTCCAATGGGGTGGAATCTGTCTGTATGCCCATGATCTGTTTCTTCAACTGCTTCTTCGGTAAAAACACATCAATAACGTTGCCGTAGCTCTTGCTCATCTTACGACCGTCCGTCCCTGGAATGGTCATGACAGACGCCGAAATGCTGGCCTCCGGGGCCACAAATGTGTCGCCGTAGCGGTGGTTAAAGCTGCTCGCTAAATCGCGTGTGATCTCAAGGTGTTGCTTTTGGTCCTTTCCAACAGGAACCAATTCCGCATCGTACAATAAAATGTCCGACGCCATTAAAACTGGATAGTCAAACAACCCGGCGTTTACATCGCTAAGATTGTCGCTTTTGTCTTTAAAGCTGTGTGCGTTGGCAAGCATTGGATACGGCGTAAAGCAGTTTAAATACCACGTTAATTCCGTACACTCCGGCAAATCACTCTGTGCGTAGAACACTACTTTCTCCGGATCTAACCCACAGGCCAACCACGCCGCAGCCGTCGCTATAAGATTGTCCTTACGCTGCGCCGCATCCTTTACAGTTGTAAGACTGTGTAGGTCTGCTATGAATAAAAACGCCTCATTTTTGGAGTCTTTACTCATCTCTATCGCCGGACGAATGGCACCTAGAATATTGCCTAAATGCTGGCGCCCTGAACTCTGAATACCGGTGAGTACTCTTGCCATTTGTTTCTTATTTAATCAACGTCAATTCTAAATCGATGTCCGCCCAATAACTGCTATCCGCCGGAACTTGCATGAACGACGTTTGCCAAATTTGCTGCGTGGGCAATCCGCTGATCATCTTAAAAGCATAGCTCACGCTATCGTTATCTAAAACTAACGTGCTGTCGTTGTTTACCAAATACCACGTTCCGCCGCTGATCAAGCTAACCGGAACCTGAATCGTGTTCAGGTTGGCCACAAAATCTATGTGTAGGTTGCCCGTATCCGGCATTTCATAGATGTTAATTTTGCCATACAACTGAGTGCCAATACCGCTAAACTGCATCAAGGCTGATGGATTAATTGGGTTCGGCATTTCACCGCTATAAGCAACTTGATTGACCGTCCACTCCCCAATAACATCTTCGCGTATAAACGTTTCGGTAGCTACTGGATCTTTGGTACACGAAACGACCAATAGCGTTCCAACAGTAATTAAAGTAAATAGGGTTTTTTTCATGTTGTATAGTTTGAAATACTAAAGATTACAGGGATTTCCGCTTCCATTTCTACGACACGGAGTAGCGTTGATGCTACCGTTTCTGGAAGGACTAAATTTCCCGATTCAAATTCTTCGACAAAATGAACAACGTCGGGAAAATCTTCCGTTGACGTTGCTCTAATTTCAGCCTGCATAGGCGTATTTACTTTCCCTGGCATAAAGGCATGAATGCGATTGCCTGGGTGCTCTTTTGCCAATACCTCTGCGTACATGTGAACAGCTGCCTTTGACGCGCAATAAGCACTCCAACCTTCGATGGCAAATGCCGCTGCACCGGAGCCTGTGAAATAGATTTGTTTCTCCCCAGTAACCTCCGATAGGAATTTAGCGCTGAGCAGCATGGCGCTACTTGTGTTGAGTGTAATACAATGATCGATCTCTTCCCAACTGGCTTTATATGATGGCTTCACCGGGCCCAAAGTGCCCGCGTTGTTTACCAAAACCGTTAGATCGAAGGACTGGTCAGAAACCAATGAAAGCCCTTTTAAGGAGGCCCTATCACTTAGGTCACACCTTGTAAAAGCACCGCGAGAATGTTCGGTAAGTAACGTCGGGGCGTTTCTTCCTATACCTTCAACGTGCCATCCCAAGCGCAAGGCTTCAGCCGCAACAGCTAAGCCTATTCCAGAGCTTACCCCGGTAATGATCATGCGCTTTCGAGCAGGCATCAAGCGTTAATTTCGATGAATCTATTAATGTCTTTCGTCTTTCCAAAGACCAAAATAATGTCTCCGTTGTTTACCACACTGTCCGGTCCCGGGACGCCATTAATATGGTGTCCGTCGCCTTCTTTGCGGAGCACTGTTACGAGATTGATATTGTACTTCTTGCGCAGCCCAATATCTTCAAGGGTTCTGCCTATGATTTTAGCAGGCGCTTCTACTTCAATAATCTCGTAGTCGTCCGGCAATTGCACACACATAAGAACCCCTGGGTTGGTCAATTGCTCTACGACATTGTTGGCAACCTCTTGCTCTGGGCTTAAAATATGTTGAAGTCCCATTTTCTCCAGAATCTTACGTTGCACAGGGCCTTGAGCACGGGCGATGATTTTTTTTACGCCCATTTCTTGCAACTGAAAAACACATAAAAGCATCTCTTGGAAGCTCGAGCCAATGCTGACTACCACTGCGTCCATGTCTTGGATGTTCTGTGCTTCAAGAGCTTGTTTGTTCGTTGCGTCAAGCGCTACGGCAAAGGGAACGTCCTGCGCTATTCGCTGCACCTTCTCTTCACTTTCGTCAATGGCCATTACATCGGCACCGCGCGCGCCCAGTTTACGCGCAATCGCAGTTCCAAAAACACCAAGACCTATAACGGCAAACTTGCTATTCATACGCTATTATTTTGCGAGTGCCTGCTCTAAATCGGCAAGCAAATCTTTTTTGTTTTCAATTCCGACAGATAGGCGAATCAGGTTATCTGTAACGCCCACTTTTTCGCGCTCTTCTTTCGGTATGGAAGCGTGTGTCATGGAAGCAGGATGACCTGCTAGAGACTCTACGCCGCCTAAGCTTTCTGCTAATGTGAAAACGCGAAGCGCGCTAACCACCTCAGCCGTTTTCTCAAAACCGGCGCCCTTGACGGTGAAACTTACCATTCCTCCAAACTTCTTCATCTGGCGCTTGGCTACTTCGTGTCCATTGTGGCCCTTTAATCCGGGCCAATACACTTCACCTACCGCAGGGTGCTCCTGCAGGTATTGCGCAACTGCCTCACCGTTTTCACAGTGTCGATCCATGCGAACGTGTAGCGTTTTTATTCCGCGTAGGGCAAGGAAGCTGTCCATTGGTCCTAAAACCGCCCCAGAGGCGTTTTGAATAAAATACATCTTTTCTGCAATTTCCTCGTTTTTCGTTGCAAGCAAGCCTAGAACCACATCGCTGTGTCCGCCCAGGTATTTCGTGCCGCTGTGCATCACCACATCCGCTCCTAAATCCAAGGGACGTTGTAAATATGGCGTTGCAAACGTGTTGTCAACGACTAAAATCAAGTCATTTGCTTTGGCCACTTTCGAGGCTGCTTTAATATCCAACACGTTGAGCATTGGATTCGTGGGTGTTTCCATCCACAGCATTTTCGTCGCTTTGTTAACGTCACTATGCCAATGGTCGTTGCTCATGTCGACAAACTTGAATTGAATGCCGTAGTTAGAAAACATTTTCGTGAATAACCGGTACGTTCCGCCGTAGAGGTCGTTACACGCAATGACCTCATCGCCTGGGCTCAAGAACTTCAACATACAATCGATGGCAGCCAATCCTGAACCAAACGCAGCTCCATGAGTACCGCCTTCAATGCTCGCGATCGCATTTTCCAAAGCGGTCCGCGTTGGGTTTCCGCTGCGGCTGTATTCGTACCCCTTGTGCTTGCCCGGGTACTCCTGCACATAGGTAGAGGTTTGGTAAATGGGCGGCATTACGGCTCCTGTAGAAGGGTCGTGCTGCTGTCCACCGTGAATGGCTAGAGTTTCAATCTGTAAGTTCTTGTCGTCCATTAGCTTCTGTGGTATGGGTCGATTATTTGCAGTGCTCTTCAAAGGCTGAAAGCAGGTTACCGGCGATCATTTCCGCAGTACGTCCTTCAATATGGTGGCGTTCCACCATGTGCACCAATTCACCGTTTTTAAACAATGCCATTGAGGGTGACGATGGGGGGAACGGCTGCATCATTCCGCGCGCTTCGTTCACCGCTTCAACGTCGTTTCCGGCAAAAACAGTGATCATTCTAGTTGGTTTTACTGCGGATTTTGCCGCTGCCATCGCTGCTGGCCGCGCAGATCCTGCAGCACATCCACACACAGAATTTACCACAACAAACGTTGTTCCTTCCGCGTTAATGGCTGATTTTACTTCGTCAGCGGTCTTTGTTTCAGTATATCCGCTATTTGCTAGCTCTGCGCGCATTGGCGCGATCATCTCTTCTGGGTACATATTTTAATCGTGTTTTTATCTAAACAAAGTTAGTGTTTCCTAATGGTTTGGGCGATTGTACCTTTGCGCCAATTATAACGACATAAACATGAGCTCAAAAGTTCGCGTTCGATTCGCTCCTTCACCCACGGGGCCTTTACACATAGGCGGTGTTCGTACCGCTTTGTACAACTATTTATTCGCCAAAAAGCACGGCGGTGACTTCTTGCTTCGTATCGAAGATACGGACCAAACTCGATTTGTTGCGGGTGCGGAGAAGTATATCGTAGAGGCATTGGCCTGGTGCGGCATAAGCCCAGACGAAGGTATCGGCGGCGAAGACCGCGGTAACGGGCCGTACCGTCAAAGCGAGCGCAAACCAATGTACCGCGAATACGCAGATAAATTACTAGCGGCAGACAAGGCCTACATTGCTTTTGACACCGCAGAAGAGCTCGATGCCATGCGTCAGATGGCAAAAGATGCTGGCGCAGCAAATTGGCAATACAACTACATCACACGCGGCAACATGAAAAACTCATTAACCCTTCCCAAAGAAGAGGTAGATGCTAAAGTTGCGGCCGGCGAACCTTATGTGGTACGTATCAAGCTTCCCCGCGATCATGAAGTTCGTTTTGAAGATACCATTCGTGGATGGGTAAGCGTCAACACCAACAATATGGACGACAAGGTCTTGTTTAAGGCGGACGGAATGCCGACCTACCACCTTGCCAACATCGTAGACGACCATTTAATGGAAATCACCCACGTCATCCGTGGAGAAGAATGGTTGCCTTCTGCACCGCTGCACGTCATGTTGTATGACGCTTTTGGCTGGGAGTGCCCAACCTTTGCGCACCTTCCTTTGCTTCTAAAACCTGACGGACCCGGTAAGCTCAGTAAGCGAGACGGTGACCGACTAGGGTTCCCTGTTTTCCCAATCGATTGGTCGAACGACGAAACCGGAGAAACCGCAAGCGGCTACCGTGAATTTGGTTTCTTCCCAGGAGCCTTTATCAACATGCTTGCGTTGTTAGGTTGGAATCCCGGTACTGAACAAGAAATTTTTGACCTGAAAGGACTGGTTGATGCTTTTGATTTGAGCAAGGTTTCAAAGTCTGGCGCTAAGTTTGATTTTGAGAAAGGTAAGTGGTTCAACCAATTGTATTTGCGTGATTTAAGCGAAGCAGAATTGGCACACGAGCTGAAAAATGTGCTAGATAACGAAGGCCTGTCCTACAACGAAGCGCACCTCGGTACTATCGCAACGATGATGAGTGAGCGCGCGACCTTCCCTCAGGATTTACTCGAAGAAGGTCGATTCCTTTTTGAAACGCCATCGGATTATGACGAGAAAACGCGTGCTAAAAAGTGGAATGAAGAAAGTGCCCCGATGATGAAGGATCTCGCAGCGCGGTTTAACGCTCTACCCGACTTTACTTCCGACGCGATAGAAGCGTGCTTTAAAGGCTATTTGGCAGAAAAGGAGTTGGGCTTTGGAAAAGTGGGGCCTTCCTTCCGTCTTGCGGTAACTGGAAAGGGAATGGGACCAAGCATGTTTACTATTTGTGCGGTTTTAGGCAAAGACGAAGTGCTCGCGCGTATTTCTAAGGCAATTGAAGTACTCGGTTAATGGCTGCTTTACATCAAATCGACGTTCACGGCATTCGCGTATACACCAACCACGGTTGCATGCAAGAAGAGGCGGTAATTGGCTCCCATTATGAAGTCAACATCAGCGTTTGGGCAGACCTTAGTAGGTCGGCCGTCTCTGACGATTTGAACGATACTGTAGATTATGTTGCGCTCAACGCCATTGCAAAAGAAGAAATGGCCGTTCGCGCTAAACTTCTTGAGGTCGTCTGTCAACGCATGATTGACCGCATAATGAGCGAACACCCGTCTGTTCAAAAAGCGTGGGTAAACGTAGCAAAACTAAATCCTCCTATCAATGGAGACGTGGAGCGTGTTGCGCTGACTTTTACAGCAGAACGATAGAGATAAAATAAACTCGAGGCCGTTAAAATTTTTCTCCTATTTTTGGCCTCCCTAAGGTTCCGTGGCCGAGTGGCTAGGCACTGGTCTGCAAAACCAGCTACAGCGGTTCGAGTCCGCTCGGAACCTCAGAATAAGAAAAGCCCCGGCTCGCGATGCGAGCTGGGGTTTTTTAGTTGGTATGGCGCCACGCTTGCTTGAGCGCCGGGGCAACTAAAAAA
>ERZ891134.1282-NODE-1282-length-17743-cov-24.012325_pt1 | contig 17743 bp, 19 predicted proteins | sample MGYA00520888_ERZ891134 | MGnify/ENA primary metagenome ERZ891134 (study PRJEB32303, sample SAMEA104408692) | aquatic metagenome | biome: Brackish water; feature: Coastal; material: water | place: Baltic Sea | collected 2014-10-23 | depth 10 m ... | reverse complement strand
GATCGTTCCTTAGGCCGTTAAGGGCTTGTCTTGCCTGCTCTGTGATGCGCCCGTTCAAGTCTTAGATTTTTTCTTTGAAGGCTTCTCTGTAATCCCTGCACTGGTAGGAGGAGTGAAGGCTTTGGGTTGTTTCGTCGATTGCACAGTTAAAGCCTTCTCTGAAAGCAGCACGCTTCATGGCTTCGATTTGAGAGACAGCGTAAATGCCGAGCACAATCAAGATGAATAGTGAAATCCCTGCTCCCGTGCCTTTTGGGTACAGCTTCATCGCTTCTGGGTCATGTGTTGAATGAGTTTAGGGCGCTAATATTGAGATGTAAAGAATGAAAGATCAAGGTCTTCAGTTTGAGTCTGTTTTGGGGTGGGGGGTATGTTTTTCAGGTGTTGGCTGGCTGAAATGAAGTCCCTATGTGTTTTTTTGATTTTTGCCAACAAGCCAAGCACTAAACGCAAGCATGAGTACGCATCCACAGTATTGGAGTATGTCTGATATTGATTGCACTTCATAGCTAATCATTAGCTTAAATGCTGTTACGATTAATGCGACGATGATGACATTTGTCAATTTCTGCTTGAGAGATTCAAGTGAGGTAATGCTGAGTATGTTTCGCCTTTCTTTTGATAGATCTTGAAGTCGTGGATCGATGTCAGAAATGATCAACTCATAGATCCCATATCCGAAAATAAGTAGGGCAATTCCGATCACGTAGTAATCAATTCCGCCTACCACTTTGCCAAGCAAGATAATGCTTTGATCTGGATTGAAGGATCCTTTGAACAAATGACTGAGTGCATGAATCTCCTCTTGGGTTCCAAGGATGAAACAGCTAACGCTGCCAAGGAGGCTCATCACAACAGGCAGGATGGTCACCAATCGGAATCGCCACAGCAAATGTTCAAAACGTGACTCGAATCGGGCTCTCCGACTCTTTTTGATTTGAAGTTCTGCCATTTGCTCATTCATGGTTGATTGTTAATGCTTTGGTTCTTTTCATTAAACGGTTGCGGCTGGTGGATTGGTTGGTGGCGGAAGCGGACGCGGTGTAAAGAGTGCCGGAATAGACAGCGTGATCAAGGCGCTACCAACGGCCAGCAGCACGAGGAGGGGCAACGGTTTGACGAGGGGCTGCCTCTCTAGAACCGTTCCACAGCGCACACAAATTGGCGTGGCTCCAGGGGGTGGGTGTAGGACAACGGCTGGTCCACAACAGCATTCTGGGCAGCGAAAACGGGGCATGGGTGTATTTTATAGATGCTGATCTCTTGCTGCCACAGATTAATTCGTCGCTGCCAACTTTGTGTGGTTGGAATCTTTTGAAACCAATGGTTCGTTGATTTCTGTTGATTCGTTCGTGGCTAATTTTGAGTTTATGGACATGATTTGTCTGTTCTATATCTAATAAAAAGGTAGGCTGATGTATAAATTTTTTGTATGTACAAAAGACCTCTAAATACTTTTTTATATTCAAGCAGGGATTCAATTGGCAGGCAAAGGCAAAGGCAAAGGGTAGAAACCTGCGGTTGGGGCCTAGTCCTTGACAGAATCGTGCGTTGCCGACAGTTGTTCTGCCATGCCCCTCAGCTCTTTGGTGCGTCTGTTGCAGACCTCAGCGCTGAGCGGTGAGTTGTGCGAACGAGCGGAACGGGACCAAAGGCTGTTGATGCGCGGCGCTGGCCGAGCCGCTCGGGCGTTGGTGGCCAGTGCAATGGCGCGACGCATGGATCAGCCCCTGCTGGTGGTCGTTCCCACGTTGGAGGAGGCCGGACGTTGGACAGCCCTCTTGGAGCTGATGGGGTGGTCCCGTGCCCAGCTTTATCCCACCAGTGAAGGGTCTCCATACGAACCTTTTGACTCCACAACCGAAATCACCTGGGGCCAACTGCAGGTGTTGAGCGAACTGCAAACAGACCGCAGCAAAAGTGATTTGGCGATCGTTGCCACAGAGCGCTGTCTGCAGCCCCACTTGCCACCTCCGCTGGCACTTGCAGAGCATTGCCGGGCCTTGAAGAAGGGCGATGTTGTGGATCTCGAAGAGCTGTCGACCTACCTGAGTCAACTCGGCTATGAGCGCGTCTCGACGATTGATCAGGAAGGAACCTGGAGTCGTCGTGGCGACATCGTTGACGTTTATCCCGTGAGTAGTGAGCTTCCTGTGCGTTTGGAGTTCTTTGGGAATGAACTCGACAAACTTCGCGAATTTGATCCAGCTAGTCAGCGTTCCCTCGACGCTGTCGACACGCTCAAGCTCACCCCAACTGGTTTCAGTCCTCTGATAGCTGAATGTCTGCGCGAGCAGGTGCCTGATGACCTTGACCAATTGCTGAATGAAGCGCAGATCACTGAGCTGCTGGAGGGCGGAACCCCCGAGGGGATGCGTCGATTGATGGGATTGGCCTGGGACGCACCTGCGTCCCTACTCGATTATTTGCCTGCAGACTGCTGCATCGCTATCGATGAGCGCCGGCATGGCAGCGCCCATGGGCAGCAGTGGCTTGATCACGCTGAAGAGCAACACGCCGAGCTTCCTGTTCCCATTCCCTCTTTGCATCGGCCCATCAAAGAGGCGATGGAGCTTGCCGAGGCGTTTGCTGGTTTCGATCTGGCAGAACTTCAGGAACACGACAGCCACCCCAATGCCTTCGATCTCGCCAGTCGGCCCGTTCCTTCTTATCCCAATCAATTCGGAAAACTCGGTGAATTGATCAAACAGCATCAACGGGAGCGTCAGGCTGTTTGGTTGTTGTCAGCCCAGCCCAGCCGCGCTGTGGCTCTGCTTGAAGAACACGACTGCATCACGCGCTTTGTCCCCAATGCAGCCGATACGCAAGCGATCGATCGCTTGATTGAGCAGGGCACACCTGTGGCCTTAAAAACCCGAGGAACAGCTGAGCTCGAGGGACTGCAACTTCCTGCGTGGAGGGTGGTTCTTCTTACGGATCGCGAATTTTTTGGACAGCAGTCGCTCACCAGCAGCGGTTACGTGCGTAGGCGGCGCAAAGCGGCCAGCCGCACCGTTGATCCCAACAAGATGCAACAAGGGGATTTCGTGGTGCATCGCAACCATGGAATTGGTCGCTTCAAAAAGCTCGAAAAATTAGCGATCAGCGGTGAGGTTCGTGATTACCTCGTTGTTCAGTATTCCGATGGCATCTTGCGGGTGGCCGCCGATCAGCTGGGAAGCCTCGGTCGGTTTCGCGCCAATAGTGATACTCCGCCGCAGCTCAGCAAAATGGGCGGCTCCGCTTGGGTGAAGGCGAAGGAGAGGGCCACCAAGGCGGTTCGCAAAGTTGCGCTTGATTTGGTGAAGCTGTACGCCGAACGTCATCAAGCTGCAGGGTTTGCCTTCCCGATCGATGGGCCATGGCAGGTTGAACTCGAGGATTCCTTCCCCTACGAACCCACCTCTGACCAGCTCAAGGCCACGGTGGATGTCAAGCGAGACATGGAGAAACCAGAGCCGATGGACCGGCTGGTTTGCGGTGATGTGGGTTTCGGGAAAACGGAGGTGGCCATCCGTGCGATTTTCAAAGCCATCACCGCTGGCAAGCAAGTGGCGATGTTGGCTCCCACAACGGTGTTAGCTCAACAGCATTGGCGCACGCTCTCGGAACGCTTTGCTCCCTACCCGATCAAGGTGGCTCTTCTCAATCGTTTCCGCACAGCAGGTGAGCGCAAAACAATTCTTGAGGAGCTGAAAACGGGCACCATCGATGCCGTGGTGGGCACGCACCAGCTGCTCAGCAAAAACACCTGCTTCGACAAACTGGGTTTGCTGGTGGTGGATGAGGAACAACGTTTTGGTGTGAATCAAAAGGAAAAAATCAAGGCCTTGCGCAAGGACGTAGACGTTTTAACGCTCTCGGCGACGCCCATACCGCGCACCTTGTACATGAGCCTGTCTGGGGTGCGTGAGATGAGTTTGATAACCACTCCGCCACCGTTGCGTCGTCCAATCAAAACCCACTTAGCAGCTCTGGATGATGAGGCGGTGCGGAGTTCCATCCGCCAAGAACTTGATCGTGGTGGGCAGGTGTTTTATGTGGTGCCTCGGGTGGAAGGGATTGAAGAGGTGGCGGGCAAGCTTCGCGAGATGCTTCCTGGTCTCAAGCTCCTCGTGGCCCATGGACAAATGGCCGAAGGCGAGCTCGAGAGCGCGATGGTGGCGTTCAACGGAGGGGAAGCCGACGTGATGCTCTGCACCACGATTGTGGAGAGCGGCCTCGACATTCCTCGTGTCAACACGATCCTGATTGAGGATGCCCACCGGTTTGGACTCGCTCAGCTCTATCAGCTCAGGGGACGGGTCGGGCGCAGTGGCGTCCAAGCCCATGCCTGGTTGTTTTATCCAGGAGATGCCTCACTAAGTGAAGCGGCACGTCAGCGCTTACGGGCCATCCAGGAATTCGCCCAGCTCGGCAGTGGGTATCAATTGGCGATGCGGGATATGGAGATCCGCGGGGTGGGCAACTTGTTGGGTGTGGAGCAAAGCGGTCAGATGGAGGCCATTGGTTTCGATCTCTACATGGAGATGTTGCAAGAGTCGTTGGCTGAAATTCAGGGACAAGACATTCCCGCAGTGGATGACACGCAGGTGGATCTGCAGGTCACGGCCTTTATTCCTGCGGATTGGATCGTGGATGCCGACGAGAAGATGTCTGCGTATCGAGCTGCATCCGAGTGCCTGAGTTCAGAAGCCCTTGTGGAACTGGCTGCTGGTTGGGCTGATCGCTACGGGGCCTTGCCTGGACCTGTTCAATCCCTGCTGCAGTTGATGGACCTCAAGCTGCTTGCGAAACGCTGTGGATTTGCGCGGATTCGTCCTGACAAACCAAATATTGCGCTCGAAACGCCGATGGAGGAACCCGCGTTCCGTCTTCTTCGTCAGGGTTTGCCCCAACATCTTCATGGCCGACTTGTTTACCAGGCGGGAAGTGGAAGCGTTGCCAAGGTCGTGGCACGAGGTCTTGGCGTCTTGCCTGTGGAGAGGCAGCTTGATGAGCTCAAAGGCTGGCTAGAGCAGATGGCATCACAGATTCCTGATCCGGATGGACTGACGCGTGAGCAGCGCGACCGACAGCAAAAAGACCGTAACGAGGCTGTTTTGACGGTTTGAGCCCAAGCCTGCGCTGGAAAGATGAGAAAGTCCAACACAATTCGCAATCCTTCGTTACCATGTGGTCCTACGACGTGATACCCCTGTGGCTGAATTCATCGATCCAATTGCTTCGGGAAGTTCCCTCAGTCTTCTAGGCAGTTTGGTTGGTGCAGCTGCACTTGGAATTTTTGCTCTGTGGCAGAACGACACGGAAAATGATGACGACGACTCGTCTCCAGGTGGTGGTCTGATGCAGCCCGTGGCCTGAGCGGCTCTTCCCTCACATTTGGTCATACAAATCACCCATCTGGGTGATTTTTTTTATGCATTGATGTCCGACCCTGATGAGGTGACCCGAAGGCGGACCATGCCAATACAGCCGCTTGACCCCTTTAAACGATGGACATTGCTTGCTTGCTTCACACCTCTAGTGCTGCTGGTTCCAGCACCTGTCCACGCGCAATCCTGGGCCGCGGTTGATGCCTTACGCACCAAGCTCACGTCTCACGGCGTCAGGGTGGTTCAACGGGATTGCTCAACCCCGGGGTTGCAAGGGGCTTACCACCCAAAAAATGACACCTTGATTGTGTGTCGTACGCACCGCAATGCGGCACAAGTTTGGAACACCCTGGCTCACGAAGCCACCCACAGAATGCAAAGCTGCGCCGGTGGATCGATCACACTTCCGAGCCAACATCGCATGATGTCTCGCGTGTTGAGACGGGAAACACCACAGGAATGGAAATCGATTAGGGCGTATCCCCGTGGTCAGCATCTTGCAGAACTTGAGGCTCGCTATACGGCAAAGCTTCCTGCCAAAGATGTCTTGAAGCTCTTCGATCGCTACTGCGGCTCAACAGTTCGCGTCTAAGAACATCTCGCTCCCTAACAAATACCAACTGACTGATGAATAACCTTCTTCTCCAATTAGCCATGGCAGCCCTTGGGCAAATGTCTGGAGGTGGACTATCTCAATTGCCGCTCAACATTCCATCGAGGCCTTTCCCAGTGAGCCGCCAGAGCCGACCTGTGTATCCCACGCGCTCCACTCAGGCGGTCAATCTTCAGGTTGCCACCTTGGCAACGACCACTTGTTTGATGCGATCAGGTTCCATCGGGCGTGGAGAGGCGATCACCTTGTTGGAACGTCAAGGAAAGACCTGGGGATGGCCTAGGACTTGGGGGCAACGCATTCCTTTGAACAGCGTGGATCAGGCGATCCAATCGGCTGGTGGCTGCAATGCTCTTGTCCAGAGGGCTCGTGAGGCCGCTCCAGGAAGGACAGCCACGATTTCTGCAACGCACCGAGGCCGCAATTCTGGAGGGAATCAAAGCGAACGCGAAGGGTTTGGATTGGCCCCTTATCGCTGAAGTGCCGACTGAAGGTTGGCCGCTCCTGGTTGATAGGTGCTTCCAGTTTTCGGAGCTTGCAACGCTTTGAGCAGGGTGGTTTCTGCTACGCGGTATTGCCCATCTTTGTTGGTCCCCAATTGTTCAACAGTGAGGGTTTTAATTTCCTTCTCGCTCATCTCCACCGGAACATCCGGTTGGATGCCGTTTTTGTGGATATCGGTTCCCTTGGGTGTGAGGTATTTCGCAATCGTCACAGTCATCCCAGAACCGTCAGAGAGACCTCTCACGGATTGGACGAGTCCTTTGCCAAATGTTTTTTGGCCCACCAGAAGTCCACGCTCGTTGTCTTGCAGCGCTCCTGAAAGGATTTCGCTTGCACTTGCTGAGCCTTCGTTTACCAACACCACGACTGGACGGTCGGTTAACGCATTGCCAGTGGCGCGGCGCACATCTTGAATGCCCTCACGGGTTTTTGTGCTGACGATTGTGCCTTCATCCAGCCACTGACGCGCAATGTCGACACTGGCTTCGAGCAATCCCCCTGGATTGCTGCGTAAATCAAGGACGTAACCCTGAGATCCTTGCTTCTCCAGTTCGCGAATCGCTGCACGCATCTCTTTGGATGCATTGGCATTGAACTGCTTCAGGCGGATGTAACCCACCTTGGTGCCATTGGCACTGGTATTGAGCTGACTGTCAACGGCCTGAATTTCAATGCGAGCCCGCACAAGAGGTACGTCGATGATGGAGCCATTCCTGCGCAAGCCCAGGACGACGTCACTTCCTTCCGTTCCACGAATGAGCTTCACAGCATCTTCCGTGGTCATCCCTTTGGTGAGTTGACCATCAATCGAAACGATGACGTCTTTGGGTTGCACCCCGGCTTTTGAGGCAGGCGTGCCCTCGATTGGAGACACCACCACGATCTCTTTGGTGTCTTTGTCCAGTGAGATTTGAATGCCGACACCGGTTAATTCACCTGACGTGTCGATTTGCATTTCCTTGAACTCTTTCGGGTCCAGGAATCGGGTGTAAGGGTCATCAAGACTCGCCAACATGCCGCGAATCGCTTCATACGATTCCGCTGTTCCGGCATAGGACTTGGAGAGCAAGTCCTTGCGAAGAATGGACCACTGATCGAGGTCATAACCCCCGGATGAATCCAGGAAATCTCGATAGACGATCTGCCATACCTGATCAATGACCTCTTTCGGGCTGTTGGTGATGGACGACGAGGTCGTGCTTGGTAAACCCAACCCAGGATTGGCCACCACCACTGCCGCTGTGACAGCCCCTGCGCCTAGGGCAACAAACCAGCTGCTGCGTTGGGATCCTTTGATGCCGAATTTTTTAGCGCGCATGCCGTCCACAAGGACCTTTCCAGCACCTTAACGACATCAGTCGGGTTCAACCCAGCGACCGTCGTCTTTGATCAACTGAACCAAGGCGGCCACACCTTCCGACTCGGGTACTTTTCGGATCTCATCACGATTGCGGTAGAGCGCGATCACCCCAGGCCCTTTGCCGACGTAACCGTAGTCCGCATCAGCCATCTCGCCAGGACCGTTGACGATGCAACCCATCACAGCAATGTCGAGACCGGTGAGATGGCAGGTGGCGTTTCGGACCTGATGGAGGACCTCCTCGAGATTAAACAAAGTGCGACCGCAGCTCGGACATGCCACGTACTCGACCATCGTCTTGCGGATGCCCAGCGCCTGCAAGATCGAGAAGCACACAGGAATTTCCTTTTCAGGGGCTTCTGTTAGGGACACCCGGATGGTGTCTCCAAGGCCTTCCGCCAGCAGCGTTGCGATTCCGGCCGTGCTCTTAATGCGGCCGTAGTCGCCATCCCCTGCTTCGGTGACACCCAAGTGCAGTGGGTAGTTGAATCCTTCCCGATCCATGGTGTCGGCCATCAATCGGTACGCCGCCAGCATCACGGGCGCACGGGATGCCTTCATCGAAATCACGATGTTGTGAAAATCGAGTGAATCGCAAATGCGCACGAACTCCATGGCCGACTCGACCATGCCCTGGGGGGTGTCTCCGTAGGTAAACAGCATGCGTTCAGCCAAGGAGCCGTGATTCACACCAATCCTCAAGGCCTTGTTTTGCTCTTTCAGCACCTTCACGAGAGGAGCAAATGTGTCCTTGATCCGATCTCCAATCGCATCAAACTCGTCTTGGCTGAACTCCTGGCGATCGGGATCTGGTTTATCGAAAACAAACAGCCCAGGATTGATGCGCACTTTGTCGACGTGCTTGGCGACTTCGAGGGCGATGCGCGTGCCGTTGTGATGGACATCGGCCACAAGTGGGACCATGCATCCCTGAGCTCGAAGCGCTGAGCGAATCTTCCCCATCGCTTTGGCATGTCCGATCGACGGCGTCGTGACGCGCACGATTTCGCATCCTGCATCGACAAGACGTCGGATTCCTGCGACCGATCCGTCGATATCAAGCGTGTCTTCATTGATCATCGATTGCACCGCGATCGGGTGCTCACTTCCGATCGGAACATCGCCGACCATCACCGTGCGCGTCACCCGGCGGTGAATCTTGGTGTCGTAACGCTGCGAGGCGGTCATCAAGGATCGCTCGAATCTGGAGTTAACCCTGACACAACCCCGTTCAGGGCGTGCTTGACGTTGGCTAGATCAGTCATGAACAGCGAGCGGGGCTTGCCAGGGTCTCGTGAAGGATTGCGCAAGAGGTAGGAGGGATGAAAACTCGGCATCACATAACGCCCTTGCCATTCCGTCCACTGCCCCCTTAAGCGACTAATCGGGGTGCGGCATTCGAGCAGTGTTGCTGTGGCTGTTGCTCCAAGAATGAACAGGATCTCCGGATTGACCTCAAGAATTTGACGATCCAGCCACGGTCTGCAGGCCTTGAGCTCAGCTGGGCTTGGACGTCGATTGCCAGGGGGCCGGCATTTGATCAAGTTGCAGATGTAGATGTCGTCGGTTTGATCAAGACCGACCTCCGCCAGGCAGGCATCCAAAAGTCGGCCGGAACGCCCAACAAAGGGACGCCCCTGAGCATCCTCATCAGCCCCTGGTGCTTCACCAATCACCATCAGCCGCGCTGAAGGATTCCCGCGACTGACCACAACATGCTGGCGTTCTTTCGCTAAGTCACAGCGTTGACACTGGAGACAGGACGCTTCTAAGTCTTCTAAGGACACGCGCTTGGCTTGCTCGGCTCAAACCCTATGAGTTCAGGGCACCTTGCGGCAGCACCAAGGTGAGAAAGGGCTGCCCTTCCGGATCCTCCATCCAGCATTCCGCTCCAAACGATTCGAGACGAGCGGCTTCGCGCCGCCGCGCTCCCAACGCTTCCAGTTGTTGGATCCAACCTCCGAGCTCCGTCTCTGGATGGTCGGTTCCGATCCGTTGAAAACAAGGGGACAGGGCCGCACCTCGAACGGGCCAAGGCCGTTGACGAGAAGGGCAATAAATCTGAAGCGTTCCTCCGGTTGGTAGAGACACCATCCAGTGCTGGTCAGACAGTCCTGCACGGCATGAACATCCCAAAGCTTTCGCATAAAACTCAGCCAGCGATTGGGGATTGTTGGCCGCCAACACCCAACTCAGAGAGGCCTTTTCAGCTGACATGTTCGTCGTGGTCAACATTTCGTTCCAGGCTGTCATCAGCACATCGGTGTTGTCACGGACGCCACATCAGGCAGGATGTTGGTTCACATATCTGAGCATCCATCGAGGGGGTGCCGTGCTGATGCCAGGCCCCCCATCTCTCTCGCACCGAGCCTTGGCTCTGCAGCCATCGCTCACACTTGCCATCAGCGCCCGAGCAAAAGCTCTGCAGCAGCAGGGTGTAGACGTTTGCAGCCTGAGTGCAGGGGAGCCGGATTTCGGCACGCCAGAATTCATTGTTGAGGCAACGATCCAGGCCCTCAGGGATGGCATCACCCGGTACGGACCCGCTGCTGGCGATCCGGAGCTTCGCGCTGCCATTGCTCAGAAATTGAGTCTTGAAAACAAGATCCCCACCACCGCCGATCAGGTCTTGGTGACCAATGGCGGCAAGCAGGCGATCTACAACCTGTTCCAAGTTCTTTTGAACCCAGGTGATGAAGTCATCATTCCGGCCCCCTACTGGTTGAGTTATCCAGAAATTGTTCGCTTGGCCGGGGGAAAGCCCGTCACGGTTCGGTCGTCAGCAAGCGATGGGTTTGGCCTTGATCTGAACTTGATCGAACAATCCATCACCTCAGCAACCAAGGTTTTGGTGCTCAATTCACCGGGTAACCCAACGGGGCGTGTGTTGTGCCTCAGTGAATTGGAAGCCTTGGCAGAGCTGGTGCGAAAGCATCCAAACCTGATGGTGATGAGCGACGAGATCTACGAATATTTATTGGAAGACGGAGAATCTCACCACAGTTTTGCCGCCGTCGCGCCAGATCTCAGAGAGCGTTGTTTTGTGGTGAATGGTTTTGCCAAAGGTTGGGCGATGACCGGATGGCGACTCGGATATCTCAGTGGTGACAGCACGGTGATTAAGGCCGCGGCTGCCCTTCAAAGCCAAAGCACCAGCAATGTGTGCAGCTTTGCCCAACGGGGAGCATTGGCAGCGCTTCAGGGGTCACGGGACTGCGTCCGTGCGATGGCTGTGAGCTACAACACGCGGCGTGCTGAGCTCTGTTCGGGGCTGCAACAGATGGAAGGCATCACCCTCGTGCCACCCAGAGGTGCGTTTTATGCGTTCCCTCGCTTGCCCGATGCCATTACCGATTCACTGGCCTTTTGTGAGCGTGCTCTCGAGCAGGAGGGACTGGCGATTGTTCCTGGTGGTGCCTTTGGCGATGATCGTTGCGTCAGGCTTTCTTGTGCCGTCTCGCGTGAGACGATTTCAGAGGGACTGAGTCGGTTTCAGCGTTTGCTGACAAGTCCCTAACACCATTATTTGTCAAGCATGACCAATCCTTTGACGCGGGTCCGAAAAAAAGGGGCCGTTGTTCTTTTGGCCCTTTTTTGTGGTCAAGGCGCAACGGTCCTTCCTGCTAATGCGCAAGCAACACTTCGGATCGGGGCCATACCTGATCAAAACCCAGAACGTTTAAATCGTCGTTACGGCCAACTCGCCACTGAATTAAGCGACCAACTCAAGGTTTCTGTGCGGTACGTGCCAGTGAGCAATTACCCAGCAGCCGTGAGTGCTTTTAGGACCGGAAGTTTGGACCTTGTTTGGTTCGGAGGGCTCACAGGTATTCAGGCTCGTCTTCAAACACCAGGTGCTCAGGTTTTGGCACAACGGGCGATCGACGCCAAGTTCAACAGTGTCTTTATTGCTAATACTTCAGCGGGTTTACAACCCATCAGCAGCATTGATGGTCTGAAATCCCTGAAAGGAAAGCGCTTCACCTTTGGATCAGAAAGCTCCACGTCGGGGCGATTGATGCCTCAGCATTTTTTGGCCCAAGCAGGAGTGACCCCGAAGCAATTTGCTGGTGGACAAGCAGGCTTCAGTGGCAGCCACGATGCCACGATCGCTTTGGTGCAGAGCGGCTCTTATCAGGCTGGTGCTGTTAGTGAGCCCGTTTGGAATGTGGCTGTTAAGAACGGGAAAGTGGATCCCAACAAGGTGAAAGTGATTTGGAAAACTCCTCCTTTTGGGAATTACCACTGGGTGGTACGCCCCAATCTTGATCAACGTTTTGGGAAGGGATTCACCACCAAACTCCAAAAGGCCATTTTGGGTTTAACCCCCACCAACGAGCGGCAGAAAACCATTTTGGAGTTGTTTGCAGCCAAACGTTTTGTTCCAGCGCAGGAATCTCAATATCAACCCATTGAGAAGGTGGGTCGTCAGCTCGGCAAGATCCGTTGACCTCTCTCCTTGAGTTGGTAAATGTAAGCCTGAGTGGCCCAAGAGGAGATCGACTGCGCTCGATTTCCCTCTCGGTGTTTGAGGGGGAGCGAATTGCCTTGTTGGGACGAAGTGGGGCTGGCAAGAGCACCTTGCTGGCCATCGCCAATGGCAGTCTTCGTGTGGACCAGGGAGAGGTGCGTTGGCGCGGTGCGTCGGTTTGCACCATGCCTCGCCGCAAGAAAAGGGAGATCGGAATGCTCTGGCAAGACTTGCTGCTTGTGGAAGAGCTCAGCGTTGGACAAAACGTCAATAGCGGCGCCTTGGGGCGCCACAACTTGATCTGGGGATTGGCCAATCTGTTATTCAACGTGGATCAATCGGCTTGCAAGCATTGTCTTCAGCGCGCAGGGCTGGATGCCGATCTCATCGAACGCGGGTTGATCGATGCTCCGATCCGCCAGTTGTCCGGAGGGCAGAGACAACGCGTGGCTCTTGCCCGTTTGCTGCGTCAGCAACCGCAACTGATCCTGGCCGATGAGCCGATCGCCAATTTGGATCCTGCAATCGCCTCTGACTTATTGGATCACTTGCTGAATCGTTCGCCAGAGGGGCCGCTGAATTGTGGCGCTAAGGCGATTGTGATCAGCTTGCATCAACCCCAACTCGTTCATCGCTTTGATCGTGTGATCGGTTTGCAGAATGGGGAGCTTGTGATGGATCAACCCTCAGAGCAACTCAATGCTGCTGACCTGTCGAGGTTGTACGAGGCCGGATGAACCTCCTGAAACCAGCGGCACCCCTGCTCACCTTGTTGCCTGCCATGGCGCTGGTGCCCGTCTTCATCGTGACTTGGACAGGGCTGCATGGAGGCGGGCTCTCGATTTGGCAGCAATTCCTTTCAGGGGCGCTGCATCCATCGTTGGATCCCGATGTCCTGCATGCGGTTTGGCATGGTCTTGGCGTCACCATGGCCACGGCTTTTCTGAGCTGGAGTCTCAGTTTGTTGTTTGGCGTGCTGCTCGGCAGCGTTTGTGCGGATGTGGTTTGGAGAAGCTGGTCTCTGCCTACCTGGCCAGCGATAGGGCTTCGCCGGGGCCTTGCGATCCCAAGAGCCGTGCATGAGCTGGTTTGGGGACTGTTGCTACTGCAGGTGTTTGGGCTCCATCCTTACGTTGCTGTCGCTGCTATCGCGATTCCGTACAGCGCTCTGGTTGCAAGGATTTGGCGAGATCATCTCGACAGCGCAGACCACCGTCCTCTCCATGCCCTCATCAGCGCTGGTGTGCATCCGCTGTCTGCTCTGATGACGGCTCTCAACCCAGGGATGGGCAGCGTTTTGATGAGCTACGGGGGGTACCGGCTCGAGTGTGCCTTGCGCAGCGCCACCTTGCTGGGGGTTTTTGGCTTGGGAGGGCTTGGCACCGAACTGCAGCTCACCCTGCAGTCGTTGCAGTTCCGTGAGCTGTGGACAGGTTTGTGGGTTCTAGCGGCCGTGATGTTGATTCTTGAGCAGCTGTTGAGGTTTTGGCGAAAACGGTCCGGAGTGGGTGTGCATGGTCAGCGTCGAATCCTGTTGTTTGGACTATTGGCGATTGCTTTTGGGGTGATCGGCACGTTTTGGCTACGGCACATCGTCCCCGATCAGTTTTCAGGGCTCAGTTGGTTCGGGCTAGAGGTTCCTTCTTGGACCCAACTGAATGCCGCCGCCCAGGAACTTCCTTGGTTGCGCATGATTTTGGAAACGCTGGGTCTCACCGTGTTGGCAGCGGGGATTGCCATTGGACTCCCACCTCTGGCCTTGCTCCTTTGGCCGTCACCAAGGTGGCATCAATGCTGCTCCATGTTTTGGGCTTGCATGCGCTGGATTCCCCCGCCACTGATGGTGCTTCTGCTGTTGCTCAGCAATCGGCCGAGCCTGGCGATTGGTGCCCTAGCGATTGGTCTTCACAACAGTGGGGTGATGGGGCGTTTGCTGCTCGAAGGCCTTCAGCAACAAAGTGGCCAGCATCAAGAGGCCCTCAGAGCGATGGGGAGTTCGGAGCGGATCAGTTGGTTGTACGGCCTGCTCAGTCCCCAAAGCCCTAGTTATCTGGCTTACGGGGCCTACCGCAGCGATGTGATTCTCCGCGAAACAGTGGTGGTGGGAGTGATCGGTGGAAGTGGTTTGGGCTGGCAGCTGCTGGAATCACTCAGTTCCTTTCATTGGGCCGCGGTGGTGTTAGTGCTTTGTTGCTACTGCGCCCTCACGATCACTGGGGAGTCACTCAGTGATCGTTGCCGTTCGCTCTGGCTGCAAAGCTGACATCTGGATTGCGTGACCGCTAGTGATGACAACAGCGCCCCGCAAGCTTGTCGTGATTGGTGATAGCGGTGTGTACGGATGGGGTGATCCAGAGGGGGGTGGATGGTGTGAACGCTTGAGGCGTCAATGGATGACGATGCCCTCTGCCCCAGTGGTGTACGGGCTTGGCATTCGTGGGGATGGACTGGAGCGCGTCGCTCAGCGTTGGCAGCAAGAGTGGAGTTGCCGCGGTGAACTCCGTCGTCAGAAGCCCGATGGTCTGCTCCTTTCGGTGGGACTGAATGACAGTGCACGGGTTGGGAGGCTCGATGGACGGCAGCAATTGAGCGCTGAAGCGTTTCGCTTCGGGCTGGAGCAATTGCTTGCGGCGATGACGCCTGCCACCCAAGTCATGGTGATGGGGCTCAGCGTTGTTGATGAAGCGGTCATGCCTTTTGCTGACTGTCTTTGGTACAGCAATGAGGCAGTGGCCATCCATGAAGCGCAATTGGAGGAAACATGCCTGGAGGCCGATGTTCCGTTTTTAAGCCTGCACCAAGCGATGGCAGCAGAGCCTGATTGGCTCACCTGGTTGGAACCCGATGGGATTCATCTCAACAGCACTGGTCATTACTGGATTCATCAACGTCTTCAGGGGTGGAAGCCCCTTCTCAATTGGGCTGGTCTCGAGCCCCACCGTCAGCTCACACCCACTATTTAGTTGTTGAACCCTTCACTCCTGTAATCCTCGCTAAGGGTGTTTTTTGCTACAAGGATTAGTGCTGATTACTACCAGCGTTGAAGTAGAGCCGATTAACATATGCTGGCACCAAAAATAAGGGTAATGAGATTCCGCTAAATCTTATTTGCTCTTTTTATATTTTCCTTCCTCGCTTCATTGTTGCCGTGAGAAGACCAGAGGTTACTGCTACACATCTTTGGTTTATTTTTGGCGTGTTGCTATGTTTCTTAGTGCAGGCTGGCAAGCATTAGCCAGTTTAATTGGTCTGGGTAGTAACAATTGAACTAGCAAGTAATGGCTAAAGAAGATGGAAAAGGTAAAAGATGATCGATGAGAGCTATTCTCTCATTAGTGCAATTCTTTTTTTTGAGTCCATCTAGGATTTTCATTGATTCATTGTTTAAGTGGGGTATGTGGGCTTATGGATTAATCCATCTTCCCCAGTGTGAGGAATGGCATCGAAAGGATGAACTGTTTTTCATCCTTTCGAGTGGCACCTTTCATTGAAAAGGAGGAGGGTGGAAACGGCGAACAAAGCGACGTTGAAAGGGTCGTACATACCCATGCTTCATGCCTTCCACCCAAAGTCTTCGACGGCGCGAGCAGCGCAGATCGTTGCCCAAGCCCATCCTTGAGCGCAACGATTCTGTTCTTGAACATCTTGGATTGGCGCACCATGCCGCTATCCATCAAGCGGCTCGCTATCCAGGCGAGCAAGACGATTTAATCCAAGAAGGTCGCGTGGGTTTGATCCATGGAGTGGCCAACTTTGATCCTCAACGTGGATTTCGTATCAGCACCTACGTGTTGACCAGAGTCAACGGCCAAATTCTGCATTTCCGCCGTGATCGTCAACATGCGCTGAGGATTCCTTGGCGCTTGAAGGACTTGCATAGCAAGGGTGTGCGTCTTCAGGCTCAACGCTTGCAGCAGGGACTCGAGCCACTGGATGAGCAAGGCCTCGCGGCATCCCTCCAAGTGAGCCCTCAGCGTTGGCGAGAGGCCCTGATCGCTCATGCTTTCGGCCATGTGGAATCGCTGGATGTTGCTCCTTCCATGCAGGCCTTAGAAGGCGAGCTGAGAAGCTCCCTGCTCGATCAGATCGAGGATCCTTCCTCCATGCCTGTATCGCTGGATGAACCGACACTTCTGTGGTTGCAGGATGCGTTGAAGACCCTTGAGCCGCAACAGCGTTGTTGGCTTCTTGCTCGTTATGTCGACAACATTTCAATCAAAGATCTTGCCTTGAGAGAGAAGGTTCAGCCAGGCGTGCTTCGCCAATCCATTCGCGCGGCTTTAAGCATCTTGCGGCAGGCAGCGCAATCCTCTACTGCCCATCCTTCCGTCAGCCACCAAGTCCTAAAGAAACCGCGATCAGCATCGCCAAGACGGCGGCCCAAGCGGTTTGCAACCCATTGACGATTTCATTCGTTAACCAACTGACCTTCTCTTGAGCCAGAGCTCCCAGCAGGCTTTCCAACAGGGTTGCGATCAGACCCACAATCGCGACCACGATCATTGCCGTGGGTGTGGTCAACACCGATAGCCCGGCCATCACCAGCATCATCAGCAGGCTGCCGGCGGCGCTCGCCAGGGTGCCCTCCAAGCTCACGGCACCTTCCGTTCCTGCTGGCACTCTGCGAAGACTGGTAATCAAAACGGTGGTTCGTCCCCAGCGTTTGCCGATCTCACTGCCAAAGGTGTCAGCAAGTTTGGCCGCGAAGCTTGCTGCAAATCCAATGAGCAACAGCGTTGTGGAGCCGATGCCTGCTCCAATCAAGAGGGCGATCACCGTGCCAGTGAAGGCAGATCCCCAAACGTTTGCTGGTCCTCTTCGGCCTCCACGCGCCTCCGCAAGCCCCTGCTTTTGTTTTTGGGCAAAGCCAAGGCGTGTGACCAGTGATCCCAATACGAGGTAGATCACTACTGCGACCCAGCCCCTCCAGCCAAGGCAGCCCCAGAGGATTGTTCCCAGGATTCCTGCATGCACCCAACCTTTTGGTGTCAGGAGGGGAAGGCGCTGCGCAATAGCGATCAGCACGCCATTGAGAAGCAGAGCAATCCCCCACATCGTGATGCTTTGGTCGGGCAAAACCATCGAGCTGTGTTGCACTGCCCTAAGCATCAGTCCTTTCAGACTGTTTGGGTTGGATAATCAGCCCACGTTGTTCACCGGAACCTGGCATGGCGCTGAAGAGCAAAGGCTTTTTCCTCAACCTCGAGGAAGGCGCTTCGACCGACCAGGTGCTTCAGATCGCGCCTGTGCGCGATCTCCCTGTCGAGGACGGTGAAGAGGAGTCTCTTGCGCCGATTCCCGCCATTTCCAAAACAACGGATGGAAGTGGCACGGCTGAGACCGCTAAGCCAGCTTCAGCGGTGAGCACTCCAGTCACGGCTGCTGCTCCAGTCACGGCTGCTGCTCCAGTCACGGCTGCT
>ERZ891134.1281-NODE-1281-length-17755-cov-6.873107_pt1 | contig 17755 bp, 9 predicted proteins | sample MGYA00520888_ERZ891134 | MGnify/ENA primary metagenome ERZ891134 (study PRJEB32303, sample SAMEA104408692) | aquatic metagenome | biome: Brackish water; feature: Coastal; material: water | place: Baltic Sea | collected 2014-10-23 | depth 10 m ... | reverse complement strand
CCCTGGTCGATCAGCATGTAGCAGTAGGCACGGTGATGGCTGCGGCCCACGCGGCCCCGCAGCTGATGCAGATCAGCCAGGCCGTAGTGGTCGGCCTCATCGATGAAGATGGTGTTGGCCCGCGGAATGTCGAGGCCGCTCTCGATGATCGTGGTCGCGAGCAGGATGTCGGCTTCACCACGCACGAAGGTGAGCATCACATCCTCCAGCTCATGCTCGTTGAGCCTGCCGTGGGCGATCACCACGCGGGCATCCGGCACGATCCGGGCCAGCTTCTCCCGCACGCGATGGATGTCTTTGATCCGGTTGTGCACGAAAAAAACCTGACCGCCGCGGGCCAGTTCCCGCTCGATCGCATGCCGAATCAGGCCGTCATCCCAGCGGGCCACACGGGTTTCCACCGGCTGCCGGTTGGTCGGTGGTGTGGCCAGGCTGGAGATGTCGCGGATGCCGAGCATCGCCATGTGGAGCGTGCGGGGAATCGGGGTGGCGGTCATCGTGAGCACGTCCACGCTCGCCCGCACCGCCTTGAGCCGCTCCTTGACCTCCACGCCAAACCGCTGCTCCTCGTCGATCACCACCAGGCCGAGCCGGGCGAAGTGAACATCGGCCCCGGCCACGCGGTGGGTGCCGATCACGATGTCGATCGTGCCCGCGGCGAGGCCTTCCAGGATCTCTCTGGTCTCGGCTGTGCTTGCCAGACGAGAGAGCGAGCGGATCTCAAAGGGATACTCCGCAAACCGCGCGGCAAACGTCCGGCGGTGCTGCTCGGCCAGCACAGTCGTGGGCACCAGCACGGCCACCTGATGCCCAGCGTCGACCGCCTTGAAGGCGGCCCGCATCGCGAGCTCCGTTTTGCCGAAGCCGACGTCGCCGCAGAGCAGTCGGTCCATCGGCTGCGGCTTTTGCATGTCGTCGCGGATCGCGTGCACAGCCGTCAGCTGGTCGGGGGTTTCGTCGTAGGGGAAGGCCGCCTCAAAGTCTTCCTGCCACTGCGTGTCGGCGGGAAAGGCCACGCCCGGCCGGCTCTCGCGGCGAGCCTGCAGGCGGAGCATGTCGGCCGCCATGTCGGCCACGGCCTCACGAACCGCCTGCTTCTGCTTCTCCCAGGCCCGCCCCCCGATCTTGGCAAGCTTCGGCGCGAGCTTGGTGCCGCCGACATATTTCTGCACGAGGTCGATGCAGGCTGCCGGCACATACACGCGGGTGCCTTCGGCAAACTCCACGTCGAGAAACTCTTCGGTGCGATCCTGCTTCTCGAGGAGTTTCAGCCCGCGATAGCGGCCGATGCCGTGCGAGACATGCACAACGTAGTCGCCATCCTGCAAGTCGAGGAAGGTGTCGATCGCACGAGAGAGCCGGTGCTTGGGCGTGCGGCGGACCACATCCTCCCTGCGAAACAGCTCCGCCGCACTGATCAACACCAGCCGCTCCGGCACCAGCCGAAAGCCGGCCGAGAGATGGCCGACGGCAAAGTGCAGCCGCCCCTGCTGGGCGGGCCGGCTCTCGGCGAGCAGCTCACCGAGCCGACTGGTCTCCGCTTCAGTCGGGCAGACGATCCACACCTCCTGATCACGACCGACGTTTTCCAGTTCTTCCCTGACACGGTCGAGCACGCCGGTAAACCGCTCCACGCTCTCAATCGCGAGCTGCGCGGCAGCTTCAAGGCTTGCCGTGGCCACGCACGAGAGCGTCACCGACGGCCAGCGGTAGATTCGCGCAAAAACATCCTCAGGCGATGAAATGTTGCCGAGGCTTCCATGCAGCCGGGCGAAGCACCGGCCGGCTTCATCGGCGAGTTCCATCGGCTCCACAAGGGCAAAGGCCGATCCCTCCGGCAGAATCTCGGTGAGCTGCGTGGAGCCGTGCGAGCGGGCCAGCGCCGTGACCTCGATCTGATCGAGATCATCCACACTCCGCTGACTGACAATGTCGAAGGTGCGGAGCGACTCAATCTCATCGCCAAAGAGCTCAACACGCACCGGCCGGTCCCAGTCGGCCGCGAAGAGATCCATGATCCCACCGCGGCGGGCAAACGACCCGGGCATCTCAATTGCGTCGTAGCCCTGCCAGCCGCGAGCCACCAGCCAGTCAGCCAGTTCCGCAGGATCCAGCCTGCCGCCCACCTCGAGCAGCCGGGTGCTTGCCGAGATCTCGCGTGGATCATCCAGGGGCGAGAGCAAGGCCTGCATGCTCGTGACCACGATCTGCGGGCGGGCCGCCGGGTCTTGCTGGGTCAGCCGTTTGACCACCGCCAGGCGGGCTGCAGCGTCTGGGCTCCCAGCCAGTTCGTCTTCGTCGATCGTCTCCACCGCCGGCAGCACCACCACATCGGCGGTCGTGAAGATGGCGAGGTCGTCGGCAAAAGCCTCCACATCGGCCGCGTGCGGCAAGACTGCCACCACCACCCCACGGCCGCTCGCCGCGGCTCGTGGTGTGCCCACCGGCGTGGCCGACCGCTTGCGAGCCGACGAAGCCCGGCGGCCAGTCGTTGCTTCTGACGCCGCGAGATTGCGGTGCAGCGAGGCCACGGCAAGCGCGCAGCCTGAGCCCCAGGTTCCGCCGATCGTTCCGCCGTGACCTTCCCGGAGGCTGGCGATGACGTCGGCAAACCCGCTGTGATCTTCGATCGACTCCGCCAGACGACGCAGCCGCTGCAAGGGCTCGGCGGTCGCGTCAGACGCGTCTTCTGCTCGGGGGGAGCGCGGTTTGGAAGTGGCCACGATGCCTCAATCGTAGCGGATCAGGCGGTCAGCCACGATTCCGCTCAGCCACGACGGCCGCGTCGGCCAAAGCCGCCCATGCGACCAAGGTCGACCCCCTGCTCCTCAGCCCGGGCCCGCAGCGCGGTGATGTACTCCTCAGCCTGCTCCCGATCGATGTCGGGCGTGTCGTCGCGGCGCTGCTCCGGCCGAGGCGGTTCACGCCCCTCTTCGCGAGCCTTTCGTCGCTCCTCCCACTGCTGCCGTTCGGCATCGGTGGGCAGCCGCATGCTGCCCGGGTTGACCGCGTCAAAGAGTTTTCCCAGCAGCTGGATCCGGGCGATGTCGGCATCCAGCACCTCCTGCCGCTCCGACTCCGAAGCCTCGAAGTATCGGGCCATGTTTCGCTGCTGCATGCCCCGCAGGTCGCCGAAGAGCGCCTGCCGAACACGACCGGCATCGTCGGCATTGAGCTGATCCACGTTCTTCGTGATCGCCACGATCTGTTCTTTGGTCGCATCGGGGCCGAGACCGCTTTCCAGAAGGTCCTGCTGCATGGCGATCGTCGTGTCTGCAAGATCGGGCCAGGCGAGATACCAGACACCCACCGCGGCAACAGCAACAACGGCTGCCGCCACGACCGCTGTCTTGGAAAACCCGCTCCGTTGGCGAGAAGGCCTGTTCATGAACGTGACTCCATCATGGACATGTGTGAAAGAGACGTGGGCTCGCAACGAGCCTCAGTAGTCGACATCGACACCATCTGGAGGCGTCGTCGGATCGTTGCCATCACCGACAGCACAGTACCACCGCAGGATGTCGAGACCGGTGTCATTGGAGATCGCCTCCACGTGGCCGTCGCAAAACACGAACTGCGTCACCTGAGGATGCATGCTGCCAAACTTGCGATTGTTCATGTCACGGTAGCTCTGGGCCAAACCGCGGTAGGTATCCCGAAACAGCGTGTGCGGCGTGTCGGAGGGGAAGAACGCCGTGTCGCCTTGGATGTAGTGCTGCATCTCAATGCCGTAGGAGCTGTCTTCCGGCGGGATGTGCTTTTCGCCAATCGCAAACGTCTTGCTCAGGCCGTCGGTGACCTGCGCCATGGTGACGCTTGAAAAAGTGTGGATCGGACCGCCTCGCTTGGGATCGAAGGGAGCATTGGGCGTCACGGCATAGTTGAAGTATGTGCCGGGATTGGCCGCGTAGTCGCCGCCAGCAGCAACCCCCATCACCAGCGGAGCATTGTTGTTGTTGTCGAAGTTGCGGTCAGCAATGGGAGGCCGGCGGCTCGAGCAGAAGTAGGTGGCCACAGGCGAGCGGAAGGCCAGGGCGTTGCTCGGATCCCAGCAAGGCACCGTCGTGTCAGGATTGCGGGCATCGAAGATCGCCTGCTCTTCCATGAAAGGCAGCAGCCGGAAGGCCCACGACACGTCGTAGGGGTCTCGTGTCATCCGGCCGGCGGGAAACCTGTTCCGCACATCGTGGGAGAGCTGCACAGCCAGCCCAACCTGCTTGAGGTTGTTGGTGCATGCGATCCGCCGGGCCGCCTCGCGGGCCGACTGCACCGCCGGCAGCAGCAGGCCCACGAGAACGCCGATGATGGCGATCACGACGAGCAGCTCGACAAGCGTAAAACCTGCCTGAAAACGGTCTGCCCGGCCGGGCACTGGGCGTGGGAAGCGAACTCTCATGACAATCCTCATATCGCAGCGAGCGTCTGGTGGGCAGGAAAAAGGCGGGGGCTCCACCGGTTTTCCTCAGAAACAACGCTCGAGGAGGGCGGTTTCTGACGAAAAAAGCCGTTGGAACAGGTTTTGGGACCTCTCAGGGCGAATGAGGGGTGGGAGGTATCGCCCCGGAACTTCAACGCAGAGGCCCGGGAAAGGTTTCGCCGTCCACGCCTCTGCACCTGCGGCCGGCATTCCGCCGAACCGGCAAAAGTATAGCTCCGTGGCCGTCACGGGCCAGGTTTTCCGCGGTTCTGCGGCTCCTCAGGCGCTGGAACCGGCCAGTCGAGATGGTGGTGGAGAAAGGCATAGGTGCCCTCTCCGTGAATCGCGTGCGGCCCCACAAACCACTCGATCTCCGCCCGCCCTGGCAGCCCCAGCCTCGCCTCGTAGAGGAATCGAACCTTGGCAAACTCCAGGGCCACCCGCTCGTCAGGACCGACCGTATCGAAGTGGCCTCGCTCCACCATGAACGGCCGCGGCGCGATCAGGGCCGCCATCTCGGCGTAGTTGAAGGTGCTCCCGAGATCAAACTCAAAGATCTCATACTCCCCTGTCCAGACGTAGCTGTAGGGGGACGAGGTCGACGCGTTCTTCCAGACCCAGTCGTTGAAATCGGCGGAGCAGATCGAGAGGCAGTAGTCGTTGACGAGGGCGGGAATCCGCATCGCCGACTTCCCTCCATAGCTGAGGCCGTAAAACGCGATCCGCTCGGGATCGACCTGCGGCAGCGTCGCCAGCCAGCGGACGATCTGCCGGTGCTGGGGCACGATCACCGAAAAGAGGGTTTTGCCGAGCGGGTTCGCCTTTCGCTGCAGGGTGCGGAAGCGGTCGCCGTAGAGGTAGAGATTCTGCGGCGCAAACGTGATGAAGCCCCGCTGGGCGAGCCTGGTGGCCATCCCCTTGTAGGTCGATTCCTTGTCCGCACCAGCAAGCAGGTCGTCGGGGCGACCTTCGAGCCCGTGCTGGCAGACAACAACCGGCCGCCGCTCTCCCGGCTGCACGCCGTCTGGCAGCACGAGCAGCCCCGTGGCCATCACGTCTGGAAACACATCGAGCACCACGCGGTAGATCGCCACGCCGTCGTCTTGCGCGATCAGCTGCGACCGAGGCTGTGCCGGGAGCAGGTCGCGGTCGAAGCTGCCGATCACCTCCGTGGCAAACTGCTCGCGAAACGGCTCGATCGACCGCTCGTAGGCCGCCGGCGATGAGAAATCGAGCGGCTGTTGCGGTGCCTGGCCGAGCTGATCTGCGATCGGCAGGAAGCCGCGGCGGGTGTCGGCACAGGTCGCGAGCAGCCGCTGCGTGAAGCGATCGATCTCGGCCACCTGCCTTCGCTGACGCTCTTCTTCATCAACAGCCAGACCGACGAGCTCTGGCTCGCCCGAGGCGGAAGCCGCCGCAGCACCGAGCGAGTTGGCGATGGCATCGGCGGCCGCGCCATGCTCGACGGCCCCGCCATCCTCCCCCACGACAATCAGCTGCGTCGTTGCATCAGCCGCCGCAAGCGTTCGCACGCGGTCCAGCTCCGCAGCCACGCCCTCGGGTGGCCGCAGCACCGCCGGTGCACCACCATCGCCTGGAATCTCTCGCTCGGGGCCGCGGCTGTTTTCGATCACCAGCGTCCGCGGCAGCACCATCGCGGCCAGCTCAGCATCACCGAAGTGCGAGAGCAGCCCAAACACGTTGCGATCGATCGGCTGCTCCCAGAGCCGGTCGCGATCGCCAAAGAAGCCACACACGCCGGCCAGCTCAATCCGAGGATCGACCGCCGCGGCATACAAGGCGAGCATGCCCCCCTCACCGAACCCGACCACGCCGATCGGCCGAGTGCCGCTGCCCGCCTCAAACCAGTCGACCGCTGCCAACACTTTCTGGAGCTCATAGCCGATGATGTGCCGGCCCAGTTCAAAGGCGCTGCGGTAGAGATACTCCCGCGACGTGAGCATCGCCCGACCGTTTCGTTTCTCGCGATGTCGATCAATCAGCACCGGCACGAGCACACGGCATCCACGCTCAGCCAGCAGCCTCGGCAGCTGCCCCTGCATCGGCACCCCAGGGGAAAGCCCGACATACTGCTCCGGCGTGAGCTCCGCGTCGGGGATCACCACCACACTCGCCACCGTCTCCTCGCTTGGCACCAGCAGCAGCCCCTCGCCGGAGACACCCTCCACTGCCGGCCAGCGGACCGCCAGAATCTCATACCCCGCGCCGCGGCCCACGACGGCCGATCGCTCCGGCGTGGCCAGCAGCTGCGGAGCCTCAAAAGGAGGCCGCGGATCCCGCAGCCCGAGAATGTGGGCCAGCCGCTCGCGGCGGGCAGCATCCGTCGCCGGGGCATGCTCGGGGGTTGCGTGGTCGGCCAGCCACGCCCGCTGCCGCTCCTCTCGGGCAGCGGCGATCTCACCGAGCAGGAAGCGATCCACGCCGTCGACCAGCTGCGACGCCAGCAGATCTGCAGAGAGGTCTGTGCCGGCAGCGAAGGCCTCCGTCCCCGGCAGCTGCTCCGGCGGCTCTGCCCCCACAGCCACGATCCCGACGGCCAGCCATCCACCGAGCATCAACCGCAGGCATGCACGCTTCATCAAACCGTTCCCGATCGGGTCATCGACATCCGAGGTCTCGCATGATCCTGGCGGTGGCGTCGTAGGCCTCGGCCACCCACTCCACGATTTTGTCTGGCTCGGGCGAATACTCGAGCTCAAGGCTGACCACGCCGTCGTAGCCGGTGTCGCGGACCGCGGCGAGGTAGTCGGCAATCGGCGTCACGCCACGACCGGGAGGGAGATCGCCATGCACCCTGCCGTCGCAGTCGGAGAGGTGCACATGTTCGATCACGCCAGCAAGCCGAGCGACATCGGCTGGTGGGGCGTGCACCAGATGCAGGTGGGAGATGTCGCAGTTGGCCCGCACGACATCAGCCTGGCCAACGTCGCCGAGAAACTGCAGCATCGTGTCGATCGAGTTGACGAGCGACATCCGGAAGGGCTCGAGCTCAATCGCGAGTCGTAAGCCCAGCGACGCCGCATGGCTGCCGAGCTGCTGCACGCCCTCCACGCCAAGCCGCCACTGCTCACGCGGCGGGATCACCTCCTGCTGCCAGACATACTCGCCGAGCACCAGCAGCAGGTTGCTGCCGCCAAGCTCAGCCGTCAGATCGAGAAACCTGCGGCAGCGGTCGATGTGGAAGCGACGCACCGACGGATTGAAGTCGACCAGGCCGAGCGCCACGCAGCACAGGCTCACGATCGGCAGGTCAAGCTCGTCGCACACGTCTCGCAGCAGCCGCCGCTCATCCGCGTCGATGTCGAGTGGATCGGTGAAGATGTCGACCGTGTCGAAGCCGAGCTGCTTCGTCTTTTCCAGGCCGAAGCGGGTGTCGCGGCCCGCCTGCGCAAACGCCGAGTTGATCAGCCCAAGCCGCATCGCTTGCTTGCCTCCGAGCTGCCGGTTGTCGTGAGTCCCCCACGCAGTGCGAACGCCACTGCGAGCAGGTAGACTATCAGGTTGGCATTGGCTGAAGTGGGAGCCCAGAAGTCGGCAAGGCTGTGGGTGGGCCGCGTCTCAATCGGTTGTCTGCATCGACGGGATGCCAGGGGATCGAATCCCGCCGTGAGAACTCCAACAGGCGGAGGTCAGGAATGTTCAGTTTTCTCGCGCCACGCCCCCGCGCCCTGCTGTGCGGTGGCGGCCCCACGCGTCGTGATTTCCTGCACGTCGGCGCCCTGTCGGCCGTCGGGCTTTCGCTGCCGCAGTATGCCCGGGCTGCCGCCGAAGGCCAGGTTCGCCCGGGAGCTGAAAACCGCTCCTGCATCATGATTTTCAACCTCGGCGGGCCGAGCCATCTCGACCTCTGGGACATGAAGCCAGACGCTCCTGCGGAGATTCGCGGGCCGTTCAAGCCGATCCGCACGGCGACCGACGCCTTCGAGGTTTCCGAACTGCTGCCGAAGCATGCGGCCATCGCCGATCGCTTCTCGCTGGTGCGAAGCTGCCACCACGCTGGGGCGGCCGTTCACGATGCCGGCTGGCAGATGCTGCAGACGGGTCGGCGGTTTACGGGAGGCATCCACACCCCCCACGCCGGCAGCGTCGCGTCGTATCTCCTCGGTCGTCGCACCGACCTGCCCCCCTTTGTCGTGCTGCCAGAGCTGATGGGCCGCGGCGGCGGCAACCTCCCCAACGGCCAGGCGGGAGGCTTCTTGGGAAAGGCCTACGACCCTTTCGCGCTGATGGCCGATCCCTCCAAGCCCGACTTCCGCGTGCCCGACCTGCTGCCTCCCGATCAGATCGGCATGGCCCGGCTCGAGCGGCGGCGGTCCATGCGGAGCATCGTGGAACAGGCGGCCGACGAGTTTGAGGCCAGCGAAGACGCGCGGCTGCTCGATGAAAACTTCCAGACCGCCTACCGGCTGATGACGAGCACCCAGGCCCGCGAAGCCTTTGATCTCTCCAAAGAGCCCACGCATGTCCGAGAGCGGTACGGCATGAATCGCTTCGGGCAGTGCTGCCTGCTTGCGAGGCGGCTGGTGGAAAACGGGGTGCGATTCGTGACGGTCAACACCTTCTTAACGGTGTTCGACGAGATCACCTGGGACATCCATGGCTCCAAGCCGTTCACCTCGATCGAGGGCATGAAAGACATCGTCTGCCCGATGTACGACCAGGCCTACTCGGCGCTGCTGGAAGACCTCGTGGGTCGTGGCATGCTCGACGACACGCTCGTGACCACGCTCTGCGAGTTTGGCCGCACGCCGAAGGTCAACCCGGCCGGCGGCCGCGACCACTGGCCGCAGTGCTTCAGCTGCAGCTTCGCTGGCGGCGGTGTGGCAGGCGGCCGCGTGGTCGGCGCAAGCGACACCGTGGGGGGCTTCCCTGCAGAGCGGCCCGTCGGACCTGGCGACATCGTGGCCACGATCTTTGAAAGCCTCGGCCTCGACCACACCAGCCACCTCGACGGACCGGCTGGCCGACCGTTCGCCCTGACCGACTTCGGCACCGAGCCGATCCGTGAGCTGTTCGCGTGAGGATCGCACGAGCCCGTGCCGAGCCTGACCGCCAGACGATCCACGAGCTCAATCACTGAAACCAGCTCTGCCTTCACTGATCACTGATGGAGAAACTTCATGGACCGCGTTGCCCGTGACCATCGACCGCGGCACTGCTCGCTGCCACTGCTGCTCGCGGTGCTGCTGATCGGCGCGTCCGCTGCCGCTCGGGGGAATGAGCCTGCGGCCGATGTCAGCTTCACCAACGACATCGTCCCGATCCTCTCAAAGGCCGGCTGCAACGGTGGCGGCTGCCATGGAGCGCTTGCTGGCAAGGCTGGCTTCCGGCTCTCGCTCTTCGGCTACGATCCGGCCAGCGACCACCTCGCCATCACGCGGGAGGCCCTCGGCCGCCGCGTCGATCTGGCCAAGCCCGCCACGAGCCTGCTGCTGACCAAGCCCACGATGGCGGTGCCCCACAAAGGCGGGAAGCGGCTCGACGTGGGCAGTGACGACTACCAGCTGCTGGCCTCCTGGATCACCGCCGGCTGCCCCGGCCCCCGGGCTGGCGAACGGTCGCTTGCGTCGATCAGCATTGAGCCCGCTGAGGCGATGCTCGCTCCCGGTGAAGAAGTGGCTTTTCAGGTGACGGCCCGCTACAGCGATGGCTCCAGCCGCGATGTCACCCGCTGGGCCCGCTTCACCTCCACCGACGCGACCGTGGCAAGCGTTTCCAGCGAGGGCCTCGCCACGGCGCTCGGACACGGCAGCGGCGCGATCACCGCCTGGTTTTCCTCACAGATTGCTGTCGGCAGGGTGACTGCGGCCTTCCCCAATGCGATTCCCCCCGAGACGTTCGCGGCGGCGCCCAGGGCCAACCTGATCGACGAACTCGTCCTCGAGCAGCTCCAGCGGCTGCACCTGGCCCCCTCGCCCCCCTGCGACGACGCCACCTTTCTTCGCCGGGCCTTTCTCGACACGATCGGCCGGCTGCCAACGCCTGAGGAGGTTCGCGGCTTCCTCGCCGACACCGCGCCGAAGAAGCGGGAGCGGCTCGTCGACCTCCTGCTCGCCCGCCCTGAGTTTGTCGACTACTGGAGCTACAAGTGGGCTGACATCTTTCTGGTGACCGGATCGGCCCTGCGGCCGGCTGCGGTGGAAGCCTATGCGTCGTGGATCCGCGACCGTGTGGCCGAAAACATGCCCTGGGACGAGCTGGTTCGTCAGGCGATCACCGCCACGGGCTCGAGCGTGGAGAACGGGGCGACCAACTTCTTCGCCGTCCATCAGGATCCTGAGACGATGGCGGAGAACACGAGCCAAGCCTTCCTCTCCCTCTCGATCGGGTGTGCCAAGTGCCACAACCACCCGCTGGAGAAATGGACCAACGACCAGTACTACGCGTTCGCCAATCTCTTCGCACGGGTGCGGGCCAAAGGCTGGGGAGGCGATGCCCGCAACGGCGATGGCGTCCGCACCCTCTACGTGGAGCCCCGCGGCGACCTCCTCCAGCCGCGGACCGGACGCGCCCTGCCGCCCGCTCCGCTCGACGGCGTCCCCCTCGATCCCGACAGCCCGGCTGACCGCCGCGAGGCCCTCGCTGCCTGGCTGACCTCGCCAGACAATCCCTACTTCACCCGCTCGATTGCCAATCGCGTGTGGGCCAACTTCTTTGGCATTGGCCTGGTCAATCCGGTTGATGATCTGCGGGCGACCAACCCGGCGAGCAACGACACGCTGCTGACGGCCCTGGCCACGTTTACCGCCGAGCACGGCTACGACCTGAAGGCCCTGATGCGGCTGATCCTGCTGTCGGAGACCTACCGTCGCGGCAGCCAGGTGCTGCCGGAAAACAAGGGGGATCGGCTCTGGTTTGCCCGTGCCTATCCCACCCGGCTGATGGCCGAGGTGCTCAGCGACGCGATCTCCGACGTCACCGGTGTCCGCGACAGCTACACCGAGATCGCCCTCAACGATGGCTCCACTCAGAAGGTCGATGCCTACGGGGCGGGCACCCGAGCCTTGGAGCTCTCCGACTCCGCCGTGAAAAACTATTTCCTGGAGACCTTCGGCCGCAACGATCGCGAGATCACCTGTGAGTGTGAGCGGTCGAACCAGCCGAGCCTGGTGCAGGTGCTGCATCTCTCCAACGGCTCCACCCTCAACGACAAGCTCGCCTCGAAGCATGGCTCCATCACGCAGCTGCTCGCCACGGAGCCGACGAACGAGGCGATCATTGAGGACGCCTGGCTGCGAACCCTCTCCCGCTACCCGACCGACGAGGAGAAGCAGCCGTTTCTCACCATGCTCACCGACGCGGCTCCCGAGGAGAAACGAGCCGTCGTCGAAGACCTCTACTGGTCGCTGCTGACGAGCCGGGAGTTTCTTTTCCGCCACTGATCCCCGCCCCCACGGCTGCCGCCCGCCGCCGCCCGCGAGAACCGACTGATGCGAATGCTGCCTGCTTTTTTTCTGTTGGCACTCACCGTCGCCCACATCACCTCGGCTGAGGTGTCGGCCGCCGAAGCTGGCCCCAGCTACGAAGAGGCTGTGCTGCCACTCCTGCGGGGTTCCTGCGTCGGCTGCCACAACGACGCCGAGCCGGAGAGTGGCTTTTCTGTGGAGACGTTCGCCAGCCTGCGGCGTGGTGGCGATGGCCAGGGCGACACGGTCGTGCCTGGCAATCCAGCCGCCTCGGTGTTGCTCCAGCGGATCGAGAGCACAGGCGACGACCACATGCCGCCAATCAATCATCCGCAGCCGAGCGAAGCCGAGGTGCAACGCCTGCGAGACTGGATCGCTGCAGGCGGCGTGCCTCCGGCTGAAGATCATCCGCTCTCGATGGGCCTGGTTGTGCCCGACCTCCCCGGCAGCAGCGGCAGCCAGCCGGTCACCGCGGTGGCCTACTCCCCCGACCGCAGCCGGCTGGCCGTGGCCCGCGGCCGCTCTGTCGAGATCGCCCCTGTGGGCCCCGACGGCCTGCCGGTTGCCTCCGATGCCGACGGCGTGCTGTCGCTTGGCGACCTTCCGGGCAAGGTCACGGCGGTGCATTTCACTGGCGACGGCCAGCGGCTCGTGCTGGCCGGCGGCACGCCCGGGCTCAGCGGGCAGGCAGAGCTCAGAGATGCCGTCTCGGGCAAGCTGCTGATGGCCTTTGCCGGCCACCGTGACCTGCTCTACGACGCCGAACTCTCACCCGACGGCTCCCTATTGGCGACGGCAGGCTACGACCGCACGATCCGGCTCTGGAACGTTGCCGACGGCTCGCTCCTCCGCGAAATCGACGTCCACAACGCCGCCGTCTTCGATCTCGCCTGGCATCCAGCTGGGGGCATGCTCGCCTCGGCGAGCGGCGATGAGACCGTCAAGCTCTGGAGGGTCGCCGACGGCCAACGGCTCGACACCCTCAGCCAGCCGCAGGGCGACGTTTACACCGTGCTCTTCACCCCCGACGGCTCGCGGGTGATCGCTGCCGGCCGCGACAAGCGGATTCATGTCTGGCAGCTTGCCTCGCTGAGCGAGCCAACAGTCAACCCGCAGCTGCATGCCCGCTTTGCCCACGAGAGCCCGATCACGTCGCTGGCACTCTCCGACGACGGATCGCAGCTGATCTCGTCTGCGGAAGACGCCTCGCTGACCGCGTGGACGTTGCCGTCGCTTGAGCGTGCCGCAACGCTCGCAACGCAGCCCGACATGCTCTCGTCGCTGGCCGCCTGGCAGGAGTCGCGTTTTCTGGCCGGTCGCATGGACGGGTCGCTGGCGATCATCGATGCCGGCGAAGCGGGCGGGCCGGCTGCCGACGCCGTCACGCCGCGTGAGGCCGTCGCCGTGGCCGAGCCGCTCACCGGTGAGCCGATCGCCCATGCCGAAGCCGAGCCTAACGACACGCCGGCCGACGCCGAAACAGTCGGCCTGCCCGCCTCCATCACAGGCTCGATGAACCGCGAGGGAGACAGCGACTGCTTCCGCTTCACCGCCGCGGCTGGGCAGATGCTGCTGCTCGACGTGGAGGCGGCGCGGTCGAAGTCGCAGCTCGACTCACGGCTCGAACTGCTGCACGACAATGGTGAGCCTGTGCCCCGGGTCCGCCTGCAGGCAGTCCGCGATTCCTGGTTCACCTTCCGAGGGAAAGACTCCACGCAGTCGGGCGACTTCCGGCTGCACAACTGGCGTGAGATGGAGCTTGACGAATACCTCTACGCGGGCGGTGAGGTCAGCCGGCTCTGGCTCTACCCACGGGGCCCCGACTCGGGCTTTCTCGTCTACCCCGGCTTTGGCCGGCGACACACCTTCTTCGGCACCACGGCGGTGACGCATGCCCTTGGTGAGCCGGCCTGGATTGTGAAGCCGTTGCCGCCGGGTGCTCCGGCCGAGGCCAACGGCCTGCCGGTCTTCGACATTCCCTATGAGAATGACGACGATCCTCAGGGCAGGCTGGGCCACGATTCACAGTTGATCGTGGAGATTCCGGCTGACGGTGCGTATGTCGTGCGTCTCCGCGACACCCGTGGCTTCGGCTCCGCATCCCGTCCCGACGACTTCCGCTACACGCTGACGATCCGCAGCCCGGCTCCCTCGTTCAGCGTGGCGGTCGGCGGCAAGAATCCGCAGGTCAGCCCAGGCAGCGGCCGCGAGCTCACGTTCACCGCCACGAGGCTCGAGGGCTTCGAGGGGGCGATCGAGATCAACGTCGAGAAACTGCCGGCGGGCTTCACGTTCCACGGGCCCGTCGTGATTGAAGAGGGGCAGCTGCGGGCCTTCGGTGTTCTCTCAGCAGCAGCGGATGCGGCAGATCCCAGCGACGAAGCCGACACGGCCGTGCGGGTGGTCGCCACGGCAGTTGCCCCAGACGAAACGGCTGCTCCTGCCGCGGTCGAGCTCGGCACGCTGGGCAACCTCCAGCTCGGGCCTGCTGCGAAGCTGACCGTCGCCATCACCGAGACGGGCAGCACGGCACCCGTTGCCGAGGCCAGGCAGAGCGTTCCCCACTTCACGATTCACCCGGGCGAGACCCTCACGGCCCGCGTGGTCGCCGAACGGCATGACTTCGGCGGGCGGATCTCCTTTGGCACCGAAGACTCTGGCCGCAACCTGCCCTACGGGGTGTTTGTCGACAACATCGGCCTCAACGGCCTGATGATTGTCGAGGGGCAGACCGAGCGGGAGTTTTTCATCACCGCCTCACCCGTTGCCCGGCCCGGCCGGCGGCTCTTCCATCTGCGAGCCAACGACGACGGCGGCCAGTGCTCGCTGCCGGTGGTGCTCGACGTGCTGCCGTAACGCACGCCGAGTTCAGACAGTGGCCAGCGCCTCGCGGAGCACGGCCAGAAATCGCTCAATGTCTGCCGCGGTGTTGTAGCCGTGGATCGCCACCCGCAGGCGGCCTGCATGGGCCATGATGTGGATGTCGCGGTCGTGCAAGAAGCGGTGGAGTGCCTCGGCCTTGGGATGCCGGAAGGCGAGGATGCCGGCGAGATGCTCGGGCTCGCGGGGCGTGAGCAGGTCGACGTCTTCGGCCGCCACGGCCTCCAGGCAGGCTTCTGTCAGCGGCCGGGCGTGGGCCTGAATCGCCTCCACGCCAATCCCTTGCACATACCGCACCGCTGCGTTGACGGCATACACCGCCGGGTAGTTGGGCATGCCCACCGAAAAGCTGGCAGCCCCCGGCCTGGTGATGGTTCGCTCAAAGCGATCGGCCTCAAAGGCATTGGCCAGGTTGAACCAGCCGCCAGCCGGCACTGTCCACTCCTGCGCTCGAGCCGCCGGCACGCCGACCAGCCCTCCGCCATGGCTCCCCAGCAGCCACTTGTGCGTGCTGCTGACGATGAGATCGACGCCCGCAAGCGAGAGCGGAACCCGCCCCGCCGCCTGCGTGACATCCACCGCCACGAGCGCGTCGCTGCCGCGCCGCACCGCCTCGATCACCTCGGAGAGCGGCAGCATGAAGCCGTTGAAGAAGCTCACCAGCGACACCGTCACCAGCCGTGTCTTCGGGCCCAGGAGAGGCACCAGGTCGTCAACGCGAAGCCCGCCTTCCCGCGCCTTCCAGAGCCTGACCGTGGCCGGGCAGGCATCCTGGAGCCAGGGGGTGGCGCCGGCCGGGAAGTCGAGGTCGGTGATCACAACCTCGTCGCCCTCCTGCAGCCGCAAGGCCATCGCAGCAAGATTGAAGGCTTCGGAAGCGCAGGAGCAGATGCCGATCTCCTCCGCCGTTAGGCCAAACAGGTCGCCCGCCGCCTCCCGCAGCTCATCCCACTGGGCCTCATGCCGCAGCCGGCCGTCCATCCCCAGCTGCTTGTCGGCCGCATAGGCTGCCAGCGCCTCCGCCACACACGGCGGCGGAATCCCCTCCGCTGCGGTGTTGAGATAGGAGACATCCTCCCAGCTCGGACATCTCCTCAACACGGCGTCTCCGCTATGTTCGCCCGCTTGTCGATCTTTCTGCAGGGATCGCGACACGAAACTCACCACCACACGCCAATAAAAGAACGGGAGGGCCAGCGGCATGGTGCCGTTGGCCCTCCTTGCAGAATCAATGTGACTTCTGATCTGAGATCAGTTCCCGGGCTTCTTCAGCTGATCCGGTATCGTCAGGTCACTGGGGTTAGTTGTTGGCGTAAAGTTTGGATCAGGCTCGGGCTCTTTCCCACCTCCACCGCATCCCACAGCCACAACCGAGAACAGCAAAACACTCAGGAGAACCCACTTACTCATGCTCAACCTTTCAAAGGGGGCTTACAAATCTGACGAGGACTGCCGATCCTGCGTTCCATTCAAGTCGCACCAGATCTTGTAATCGACGTCAACCTGGACAAATCGCGACGAGCCATCGCCCATGGCGACACCGATCAAGCCCGGATGATTGCCACCCGCTCCTGGCCACTCACTGTTGATCCCCCAGGCATTGATGTAGTAGGGCATGTATGAGTGGGGACCTGCCCGAAACCATGACGCGCTCATAACACCCGAGTTGTCAGGCCTGTTGTAGGCGCCTGACTCACAACAGATTCCGTGCACCCCCACACCGAGGAAAGCACAGCGGAACACCTGCTCACCGCCTGTGAGCCGCGGCACACCCGCGTTGTTGTTCATCCAAGGGTCACGAACGGGCTTGTAGCCAGTCGAGCTTGTCTCGGCAATCATCACTGTCTTCGACGTGCCATCCTTCAGCTGGGCGATCGTCTTGGCGCGATCTCCCGTGAAAACGCCCTGATAGTCAACCCCTGGAGGCAGCTTGCCACCTGGAGCGACGGATCCATTCCACCAATGCCAGCCACCGTTTGCCCCATAGTGGCTGACGGCGATGCCATGAGTGTCCTCTGGCTGGTTCGTGCCGCCATCCGAGGGGCACAGAAATGCCTGCGCGCGATAGCCAACAATATTCTGCCCCCAAGCAGGAAGGGTCTGATCAGTCTGATCGTAAGCTGCCTGCTCCTCCATGAAAGGCAGCAGATAGAAACACCAGGTGTAATGAGCGGCCTGCTGAGGCCCGGGCTTTCCCGGACCATCCTGGCCAAACTTGGCGACAGCCGGAAAACTTTTCTTCGTGTCATGGTAGTTTTGAAAACTGAGACCGATCTGCTTCATGTTGTTCATGCAACTGGTTCGGCGGGCCGCCTCACGTGCTGACTGAACAGCAGGAAGCAGAAGCCCGACAAGCACGCCGATAATGGCGATCACCACAAGCAGTTCAACGAGCGTAAAGCCCTTTAGCGGCCGCTGGCCTCGCCTGAGGGTCGTAAATGAAAAAAGCATGAGAAAACCCTTCATGAAAAGTAAAAAGCAGGGCAAAAGAACGGCCCAGAATGCCCCAAGCCCAACATTTTGGGATCACCCACTTCGTATCGTAGAAACTCCCATTTCTAGACTCCCTCTTTAGAGAGAATCTCCCCCGTCTAAGCCTCTAGTGTACCGCATCGTCCACAGGGAGGCAAAGACCGCGTGTGGGATTTTCGGCTTCTGCGTTCCGCATCCACCGGCTTCCCATTGACACAAACGACCGGAGTCACCTTGGGTTCCGCTGTCTGCCGATGGGTCGATGTAGTGGAAGACTCACTGACTCGCCCAACCAGCCCAGAGCCAAGGCGAGAGAGGCACGTCGAAATGCCGGAGAGGATAAAATGAAGAGGATCAACGCTTTTCATGGGGGACGCCATGCGGCTGGCGATCGCTTTTTCTTTCACCGTGATTCTTTTTCTAGCGACGCAGTTCGGTTGCGCACGTCTGCGAGCAGATGATGCCTGGCAGCCTGCTCGCAGTGTGCTGGCGACAAAGTGTGTCGCATGCCACGGTGCCGACGCCGCCGAGTCGGGCCTGCGGCTCGATTCGCGGGCTG
>ERZ891134.1280-NODE-1280-length-17760-cov-4.940808_pt1 | contig 17760 bp, 10 predicted proteins | sample MGYA00520888_ERZ891134 | MGnify/ENA primary metagenome ERZ891134 (study PRJEB32303, sample SAMEA104408692) | aquatic metagenome | biome: Brackish water; feature: Coastal; material: water | place: Baltic Sea | collected 2014-10-23 | depth 10 m ... | reverse complement strand
AGCGTTCAGATTTTATACATCCGAGGGTGGAACCAGAAATCGCCTTTCGTTTGAGTAAAGACATTACCCAACCTATAGTGCTCTCAGAGGTTTTGGAATACGTTAACGGTATTGCAGCGGCATTAGAAGTCATCGATTCGCGCTATGAAAATTTCAAATTTTCCTTAGAGGATGTGGTGGCCGACAATTGTTCGTCTGCAGCTTTTGTTTTGGGCGTTTTCCAGGAACCAAAAGCGGTTTTGACTGATTTGGATATGGCTTTATTGATTAACGGAAAGTCCGTTGAAAAAGGCAGTTCCAATGATATTTTGGGAAATCCATGGAAATCGTTGGTTGCGGCATCTGAACTTGCTTATAAATACGGACTCCCACTAAAGGCAGGACATATCGTACTAGCAGGGGCCGCTACATCGGCGCATTTTATCAACGAAAATGATGAGATTGCCGCAGAGGTAGCTGAATTGAATTCGGTATTCTTTAGAGTGATTTAAAAAACCAAGTTATATTTGAGTTCTTCCAACCCAAATATAACGTCTCATTAACACAGAGGTAATATTGAAATGTGTGCTTTGCAGTCGAAAATAGACAAACAAACACACACAAATGAAAAAATTCAATTCTTTCCTTTTCGCTGTAGCTTTGGTAAGTTCCAGCTTAGTATTCAACGCTTGTGGCGAAGATGAACCAACCGACAACGGTGGAAGCAACAACACCAGCAGTGAAGTTGTAGTAACTGAGAACATCAAAGCCAACACAACTTGGACTAAAGACAAAACTTGGATCTTAGGCGGTCGTATCGCTGTTGAGTCAGGTGCTACTTTGACTATCGAAGCCGGTACCGTTGTTAAAGGTCAAGCAGGTACAGGTGCTAACGCAACTGCTTTGATCATTGCTCGTGGTGGTAAATTAGACGCTCAAGGAACTGCTTCTGCTCCTATCATCTTCACTTCAGTTGCCGATGAAATCAAGAGTGGTATGATTGAATCTCCAAACTTGGCTCCTGACTTTAACGGTCTTTGGGGTGGAATTATCGTTTTAGGTAAAGCTCCTTCTTCTTTGAAAGCTGACGTTCCTGAAACCAATATCGAAGGTATCCCTGTAACTGACCCTAACGGTTTGTACGGTGGAAACGATGCGTCTGACAACTCAGGTGTTATCAAATACATTTCTATCCGTCACGGTGGTGCTAACATCGGTGAAGGTAACGAAATCAACGGTTTAACTTTAGGTGGTGTTGGTAACGGAACTGTTATCGAAAACGTTGAAGTTATTGCTAACCAAGACGACGGTATCGAATGGTTCGGTGGTTCTGTAAACGTAAAGAACGCGGTTGTTTGGAATGCTGGTGATGATGCTATCGATACTGACCAAGCTTGGTCTGGTACTTTAGACAACTTCATCGTTATCTGTGGTGACGAAACTGACCACGCTCTAGAAATCGACGGTCCAGAAGGTTCTGCTAATGCAGGTCACAACTTGATCAACGGTTGGGTTAAAGGTGATGCAGCTTCTGAGTTAGGTGATTTCCGCTCTAACGCTCAAGGTAGCTTCAAAAACATTTACTTCTTCAACTTTGATGCAGGTATGAAAGACGGTCGCGGTGATTTATCTTTAGATGCAGCTACTGTTGGAAACTACGGATCGTCTTTGACTTTCGACAAATTAGAAATCACTACAGATTCTTCTAACCTAAGCAAAATTTTCAAAGGTGGTACTGTTGCTAACGCAACGAAAGTAACAGCTCCTACTGTAGGTGCTTCTACTGCTCCTTTCGCAGGTTGGTCTTGGGCTGCTAAAGTTGAAGCTTACAAATAATTAGATACGAATTTATAAATAAAAGAATAACAGCAAAGGTTCAGGTTTCTCCCCTGAGCCTTTGCTTATTAAAAATTGCGATCCTATTTACAAATCAAAAAGATGAACCTTTACAACCTAAAAAGATTTACAACCCTGATGCTAACGGGGTTCTTTCTTTGCCTGAATTTATGGGCACAAACTCCCGAAATCAACGCGACTTCAATTGTGCGCGGAAGAATAATTGACAATACTAACGCCAAAGCCGTTTATGGGGCTGAATTGTCAATAAATGAACTCAATACCACTACCGATATAGACGGGAAATTTGAATTTTCTGTTATCCCTGGAACCTACCAATTATCTATTGAATTGTCAGGTTACGCCGATTTAACTATAAGCGATATAAATGCTATTGAAACCGTGACAGATTTAGGAGACATTCGCATCAGTCCTGCAACCGAAACCATCGGACAGGTTAACGTTTCGGTAAAGCGCATGCAGAATACGGAGGAAGCCTTGCTAACCGCCAAGCGTATTGCCCCAAATTTAATTGATGGAATATCATCGGCCAGTTTTAAGAGAATTGGCGATGGCGATGCGGCGAGTGCCATGAAAAGGGTTACTGGGGTTTCTATCGAAGGCGGAAAATACGTGTATGTGCGCGGTTTAGGTGACCGTTACACTAAAACTACTTTGAACGGAATGGACATACCCGGTTTGGATCCAGATCGTAATACCATCCAAATGGATTTATTTCCTACATCCGTAATTGATAATATCGTAGTGGCTAAAACCTTTACGGCCGATTTACCTGCCGATTTTACAGGTGGTATCGTAGACTTGGCTACCAAAGACTTCCCTACACGTAAAGGTTTCAACGTATCTGCAGGCATTGGATATAACCCATCGATGAACTTACAGAATGATTATGTTACCTATGAAGGCGGATCAACTGACTTTTTGGGTTTCGATAATGGTTCTCGCGCCAATCCTACCAATGGAATGAGCAATATACCGAGTACCGTTGATGTATTAAGAGGCGGTAAAAACGCCGAACAATACTACAGCGTTTTAAATGGCTTTAACCCTAATTTAGGTACCGTTGAGAAAACAAGTCCATTAAACTTCGATTTCAGCATTTCATTCGCCAATACAAAAAGATTAAATAAGAAATACACCTTGGGTTACCAATCGGCCCTAACTTATAAAAACCAAACCGAATTCTATAGAGATGCCGAATTTAACCTATGGGCCAAACCGAATGAAACCAACCGTAACGATTTAATACCTTTTGAATTACAAAAAGGAAACTACGGAACTAATAACGTTATCCTCGCTTATTTGGGAAGTATTGCTATAAAATCGAAAAGCGATAAGTTCAATCTTAACTTACTACATATCCAAAATGGCGAGTCTCGTGCCGGTAAGTTTTACTTCGAAAACTCCGTACAAGGAGCTAACTGGGAAGCCCAACAATATAACTTAGAGTACAATCAGCGCAGTTTAACAAACTTATATTTAACTGGTAAACACATCCGCGATCGCGGTAATTGGACGATTGAATGGAAAATCGCCCCTACCCGCTCTGCTATGTCAGATCCCGATATCCGCTTCACCCGTATCCGTGTTCCTGACTTAACCATCAGCTCTGAAGCCGGTTTCCCTACCCGTATTTGGCGTGAACTCGAAGAATACAACGTGGCCAATCGCATCGATTTCACTCGTAAGACTCAACTATTAGGGTTAAAAAGCAATATCAAATTCGGAGGTGCTTATACCTTTAAATACCGCGACTTTAGCATTGAATCATTCCAATTACAAGGGGGTATTGATGGATTTGATGACCCTCAGGTAATCATGAAGCCTGAAAATCTTTTCTCCCCCACCAATCAAGGCGGATTTTATTATGTCGCAGATTTTGTGGATGGAAATGGTTTTAGAAAAAATCCCAACGCCTTTGAAGGTCGCGTAAATTATGCAGCTGCCTATGTTTCTACCGAAACAGAAATCAACAGCAAACTTAAAGTTATTGCCGGTTTGCGTACCGAAATGTATACTCAGTTTTATTCTGGATTGAATCAAACCGGACAATCACTGAAAAACGAGAAAGTAATGGAAGATTTCGGTTTATTCCCTACCGTTAACGGAGTGTACCAATTGGGTAAATCTACCAATCTACGCGCATCCTATGCCCGCACAACGGCACGTCCTTCTTTCAAAGAATTGTCTTTCGCACAAATCTTAGACCCTATTACAGGGCGTAGCTTCCAAGGCGGTCTATTCGGAGAAGAGACCACTATCTTCGAAAACGGCACTCCCCGTATTTTACAATTGTGGGATGGGAATTTGAGATCCTCGATTATCAACAACTTCGATATTCGTTGGGAAAGCTTCAAAAAGAAAGGCGATATGATTTCTGTAGGATTGTTCTATAAAGGCATGAAAGATCCTATTGAGATTGTTCAATACGTGGCGGACGATAATGCCTATCAGCCCCGTAACGTAGGTAATGCCTCTTTGTATGGTGCAGAATTTGAATTGCGTCAGAATTTAGAAATCATCGCATCTGAGTTAAAGCAATTCTATTTCAACACCAACCTTACCTATACCTATTCTCAAATTAGCATCAACGATGCTGAATTTTTATCTAAGACGTATGGTGCCCGCGAAGGTCAAACCATTTCTCGCAAGCGCGAAATGGCCGGACAAGCACCCTATATCATCAACGGTGGACTTTCTTGGATGAGTAAAGCGAAACGCTTCGAAGGCGGAGTGTACTATAACGTACAAGGCGCTACCCTACAATTCGTAGGTTATGCCAACCGCGCTGACATCATTTCTGTGCCTTTTCACAGTTTGAATTTCAGCGCAAGCGGAAAATTCGGTTACAAAAACCGCATGAACTTAGGCGTTCAAGTAAGCAATTTACTTAACGACAAGCGCGAGTCTATTTTCCGCTCTTACCAAGCACAACAGCAGTATTTCCAGCGATTAGCACCTGGAACCGCTGTGTCTGTGAAGTTCTCTTACTCTTTGTAAGAGGATCGCAAAATAGGAGAAAGAGAAGGGCCGCAATTGCCGCCCTTTTCAATGAAACTTAATATTGGTGTATCAATTGACTTTGTATTTTTGTAGCAAATATGCCCTTAAAACCCATCATTAGAGATATCAGCTGGCTCGCTTTCAACCAGCGCGTGATGCAAGAAGCCAAAGATCCTAAAGTTCATTTATACGACCGACTCCGCTTTTTAGGTATATTTTCTAATAACCTCGATGAATTCTACCGTGTTCGCGTGGGAACCCTAAATAAAATGGTAGATATGGATAAAGGGAAAACCAAAATGCATTTGGAACAACATCCCGAAAAAATCCTCAAAGAAATACAACGCACCACTGTTAAATTACAGCGATCTTTTGATCTCACCTTCGCCGAAATCATGCGCGATATGGGCAAACAGCATCGTGTATTCTTAAAAAATGAACGGCAATTAAATAAAGAACAAAAAGAATGGGTCAGAACCTATTTTGAAGAAAAAGTTCGCACCCAAATCGTGCCTCTGATGATCGAAAGCATGCCGCAAGCCCCAATGCTTAAAGACCGCTCCATCTATTTAGCGTGTCTCATGGGTAACGCCTTGAATCCAATGCTGCAGCGATATGCCTTGATTCAAATTCCCGAGGAACAAACACCGAGATTTGTAATACTACCCGACTCTCAAAACGAAACGCATATCATCATGCTTGAAGATATCATTCGTTTCAATTTGAAGTATTTATTTGCCCCTTTTGGATTTGATCGATTCAAGTCGCATATCATAAAAGTTACCCGCGATGCCGAAATGGATTTAGATAGCGGGTTTAATGCGAATCTTATTGAAGAACTAGAGGAAAATTTAAAAAAACGCACGCATGGGAAAGCGACCCGTTTTGTCTATGATAAACGAATTGATCCTCAACTTCTCGAATATTTAATCAATCGGTTAGACCTTACCGATAAAAGTAATCTAATTCCTGGCGGTCGTATCCACAACTTCAAGGCGTTCATGAATTTCCCTAAGAACGTTTTTAAAGATATAAAACCCCGTCCCAAGCCTTTTGTACATCCATTGCTTAAACAACCTTGTCGCATCATGGACGTCATTGAAAAGCGCGATGTGATGCTGCACTTCCCCTATCATTCCTTTGATTCGATAATTGATTTATTGCGGGAAGCAGCCATAGATCCTAGCGTACAAAGCATCCGTTTAACGGTGTACCGCTTGGCTAAAGATTCAAAGGTTATCAACGCCTTACTCAATGCGGTGAGAAACGGAAAGAAAGTAAGCGTAATTGTGGAACTTAAAGCGCGTTTCGACGAAGAAGCCAATTTGCATTGGAAGAAGGTATTGGAAGAAGAAGGCATACAAGTATTTGTAGGCATTCCTAATATGAAAATACACGCCAAATTGTGCGTGATTAAAAAACGCGAATTCAACCGAACCATCCAATACGGATTTATTTCTACGGGAAATTTTCATGAAGGCACGGCTCATGTATACGGCGACCACATGCTGTTAACGACCAAACCCCAAATCATTGCCGATATTAACAAAATTTTTGATTGTTTGGAGCACGAACAGCCCGACCTATCTAAAATAAACACTTGCGACGTTCTAATAACTTCCCCCAAGAACATGCGACCTTATTTCTTGAAACGCATTGAACAAGAAATTGCGGCTACCGAATTAAACCGCCGAATGATTATCAAATCGAACAGCTTGGTAGATCCTGAACTCATTCAGGCCTTATACAGAGCCGCAGAGTCCGGAGTGAAAATCGATTTGATCATAAGAGGCATTTGCACGGTGCTTACCCAACAACCCTTATTCAAGAAAAAAATGAATGCCATTAGCATCGTAGACCAATATTTAGAACATGCCCGGGTATTTGTTTTTTCTCAAGGCCATGAGCCCCGCGTATACATTTCATCAGCCGATTGGATGCGCCGCAATCTCGACCACCGGGTAGAAGTGGCATGTCCGATTTTCTCCCAAACGTTCAGCGATGAGCTGAAAGACATCCTTAAAATTCAACTTAAGGAAAATGTAAAAGCCCGAATACTCGATAATAAGCACCGTAATGTATATGTAAAGCGCACGGAAAAAGAAAGGTCATTCCGATCTCAAATTGAAATCTACAACTACTTAAAAGGCAAAAAATACGATTAAACTTTTTGACGTTTCGCACTCCATTTCTCAACCGCCAACTTGGCAAGGGTTCCCAGGGTTAAACCCCAAAGCAAATCAATCGCTAAAGAACCTATTAAGGTTACGCTAAAGCCCCAAATTTGTTCCGGACCGATTTTTTTCAGGGCTACCAATACCTTCGGACTTGCTAATTTAATACCTACCATTACCAACATGGCGGCAAGAGCCGATAGAGGTATTATTTGATTGAAATGGGTACTGAAGACCATGAATAGCAATATAAATGCTCCATGGAAAAAATTCGCCCAATAGGTTCGTGCCCCATTGTGGATGTTTGCCGTGCTTCGAGCTACTTCACTTATCATGGGTAATCCTCCAAATAAAGAAGATACCATATTCCCAAGGCCTACTGCTACTAAATCTTTATCTTTATTGGGCACTTCCTCTGCCTTTAAACCGTGTAAGGCATTTACGGTTAACAAACTCTCCAACCCTCCAATTATAGCAAATAATCCTACATATTTGAAAAACAACCACCAAGATACGGGCGCTTTTAACGCTATTTTTACGTTCCACAACTCCGAAAATTCAAAATCGAATCGAAGTCTATAAATCTCCTCTAAATTCAAAAAGTGCGCCATGGGAATTACCGTAACGAGTACAATTAATGGACTCGGAATGGCTTTTAAGAAGTTTGATTTTACGCGCGTCCACATCCACACCCAAAAAATACTCCAGAATCCTATAAGCGCTACTTTCCAATTTATTAATTTAATTCCAACACCTAAATGTGCTATTAACGATAAGGGTTTTGAGATGGCTTTACCCGCTGCATCAACTGCAGGAATCCCCAATAAAATATACAGCTGCTTACTCAAAATCACCACGCCAATGGCAACAAGCATGCCTTGAATGGCACTTGGCGGTATCAGATCCACCCACTTACCAAACTTTAAGAGACCCAATACTACTTGAATAGCGCCTGCGACAAAAATTGCGCCGAGGGTGAGCATCCATCCGTTAAGCGGATCGGCACTGCCTAAATCATTAACGGCACCTAATACAATTACAATCAATCCGGCAGCAGGACCTTTTATACTCAAATTGGAACCGGTAAACCAAGAGGTAAACATTCCCCCAACGGCAGCCGTTAACAATCCCATCACAGCCGGAAATCCACTGGCCTCTGCAATTCCCAAACTTAAAGGTAAGGCTAGTAAAAAGACATAAAAACCGGCAGACAAATCAGCAAAAAAGGGTGCAGACAGGCGGTTGGGAGTTTGAAGATAGCGCGACTTAAACACTAAGGGGCAAAGATACGAAAAAAACGCATTGAAGGACTAAAGAATACTATAATTAGCTTGGAGATTATTTGCGCAAATTGCATAAAAAAAGCGAACGATTCCTCTCAATTTTGGTTATTTTCGCAATGTCTTGATTTTAGGAGCTATCGATATTGGATCTAATGCCGCACGCTTATTAATTGCGGAAGTCCATACCCACAACAACGTTACCCATTATACCAAACTGAATTTACTTCGAATTCCCATAAGACTGGGGTTTGACGTGTTTGAACACGGCCGAATCCGCCGCGATAAGGCCCGTTTGCTCATCAAAACCATGAAGGCATTCAAACTCCTATTGGATTTATATGAAGTTGAAAGTTTCAGAATTTGTGCGACCAGCGCCATGCGCGACGCCACCAACGCCAGAGAGATCATACGCAGGGTAAAACTGGCAAGTGGATTAAAAATAGAAGTCATCAGCGGTACCGAAGAAGCCAATATCTTATACGAAAATCACCTATCTGCCAATCTCATTTCAGGCAATACACAGCTTTTCGTAGACGTAGGCGGCGGTAGCACAGAAATCACCTTATACATCGATGATCAAGTTGTACAAAAAGAATCCTTTAACATAGGTACCATTCGTCTGTTGCAAGACCATTCTCCAGACGACGAATGGATTCGTATGAAAAATTTCCTCAAAATACACGTTAAACCTTTAGAAGGGCTTCAGATAATTGGCAGCGGAGGTAACATCAATAAAGTGTTCTCAATGTCGAAAGTAAAAGACGGGAAAGCGCTGTCAGCCGCATTTATTAAGAAACTCCATACCGAACTCGAACCTCTGTCGCTCAACGACAGAATGGTAAATTACAATCTTCGCGAAGATCGAGCTGCCGTAATCGTACCCGCTTTACACATTTATATACACATCCTAAAATGGGCGGGTCAAACCGAAATTTATGTACCCAAAATTGGTCTTGCCGACGGTATCATTAAAAAACTGCACCACGATTTAGAAAAAAACGCCCTATCGTCTCAAAACCCGAATTAAAATTGGTAAAAATCAATCAAGCGTGCTAAATTGAGCGCATGAAATACCCCTACCAAATACAATCCTTATCACAATACCATACCGATTACCAGCGCAGCATTAACGATCCCGATGGCTTTTGGGCCGAAATCGCCTCTCATTTTTCTTGGAGGAAGCCTTGGAACACCGTACGGGGTGGAAATTTCGAAACCGGCCAAAGTACGTGGTTCGATGGCGCCCAACTCAATATTACTGAAAATTGCATAGACCGCCACTTGCCCGATAAAGCCCACCAAAATGCCATTATTTTCGAGCCTAACGATCCCAATACACCAACGCAATACATAAGCTACCAGCAATTATACGACCGCGTAAATGCCTTTGCCCATGTCTTGCAACAACACGACATCAAAAAAGGCGATCGGGTTTGTTTATATATGGGTATGATTCCCGAATTGGCCATTGCTGTCTTAGCTTGCGCCCGAATTGGAGCCATACATTCTGTAATTTTTGGAGGTTTCAGCGCCCAAAGCATTTCCGACCGCATCAATGATGCCCAAGCCAATTGCGTCATCACCTGCGATGCAGCCTACCGCGGAGCCAAAACCATACCTCTAAAATCCGTTATCGACGACGCCCTAGATACCTGTTCCAGCGTTACTAAAGTATTTGTTTACAACCATGTAAAGGAACCTGTAAGCATGATCAAAGGCCGCGATTTCTGGTGGGATGAAGAGGTAAATAAGGTACACGCCGCCGGCTTGAATGAATTTCCCCCAGAAGCAATAGAAGCCGAAGATCCGCTGTTCATATTATATACGTCGGGATCTACGGGCAAACCTAAAGGCGTGGTGCATAGCTGTGCCGGATACATGGTATGGTCACATTACACCTTCGTAAACGTGTTTCAATATAAAGAAAAGCAGGTTCATTTCTGCACCGCCGATATAGGTTGGATTACCGGACACTCCTATATAATTTATGGACCCCTTTCTGCCGGAGCCACCACCCTCATGTTCGAAGGGATTCCCACATGGCCCGATGCCGGCAGGTTTTGGGAGGTGGTAGACAAACACCAAGTAGATATCTTGTACACCGCACCCACGGCCATCCGCAGTTTGATGGGCTGCGGCTTAGAGCCCTTAAACGGCAAATCGCTCAAATCGCTTAAAGTCTTAGGAACGGTGGGAGAGCCTATTAATGAAGAGGCGTGGAATTGGTACCACAAACATATAGGCAAGGGTCAACTTCCTATAGTGGATACGTGGTGGCAAACCGAAACGGGCGGCATCATGATTTCTAATTTGGCGGGTATCACGCCCGCAAAAGCCACCTACGCCACCTATCCCCTGCCCGGCATTTTACCAGAATTGCTCGATGAAAATGCGCAAGTTCTCGGGGGAAATTCAGTGAACGGCAATCTGTGTATTGCCCAATCGTGGCCCGGAATGATCCGAACCACCTGGGGCGATCACGAACGCTGCCAACAGACCTATTTTACGGCTTACAAAGGGAAATATTTCACCGGAGACGGTTGCTTACGCGATGAAAATGGCATGTACCGCATAACAGGTCGCGTAGACGATGTATTGAACGTAAGCGGACATAGAATTGGCACCGCGGAAGTTGAAAATGCCATTAATATGCATACCGGAGTGGTAGAAAGTGCCATTGTAGGATTTCCCCACGACATTAAAGGTCAAGGCATTTACGCCTACGTAATTTTCCAAGAACACATCCACGATGATAATCAATTGAAGGCCGACATCCTGCAAACGGTATCGCGATTGATCGGACCTATAGCCAAGCCCGACAAAATTCAATTTGTACCGGCATTGCCCAAAACCAGAAGCGGCAAAATCATGAGAAGAATTTTACGTAAAATCGCAGAGGGTGAGTCCGACAAAGTCGGCGATATTTCTACGCTATTAAATCCAGAAATAGTAGAAATCATTAAAGACGGGGCTATGTAGCTCCATCTCGAATGAATTATTTCCGATAGAAACAAAAAGAAACCAAACCTTAATTTAAAGACATATTCAGCCTCAAATAGGATTAGAATACCTCATATTTTTGAGATTCGTATTAACAAAGAGTACTGGTTTAATTGAAAAAGAAAGCGGACCCGATTTACATCGTTTTATGTTAAATTATTGTAATATTGCTGTTATTTTATTTTAATGGACGAATTATTACAGAAACCACAATTAATTAGCTCTATAAACTACGCCAACTGGGGAATCGGATTAACACTCCTGGTAATCTTCACGCTGATATTCCAATACCTATTCCGTAATTTCGCCTTAGTAGCCTCTAACCGCCGACTTTTTGCATCTCATTTTCTCTATTATTCCATTTCCATATTTCTCATAATAACCACCATCAAATCGTCTTTGGCGCTGTCTTTAGGACTGGTGGGAGCTTTGTCTATCATCCGTTTTAGAACGGCTATCAAAGAGCCAGAACAAATTATATTCCTACTGGGATTAACCGCCATTTCTATTGCATTAGCCGCCGAACAATTCCTATTAAGCTCGTTTAGCGTGATACTTTTTGCCATTATTTCTATTATTCGCAACCGCCGTTACGCCAAACACGATCTCCTTACCCAAGATTTCCTCATCGTACATTTCAAATACGCAAACAGCACCCAATCTCTCATACAGTCATTATTGGCCATTTCGGGTATAGCACAACTTACCAATTACGAAAATCAAGCCGGTAATTACCGCATTTTATTCCAATTAGAAAATGCAGAGATTTCAGTGATACAAGCCGTAGAATCCTTATTACAAGAAAATCAAATTACTGACGCTACCGTTAAAATCTCACAAAGTTTCGCCTAAAATGAGGGCCAAACCCAACAAAGTCAACCTCAAACCCTTATTCCTTTTATTAGGATTGGCCGTCTTTGTCCTAGAAATCGGCAGTTACTCGAGCTACCGCAAGCACCTGCCCGCTTTGCTCTCCGATATTTTTCAATTCGATTACCAACAAAAAAATTGGAGTATCATTCCCAAATCCATTCACCCCAAAACCCTCAACGACACCCTTAAAATCGACATGTCGGAACTGGAATTCCAGGCTTTTTCACAAGAATGGAACCAACAATACAAAAACAAATACCGCATCACAGGAAATCCGTGGATTGCCAAAAAAGACAAACACAAAGCACGGATTAAACACCTTAACGGTCAGCAAAATAAATGGCAAAAGGCCGAAATTGCCATGATGGGCATGCTTCCCGACCACCACGGCAGCTTCGAACGCATGTCGCTCAAAGTAAGCCTCAAAGGCGACAGCCGGTTATTTAGAAAAAAAGCCTTTTCCCTCGTTTTGCCCGAAACCAGAACGTATTTCGTTGACCAAATGGCCAACCAAGCCTACAAAGGACTCTACGGCGGCATCCAAATAAACACCCAACCCGTTTGGGTGCAATTTCGAAAAAACAAACCCGTAGTCATGCTACTCGAAGACAAGTTCGACAAATTCTTGGTGGAAGCCAATGAACGCCGGGAAAGCATCATTTTCGAAAAAGGCTTTTTGGGACATCTGCGAGACATACCCGGTATCGAAGAGGAAGATCTCGATTGGTCTTGCAATGCCACCTTAACAGACAGCGCACGCCAAGCCCAGATAAATACATTTGTGAGCACCGTATTTAATGATACCGCAAGAACGCTATTTAAATATATTGACCATCACAAAACACGAGGTGCCTGGGCTTTAGGAATGGTAAACGGCAGCTGGCATCATTGGGTCGACATCAATATGCATTGGTACTACAACCCCGTCAATCACACATTCGAACCTACATTAAGAGAAGTTAATTTAGATCCCAACTGGCAACTAACAGGCAATTTAAGCACTTTCGAAAATCGCAAAAAAGCCTACCAAAATTATTTGCGAAAAATACAAACTGAAATAGTGAACGGAAGGCCCAATTTCTTAGTGAGCTATGCCCAATGGGGCGCAGATCACATTCCCGATTTTTGGGAGAAACTAGATGCTGAAGTAGGCAATGCCGCTCGTAAAATCGAACGCTTAATTCCACAATACCAAGACCCCATAATGCCTTTAGACCCTATTCAAATGGCGGCGTACCAACAAAATATTGACCATTTGCTTGATTTTACGAAAGCCCTAAAACACATCCCCGAATACCAGCCAAATACCGGCCAATCATTCGAGTCAATCAGTATTTCTGGTACTCAAATATATTCCAATATTACCAAACACAATAAAAACACTATGGTTACGGTTCTTCCCGGCACCCATATACGATTCACGGGCCCGAAAGCCTTATGGCAAATAAGCGGCTCCATACACTTCAAAGGAAACGCCCAAAAACCCATCATCATAGAAGCAAGTCCAGAATGCGCCGCCTCTATTTTCATCGAGAGCCAATCTAAAATAATTTTGGAATACGTCGTTTTCAAAGGACTCTCTAATTTGGAGTACGAATATTGGAAAACACCCTCTGCCATTACCTTTCATAAAACCAATAACATTCGCATTTCTAATTGCACCTTTTTAGCTAACAGACGGGGCGATGATTATTTGAACATCTTTGGTTGTTCTCAATTCACCATAGAACATTGCCTATTTCAAAATGTATTAAGCGATGCCTTTGACTCTGATTTTTCTAATGGAACGGTCAGCCATACCGTGTTTAACAAAGTTGGAAATGACGGTATCGATGGATCGGGGAGCCATATCCAAATTGCCCATTGCAAATTTAATTACATACAAGACAAAGCGGTTTCCTCCGGAGAAAAAAGCAATTTCACCCTTGTCAATTCACGCATCGATAACAGCGAAATTGGCCTGGTATCTAAAGACAATTCCACCCTTAAGGTAAGCCAAACTCATATTGAGAATGTGCGTTTATCGGCAGCTATTTTCCAAAAGAAACCCGAATATGGGCCGGCACAAATGAATATCGATAGTGATTTAAATGAAACCCATTATCTAATAGAAGAAGGAAGTACCATTAATCACCAAGGCGATACCTTATATGTATCAGAGAATGTAAAAGACAAACTATACGGCAATGAATACGGAAGCGCAACCCAAAAATAATACCCTGTGGACACGGATTATCAATTGGCTTAAACCTTTTGAACCCGTTAGCGCTGAGTTGCGTTTCGAAAAGAAATTCGCCATTCCCTTGCATGAATTACCCGCCGTTGAAATGCAGCTCGCCCGATTTGCCTGTAGCCCCATTCACAAACCGAGGTGGATCAATAACCTATATGCCGATACCCACGGATATGACCATTTGAATGAAAATATAGAAGGACTTTCCGAACGTAAAAAACTTCGCTTCCGATGGTATGGGAAACAACATGGAGAAATAAATGTAACGGCTGAATTCAAAATCAAGATCGACGATACCAATACCAAGAAAAGCGTCAAATTAGGTAAGATCAACTTCCCCCGAGAAATGGAATTAAATACCTTATTTGACCTGTGCATGCAACGCTGGAACCAACATCAAACAACCCTTGATTTAATGCCTCCAACCGGATATAGAGCGGCTCTTTTAAACCGTTACCATCGAAACTACTACATGAATGCCGATGCGAGCATTCGCATTACCATCGACACCCCAATTTTATACCAAAATGCGTCCACAGGAATCCGCGCCGAACAGCAAAAATTTGCCATTGTCGAGTTAAAATGTCCTAAATCACATATCATTTATAGCGATCTGCTCCCCTATCAGTTGAGTAAATCATCGAAATACGTAGAGGGTCTGCAAATCACAGATCCCATGTTTGAACGGGAATCTTTGTAAAAATCACAATTGTTTTCCGTTTGTAAGCGACACATTTGCACGTATCGCCATAGAAATCCCGAATATTAATTTAATAAATCCCCACTCAAACGCAACACTGAATACCGCAGGCGCAGGAGATTCATGCGCGCTGAGACCAATGCCGATTCGGACTGCAATACATTCACTTGGGCAACCCTAAGATCGTTGAATCGAATCTGTCCGCTGGCATACGCCTCTTTGGCACGTGCGAGCGCGCGCACCGCCACAGAAACGGATTGTGTGAGCGTGGTAATCTGCGCCTCTAATATGCGTTGATCGGCGAATGCTTCATAAATCAATTGGGCCGCTTGTAACTTAGCTTGCTCATACTCCAAACTGCGGATTTTCATATCCAAATCCGAATTTTTTATGGCAGTACTCAATTGCTTTCCATTGAATATGGGCACCACCAATGTGGCCGAAGTATTAAATCCTAAATTAGATTGAGAAAGAATAATACCGGCCCCATTTTGAGAATTTAAAAGTCCGTAGTTCGCATTCAAGTTTAAGGTTGGTAACTGCCGACTGTGGGCCAAGTTGCTTTGGGTTTGAGACAACTCTTTACTCACTTGCGCCAACAATACCGAGCTGGAATTCTGACTAACTTTTTCTACCAAAACCGATTCTGATTCCAATACAGGAATCGGCATATCCGTACTCAAGGATACAGGTGTATTGGGCATTTCCCCCATTAAAACATTCAAAGCAAAACCTTCTTTTTCCGCACCCACCTTAGATTGCAACCACAACAAACTGTCGTTTTTGAAATCCAATTCTGCGGAAAGCAAATCCAACTTCGTTTTCGCTCCTGTAGCTACCGATTCACGCGTATAGTTCAAACGTTCTGCCGAAACTTCTAAATTTCCTTCCGCAATTTGTGCATTCAACCGTGCTTGCTGGAAATTCACATAGCGACTGATGGCTTCAAACACCAAATTCTCCGCTACCAATTTGGCCTGTAACTGACTCAATTGATATTGCTGCACCAAACTGCGATAGGTATACACCCTTCCAAAGCCATTGAAAACCGTATAATTCAATCCAATATTAGCCCCATAAGACGTGTTAATAGCTCCATTTCGTTCTACATCGGGCAAACCTCCTGCAAACTCTAATTTGGTATTATTCTGACTGAAAGCTCCGCTTCCATTAGCATTTATTTGGGGGAAGAACCCCGCTTGTCCGCGCGTTGCCAAGTTGCCCACTTGCTGGCTTTGGATTTGACTCACTTGGATTTGGTAATTAGAGGCCAAAGTGCGACTCACCAAACCCGAAAGTGTGAGGCTGTCTTGAGCCTTTGCACTACCCATTAGTAGCAATATACCTAAGCCTAAGGCCATTTTCAATCTATTCCAAATCATCGTTTTCTGCTTTTAATTCACGTATGGCAGGCTCTACGTCTTCGGCACTCGGACGTTCGCCCGCATTCCAAATCCATAAAGACTGTCTTTTTATATCATTCCAAACCGATAAGAACACCGGCAAAATCACTAAAGTCAACACCGTGGCAATACCAATACCATAGGCCACCGAAATAGCCATGGGAATCAAAAATTGAGCTTGAAAACTGCGTTCCATGATCAAAGGCGCTAAACCCGCTATCGTAGTAGCACTCGTTAAAAATATAGCCCTAAAACGCATATATCCCGATTGATAAACTGCCTCTTTAAAAGGAACTCCCGCCTTCAATGAGGAGTTCATTTTATCGACCAGCACCAAACTGTCGTTTACGATGATACCTATCAACGCCACCACTCCCAAGAAGCTCAAAATACTCATTTGCTGTCCGTGGATATAATGACCCCAGGCCACCCCTACCAAACTAAATGGAACCAACAATAACAATATGATCACAGCTTGAGCAAAAGATCTAAACGTAAATGTGATAATGGCTAAAATACTAATCAATACAAAGGGTAAGGCGAACTTGGCCGATTTTTGGGTTTTCAAGGCCTCCCGATTCTGCCCCTCGAACAAGGGAGATACACCCGGGTGTTTTGCCAAAATTTCGGGTATGATGGATTCCTTAATTTGCGCAATGACTACAGGCGCAGATACATTTTTATCGCGCAATTCCGACTCTATGGTTACCTGTCGCTGTCCGTCTAAATGATCAATATCTACCACCCCTCTGCGCATGTCTAATGTAGCCAATTCCCTCAAGGGAATTTCCATTCCCGTTGGCGTTTTAATGCGCATCTCTTCTAAATCTTTCAGCGATTTACGCTGATTTTCAGAATACCGCACCCAAATTTTCACTTCATCGCGACCTCTTTGTAAGCGTTGGGCTTCATAACCGAAGTAACCCGCACGCACCTGATTTAGAATTTGCGCTTCCGTGAATCCTAAAGAATAAGCCTTATCAGTGAGTTCAACATGTATTTCTTTTCGGCCCGACTCCACACTTTCTACTACATCTTTCAACTCCGGAATGGCTTGCATAGCCACTTTCAATTCATTTTTAGCGGCGTTAATTTCAATGGCATTATCACCTAGCAAGGTCACCGAAACAGGCTTCCCAAAAGCCGAAGCTTGACCGAAGGTCAGCTTTTCAGCCTCGGGCATCGGACCCAATTCGTCTCGGAAAAAGTTCGCTAATTCCATACTGCTGTAATTCCGCGATTCACTCGGTATTAA
>ERZ891134.1278-NODE-1278-length-17787-cov-23.562091_pt1 | contig 17787 bp, 33 predicted proteins | sample MGYA00520888_ERZ891134 | MGnify/ENA primary metagenome ERZ891134 (study PRJEB32303, sample SAMEA104408692) | aquatic metagenome | biome: Brackish water; feature: Coastal; material: water | place: Baltic Sea | collected 2014-10-23 | depth 10 m ... | reverse complement strand
CCTACATTGCTGCTCAAGATGGTTTGATGAAGCGGTGCGACGACATTTATCTTGTACCTGGCGCAATATCCGTCAATGAAAATATTGCTTTTATTGAATGGGAAATGGGCTTAAAAATTAAGGGAATAGAATTTATATACCCTGGTGTTTCTCGGCTAAAGATCAACGCTGAGGGAAAGGTCATCAGCCACAGGGATTATTTTGATTTTATTGGTCCCACTTTTGGTCCAGTCCCAGTCCTTGGCGGTTTCGTCAGATGGCTCTATAAGAAATTTGTGGATTGATCACCATTAGGGGGCTGCACAAATTTGACCTCGTTCTGGCAGGTTCAACGCGTAGAAGAATTTTGGGGTGAACGGCTTTGGCTCAGCTTCCAAAACGTGAGGCTGGTCACGGCAGCTCCAAAACCGAGGAAGACTGTGATCAACGCTTCGCTTGACATGTTAAGCATTCGTTACAAATGTCATCATGGCGCATCCGCTAGCCGTGCGCGAGTGAGTAATTATTCCTAATTGCCTCGCCCCTAGCTACGCACTTCTTCACAAAGGAGCGTGTTTTGATTAGGGTGTGTTGAGAAACGTAAACCAAATGCTGAGATCCATTGCGACGAAACCTTTTCTCTCGGATTTCGGAATTCTGATTCTGCGTGTCGTCACAGGCACCCTTCTCATTCACCATGGTTACGAGAAGTTGGCCAATATCGAGAATTTTGCTGACGCATTCGTCCGCCCACTTCACCTCCCCTTCCCAATCCTTCTCTCATATGTCGCCGCTTTTTCTGAAGTTATCGGTAGTTGGCTGTTGATTACGGGTTTCCTGACACGCTTCGGTGCACTGGCGATCATGGGAACGATCTCAGTTGCCATCTATCACGCCATCATCACAGCAGGATTCAACATCTATTTGCTGGAGCTACTGGGTCTGTACTTCGGGGCCGCCGTGGCGATTTTGGCTGTAGGCCCAGGACTGTTCGCAATTGACGAATTGATTGTGCGCCGCTTTAGTCCTGAGCTAGAGCGTGAGCAGTCTGGCTCCATCGACACAGTTGTATCAGAAGGTGGAGCTGCTTAGCTTTTAGTCAGTCTCATGGAAGGGTGAAGCCGGACTGGAGATGTTTGACGTCGAGCATGACCCAGCTCAGCCAAATCACCACGCCAATCACCCCTGACACTGCAGCAAATTTGCCTACGTTGCGAAGTAGCAGTTCGCCAACACTCATCTCTCGCAAGGTTCTGTCCCGATCAGCCTCCATCCTGCTTGATCAGTGACACCAATGACCATTCCTCTTAATTCCCCCTCAGTCAGCCTTTTGATTGTGGGGGTTTTCTTTGGGGTTCTTCAGGTCTGGTGGATTCGCTCCTTGTGGTTTAGAAATGCAGCGCGTCAAAAAGCTCAACCCTTGAGCTCCAAACAGTTTCGAAAGGATTTGGAACGAATATTCAAGAATGAATTCTGAGTCCTCAGGCAGGTTCTTCCCCATGATTGAGGACGCGTCACGTGTCTATTGGTTGGATGGGCTCTCTTCAAATCTATGAATTGGAGTCAGACCAGATTCCAATCGTGACCGATTGGTCCCGACGCGAGGGATTTGCCCCAGGTCTTGGGGACATTGAGATTTATCGGCATACCGATCGTCAGGGGTTGTGGATTGCCTGGCTTGATCGCGAGCCGATTGGTTGCATTGCGGGCGTTCGTTACAACCTTGATTATGGATTTATTGGCCTCTATCTCGTTGTTCCACATCAGAGAGGTCATGGCTATGGAAAACAGCTTTGGAAGCATGCTCTCGACCACCTTGCTGACCTCACCTGTATCGGATTAGAGGCAGCCCCGGCTCGAATTTTGGACTATGCGGGCTGGGGATTTGAATCGTCTTCAATGACCACCCGATGGAGCTGCTTCAACAAGGGTGAATTAGATGACTTATGGGGCGGTCTTCCACCCGGTTTGCAGGTGGTGGAGGGAAGCGATGTGCCTTCAGAAGCTGTTCAGCTGTATGACGCTCAGCGGGAGCCAAGCCCCAGACCCCACTTTCTTGCCGATTGGCTTGGACACCAATCGGGTCAGGTTCTTGCCCTTCTTGATGAGAACGGCAACTGCCACGGATTTGGCCGTATTCGCCCTTGCCTTTTGCAAGATGGAGAAGGTTGGCGGATCGGTCCACTCCTCGCTGATTCTCCTGGCTTAGCCGCGTATCTCATCCGGAAGCTTCAACAACGCCACCCAGGGGCATTATTGATTGATACCCCTGGATTTAATTCTGCAGCGAAAGAGCTCATGCTTACGCTCGGATTTAGGGCTGAATCGGAAACAATGCGGATGTATCGAGGTGGTTTACCAGAAGTTGATTTAACTGATGTTTTTGCTTTGGCCTGTCTGGAATTGGGTTGAGTGGCTTGGCTTTACTTCTTAGCCGCATAGACGACGGCTCCACCTGCAACGAGCGTCAGGGCGCCAGTGGTAAGTAGGAATCCAACCAACAGGGTGAAACCAATCAAGGAACCAAGCAGCGACATCTTGATGCGTAGAAGCTTGGACTTCATCAACATCACCATCAAGATCATGATGGTGGCTTTGAGGCCAGCCACCTTGCCGGCATTGATCAGGCAGAACGGATTAACAGGAAGCATTTTTTCGCATTTTAGGTTCCGCCGATTCTGACGAGTTTGATCTCTCATCTGTGAGATCTTCCATCGCGAGCATCCGCCATCGATGATGGATGGCATGTGTGGACGTTTTTCACTCACTGCGGATGCTCTTCAGCTCCCGGCGGCGATTCGGGAGCGAATGGATGATGTGCATCTCTCGCGCTATGCACCACGGCAACTGATCCGCCCTTCTGAACCCGTGTTGGGATTGCGTCGTGAGGAGTGCAAGACCGAAGCCGCGCTCATGCTTTGGGGCTTGATTCCTTCCTGGGCGAAAGACCCCTCCGCAGGACCTCGCCCCATCAATGCTCGCTCTGAAACCGTTGCCGAGAAAGCGAGCTTTCGAGCAGCCTGGCGCCACCGGCGATGTTTGATTCCAGCCACTGGATTTTTCGAAAAAAACTATTTGGTTCGCCGTCGAGATCAAGGTTCCTTTTGGATGGCTGGGTTGTGGGAGCGCTGGCTTGGTTCGGATGGAAGTGAACTTGACACCTGCACGATTCTCACCACGGCACCGAATTCTCTGATTCAGCCGCTGCACGATCGAATGCCTGTTTTGATTCCTGATGGTCTGGAAGAGGCATGGCTGGCCGTTGCTGATGGCCATGACCTCCGCGCTTTAGAACCACTCCTGATGGGTTGGGATCCTCAAGGTTGGATTGTTGAACCGATTCAATCGAGCGGGAACCAACCATCTCCATCTGCTGTCCAGGGTTCGCTGTTTGACATCCAGTGATCCCCGCTCCTTGCTGATCAATCTCGAATTCGTTGCTCCCTGAGGCGTCGCATGCTGTTGCGGGGCATGATCCGATTGTCTTTGAGTGAACGAAGAGGGGCGTCTCGATTCGCTGTTCTTGGGTTCAAGCTGATGAGCGCCATCAAAGCAATCAAGCCCAGCAATGTGATCCCAGACCGAATCGGTGAGATCATTTTCAATCCTCCACTGACGTCACCACATTCTGTTCGAGTGGTAGTAATTCATCGTCGTCGTTTGCACGAGTACGAACAGGAGCATTGAACCCACGAGCTCGTGGGTTCTTGACCTCAAAAGGGCCTGGAGTGCCTCTGGGCACAGCGAGTCGGAGGGCGAATGGATGGGCTCCTGGGTCTACATCTCCAATCGATCCAACACGTGTGCGGTTTTGAAGCACTGGCTCACCGCTGCGATCAAGAATGCGTGCATAAACATCTGTATCGACAACAGCGCGTTTGCTTGGATTATCGACTGTGCCGCTGAGCACGTAGCAGCTGGCTCCCTCAGGACTTGTGATGTTGTTGCGCGTATTCCCTTGCGCCTGTCCTGGTTGTGCCCCTGGGTCACTGGCATCGCAAGGAGCTAAGGCCACGTCACTCAACCGCAGTTCAGCTGCCAGAACGGGGGTACTGATCAGCAAACACATTGCGATCAGAAGTGAAATAAGTGAGCGCTGAATCATGGCTTGGACGGGGTTCAGATCTGCACCATGCCGCAGCGCATGCCTTTAAGGACAGCTTGCACCCGATTGTTGACCCCAAGAATTTTTAGCAGTCGCTTGGTGTAAGTCCGTGAGGTTTGTTCACTCACGGTTAAGGCCTCTGCAATCTCCCGATCTGTCATTCCCTGTGCAAGAAGATCGAGAACTTCATATTCTCTCGGCGTGAGTCTGGGACAGCTCAAATAGGGCAAATGACCTGAGCGAAGAGAGGCACTCCGGTAGGAGTGGTGCCCTAAGACCGCGAGCACAGCTGCCTCAAGGGGCTTGCGATCTTCAATGATGTCGGCTTCCGCGACAACCGCTTCAAGCCAGGAGGCGTTGGCGTATTCAACAGGGATGGCATCTCCGAGAGCCAGGACGACGACCTTGAGCGAAGGTTGCTGCTCGCGTGCTTTGCGAGTTAATTCGAAACCATTTCCCTTTTCCAGCCGATCGGTGCAAATCAGAAGCTCAAAGGGTTCTTTTTCTAGGTATTTAATACAACTGTCTTCATCAGTTACTGCACAGCCAATGCATCCTGTGTCTTGAAATGAATCACAAAAACAACGGAGAAAAAAGCGCCCCTTCATCGCAAGGGCGACCTTCCCTGTCACCGTGACCGTAAGAAGGCGATCTTCATTTTCGCGCTGCTCTTGGTTCTGGATATAGGGGGTCAGATCCATGGTCCGGACATCTTTAAGCGCAGGAACGTTCTCAGCGATCCTCGCAAAAAATTTACGACGTCATCGGTTCGATGGGGGCTTAGTCGTCATAAACGAGGCATTCAGGGGCATCGGGATTAATTTCGCAATGCAACTCCAAAGGAGAGGGGTCTTTATGCTCATCAGGGTGGTTTCGCTTATAGGTCTCGAGCCTTTCAAGTTCTTCTTTTAGATGAGCTTGTTTGCCAGCATCACCATCTCTCTTTGCTTTTTCAAGATCTGCTAGGTCTTTGGAGATATGGTTTTCAATGCTTTCCATATAGAAATCAAATGATCATTCAATATTCAAAGCTTTCCGGCTTTGGGCAGATACCCCCAGATGGGGACCTTTGAATTGACCCCAAATGGGGGTCGAAGAGATGTCCTTTGCTAAGGCAATGTGAAGTTGATTCACAATAAGGCTTAGCTAATGAGCACGAGCCCAGCAATCACGATTGGAGAATTAGAAGCAAAGTATCCCCTTTATTGCAAGGCGATGCGTCTTTTGCTTTCAGAAGGCCGCTCACCCCTGCAAATGAAGAAAACTTTGTGTTGGGAAAGGCTGGAGACACTACACCTGTCTCTCCCTCGTCGTTATAAGGCTCCTTCGCATTTGTTACGTCTTATCCAGAGGGATTTGGGAGATTAAAAACTCGTCTCAGGGAGATCTAATGACTTTCTGATTAACGACTTTTTCTTTTACTTGGGTTAATTGCTGCTGTATCGGCAAGCATTTGCAAGAAGAGGTGTTCTGGATTTAAGTATTGGTTTGGCATTGCTTCGTGGAGTCTGCTCAGTCGATTCCAGCAAACAGTCTTTTGAGCCTTCTCCATTGAGGATCCATCCTGAATGAGAATTTGTAATGCTTTTAAATAGATCGATTGCTGATCACGTAGTTCGGAAATGCTTTGAGTGGTGCTGAATGTTGGAGTGGTCATGATGCGCAAGTCTCGGATAGAAGTTCATGTGCAGTTTGCTTAGGTGAAGATAGTGGGTGGAGTTCTGAGCTAATGGACCTTGTGCCGCAGCATCCTTCAAGGATGACCCTGCTACCTAATAAGACGATTGTGAACGTCCATCCATCCATTGAGAAAGTCATTTTTTTGCTTCGAGAGGGCCCTTGTACTGAGCTGTGGATGGAGCATGCTCTATGTAAGGCGATTTTGTTAGTCCCTATTTGGGGGTGATTAGTGGCCTATGCATGAGCTAACAATCACGAGATGATGGATTTTTGGTTGGTTATGTCAGCCTTGATCTTTGCTGATATTGGAGAGTGCAATGGCTCGTTTGTTTCACATTTGAATCTTCAGGGCCACCAGGATCTGCTCAATGAAAAATGAGAGTTCTTAAAGATTATCTGCTAGTTGCTAGAATGTTTGCTTTATATTGCAATAGTAAGCCTAGTCTCTAATAGGCTTAACAATAAGCGACTACGGCACTCACGATTGGATGATTTGAAGGCATTACTGGTTCTCTAGCCACTGCTACAGGAGGAAAGGTTTGCTTTTGCTGTCTTTAGAGCAACCTCGCAAGCCGATCGATCCTCCGCATCGATATCCCCCTGACTTCCATTTAGTCGTGCTTCCAGGAAGGCAATTTCGTCGATCCAATAGTCTTTGCCTTTTGCAGAATCGTTGCTCATCTGAGGTTTCTGGCTGCAGATTCATTCTCTCTTCTTTGCGAGCAATTTGCAATCTCCCCCCTTGGCCTCCAGTATATTTTGCTTACCAGAGTTGAAATTTTGTTGTATCAGTAGAAGATGCGGACAGTTTTTGGCTAAGAGCAACGGCTGCTAGCACTGGTGCAACCACACCTATGACAATTGTCTTGGTTATGAGCTGCTGCAGCTCATTGTGTTTGGATTGGCCATAGTGAAAGCCCTTAATTGCACTCGTCATCGGTATGATTGCATTCTAATAATCGTACCGAATCATGTTTTCTTGATCTTAGAGTTGGCTGAAAGTTCTATTAAGTGCCAATGAATAATGATATTTTCCAATATATGAATCAATCCTTTGAGCTTGTCTTCCTTGCATTGAAAATGTGTTTTAACCACTCCTATTGTTCTGAATATGATCGATGAGATCAATTCAGTACAAGTTGAATCGCGCGGCGGCTGCTGTCGATGGCCAAGACAATGGCTAGTCCTCGTAAGCAACGCACCAAAACTAATGAATCAAAAAGATCGAGGCGTCTCGCAGTCCATTGAGCAGCTATTGCCGCAACGCTGCCCAGAGTGAGTCCCATCCAGGGAATCCCCCGTCCTTCGTGCAGAAATTGGAGTGACGCTGCACTGGCTGAGCAGAGCACGGCCACTGTGCTCAGGCGAATGGCCCGATGGATAGGGACTGCAAAAGGCCCACTCATGAGTGGTACGAGAACGAGTCCCCCCCCGAGGCCAAGCATTCCTGCTGTCCAGCCCGCGATGCAGCCCACTCCAGCTAGCAGGGGCGCGGGCGTTTCTTCTGGTTCTAAGCAGAGTGGTTTCTCGAGCTCTTGCTCTATCTCTGCGTCTTCGATTTTTTCTTCGGCTTCGTCTGTTTCTGCATCTTCATTTGTCTCAGCTTTTGGCGCCTCTTTGATGGAAAAAGCCAACAACACATACACCGCTGTCTGCATGGCTAACAGCATCCATCCAGCAGCAAGGCCACCGAGTCCTCCAAAGATCAACGCTGATCCGAAGCCTGCTAGGCCAATGGCTAAAGCCGACCTTGTTGGCAGGCTTCCACTTTGCAGGTGCACGATTGTCCCAGCTAAAGCGGTTGGCACAATCGCAAAGCTGCTAGTAGCGAGTGCCTGATGAGGCGGCAGGTTGAGCCAGAGCAGAACAGGAGCAAAGATCAAACCGCCGCCGATTCCTAACAATCCAGCCAAGCCTCCTGCCAGGAGTCCGAGGCTGATCAAGATCGGTATATCCCACCAAGGCACCACGGCGACTGTTCCAGTGCGCTCTCAGCATGCTGTGAATGGCTGTCGCAATGGGGCTGATGCGTTCAGATGGTTACTGATTTTGTTGAAAAGTGGCGGTATGAACCACGCAGTTGCCCCAAGACCCTTAGAAAGGATAGAATATAAGTCAGTAGGTGAAAAATGAATCCGGCTAAACAGCATCGCAAGTTACATAAACTTCTCTCAAAGGCTGAAGTGTGTCTCACGAGAGACGAAGCTCAGAAAATCTTGAAGAAAGCTGCAAAAACTCAACGCAAACTTGAAAAAGGTCCTTCACCTGAAACTGGTGAAGAACCAAATTTGCAAATTAGTACCATATAGTATTTTAATAAGTGCCAGTTTCGCAATGCTGAACTTCAGTAAATGTTGGAAGAGAACAGTATTTTAATAATAGTTTTTATCAATTAAATCGCTTCAATTGACTGGACATTTAAAAGAGAGACATAGCTTTGATCTTTGAAACTTTTTTGGGGTCTAATCCCTGAAGATCATTGGCTTCGATCAGATCTCTTTTCATCATTTCAGCGAGAGAGAAGAGAATGGTGTCGTAGTTGAAATCCATTCTTCCTTCTAACTCGAATCTCTCCGTACTGAGATAGTCGTGAAGTGAGCAAACAGATTCGAGTGAGTTCAGAGACTGACTCTTGTTTTGGATGGCACTAATCAAAACGGTCACAGCGCGCTCGTTGCCTTTGAGGAAGGCTTTACGAGCAATCTCTGTTTCGGTGGAAGGCCAGTCAACTTGCGTCATGACGAGAATCAAAAGGGATGGTGTTAGCCGGTGGTTCAGGCCGTCTGACTCAATGGGGATCGTTGACGCAGACGCGGAAGATCAAACCAGGGTGTGGACGGTGATAGGTGATGTTCGCGATGATATCCAAAGTGATAGCAAGCTGCGAACGAGAGCAATGGATGAACCGTCAGACTTCTAGGTGTTTGACGATGAGGATTGTTCTTGTTGAGGTGGTGGGGAAACCAAGTGCCTACGAAAAAGAGCTGCAGAGCGCTCAAAATCAGAGGAAGAGTACAGAAAAGCGTGACCGATAAAATGGCTTGTTGGCCTGTTGACGGAATGAGAGTGATAAGGACCAACCAACACGAAATCAAAATCGTGAGCGGTCTAACACTCATGTACCGCCTGAGAAAGTCCCAGAACCAGCGCAAGGCTGAATGGTCTGGGTGATTGAGATAATCAGGGTCTCGTTCGGTTTCAGCCTTTAAATGGTGAAGATCGTGATTGCTCTTGCATCGTTGATAACTGAGACCCGCATAAAGAATGAGGGAAGCAGTACCAATGAAGTTGTTTAATTTAGAACGGTTTGGTGAGAGGGTTCCATGCATGGCGTCATGGCCGATGATGAATAATCCCGTCTGTACAAATGTTCTCAATAAAACAAGAGGGATTAATGTTGAGATCGGCAGTAAATCAAGATTTAACGAAAGACATCCCACGAGTGAAATGAGCCAAATCGCTGTGATTACTGCTGCGAACACTAATCCGAGATCACGCTGCTGATCAGATTCAGCTACCACCAAGTTTCAGGAGTTCGGCTGGTGATGCCAAGAGATCGATGGCAACAAAATAGATCTTATCGTTTTCGTCTAGCAGGAAACGCCAGGCAACATTCATGCCAACTTCTCCTCCAAACCAAGGAGTTTGAACTTGTCCCGTGACTTTAATTTGATTAAAACCACCATCCGTGGGTTCTCCGTAACCACCTTGAGGCAGCAGTTTTAGGTTCTGACAGTCCCGCTTGAAGAACTTGAGAATGGCATCTGTTCCAACGATCGGCCTTTGAAATGGTGGTTGGAGAGCACCATCAGATAAGAATAATTTAATCAGACCGTCAAAATCGTTGGAATTGAGTAGTTCCATGTAATCCAGAATCGTTTGATTCAAGACTCCAGGAATGAAAACTTTTACGCGAGCTTCTGCAGGTGTGGGCTCAACGATCGGTTCGGAAACAATCGCTGAATCGTCGTTGTCAGGGTCAAAACCCATGTCAACAACAAAGTTTCGCAGAATACTGATTTGTTGGCCTTGCTCAACTTTCTTGACGGACTCAAGAACAGCGTTGGCGTTGGAAGACAATTTATAACCTTCGGGAATCGGTGCGACTTTCCCTTGATTCATCAGTTCACCAAGTTCGTACCAGAAACCGAGCTTTACGTTGATCGACCAGAAGGCATAACGCGTAGAAATAGGAGCATCCACTTTTCCAGCTAAGTCGCACATCACGCGGCTTTGCTCGCTGAAACCCATCCCAGTAATTTCATCGAGTGTTGGCTGTGCGATTGCCATTCGTGCGGCACCCGGAGCAGCAACAGTGATCGTGCGTCCCATCTCTAGATAGGCGAACCAGATAAGGGCGAGTTGATCCTCTGCACTTAGCAACTTGTAGCGGGCAGTGATGGCCGGGACTGCATCTGCTGTACGTGTATCTGGGAATATCTGCGCGGCCTTATCGATCGTAAACATGGAAGTACCGCGCCTGAAGATGAAGACAGTGTAACACTCTGTATCGTTGGGGTCGCGCTTGAGACGTTGATTTGGTACGAGCTAAATCATTTGGCTGCGAATGATGCTGTCCCACACATTGGTGGGGAGCAATTTTTGAATAACGACAGATTCCGAACGGTGGCCGCATCGATAACGCGCATTCGGTGCGCGAGCCTCAAGGGCCTTTCTGATGGTTTTAGCAACGACATCCGCTGGAGATGCACGCCTAAACCCTTCCATCCAGTTTTGCTCCACTTTTCTCATCATTGCTGTCCAAGCCGGATCGCTTTGGGCTTCAAGCATGGATGCCTTAGCGACATTTTCGAAGCCGGTGGCAATTAAGCCTGGTTCGACAATGACGACTTGGATTCCGAATTGATGAAGCTCAAGACGCAAGGCGTCGCTAAGGGCCTCAAGCGCATACTTGCTTGCTGCATACCAACCGGACCCAGGGGTCACAAATCGTCCGGCAATCGATGACACATTGATGATTCGCCCTTTGCCATGCTTCCTCATTTCCGGCAAAAGCATTTGGGTGAGACCGATGAGCCCGAAGACGTTTACCTCAAAAAGACTCTGAGCTGTTTGTATTGGCATGGTTTCGATCGGTCCTACCTCTCCAAACCCTGCATTGTTTACAAGGGCATCAAGAACTCCAAATTGTTCATGAACATGCGTGACAAGGGATTGCCTTGATTGGATGTCCGTGATGTCGAGGGGAAAGATTTCGGCACCTGAAGCGCAAAGATCAGTCATCTCATCAGTTCTCCGTGCTGCCGCGATGACCTTCCACCCATGAAGGAGGAGGAGTTGAGCGGTTGCTTTACCAATCCCGCTGGATGCCCCTGTGATCAAGACGGTGCGTTGAGGCTTGGTCATCCAGCCTTGATATGGAAGAGTGCGCTCAGGCTGACAGCGATGTCATGAAACAGCTTCCAGGTCGCACGCGACCTCGTTGGCAGCAACAACTTATTTCAGGTCTTGTGATTGGCTTGGGATTGGTGGTGATGGTGGCGTTGCTACCCATCTTGTTGCCGATCATGTTGATCGCTGGGTTGCTTGCCGCACTAGCCCTGATCCCTATCCTGCGTCAATTGCGCAGTGAACTCGAGCAACTGGATCAAGTGCAGAAAACATCTGCCGAACGGATTCCAACGGATGTCACTCCCTGGCAGCAAAAATTATGGGACCAATGGAAAGCGTCGCTTAATCGGCGCTCATAGGGCGCTGTCGTCGTCAGCGGTTCGAACGACGGAGATGGTTCGAGATCCGAATTCATCAAGAGCTGCAGCCCAAGCTGCTGCATGGTCTGAGGCAAACACTGTGATGGAGCCGACACTCTCACCCGTGAGTTTGAAAAAAACGGTGAATCGCTGGGACATCGTTCTCCAGTCGATTCCAATGTCACTGTGGCATTTTGAGCACGATCACCGCCTCATGTCCGCACATTTTCGCTAGAGAAGGGTCAGAAAAGTTCTAGCGGACAACATTTCCTATGCAGACCCCATCTCAGATGCGTTCGGTGACCCCAGGCGGGCCTGAAGGAGGACTGGTCGCGATCCTTGGTCTCGTCTTAGCTGCTTTGTTGTTGCTTTCTCAGGCTTTATTTGTGGTGCCAGCTGGTGAAGTTGCTGTTGTGACAACACTTGGCAAGGTCAGTGGCTCGTCACGCCAGCCTGGTTTGAACACCAAGCTTCCCCTGGTGCAGCAGGTTTGGCCTTTCAGTGTTCGCACCCAGGTTCGCCCTGAAAATTTTGCAACTCTCACAAAGGATTTGCAGGTGATTGAGGCCACGGCCACAATCAAATACGCGTTGCGTGCTGATCAAGCTGGTCGTGCTTACAGCACGATTGCGAGCAGTGATCGTGATATTTATCCTCGAATTATTCAGCCTTCCTTGCTGAAAGCACTTAAATCTGTGTTTTCTCAATATGAATTGGTCACAATCGCATCTGAGTGGAATGATATTTCGACTCTTGTAGCAGAAACGGTTGCTGATGAGCTTGATCAATTTGACTACGTCAAGGTGTTAGGCCTTGATCTCACTGGACTAGAAATTGCCGAAGAATATCGTGCAGCGATTGAGCAGAAACAGATTGCTGAGCAACAACTTCTCAGGGCTCAAACCGAGGTGCTTATTGCTGAGCAAGAGGCTTTGCGCTACGACACTTTGAATAAAAGTCTTGATGATCGTGTGTTGTACAAATTATTCCTTGATAAGTGGGACGGTATGACTCAAGTTGTTCCTGGTTTGCCTGGCACCAATGGTGGAATGCCTTCCGTAATCGTTGGATCACGCAAATAGTCACTTAGCTGGTCTATGGGTTAAAACATTAATAAAATGAATGTTGCAAATCTTTTGTGATATTCATTTTATTAATTCAAATTGTTGAAGTCTTGGGCTTTAGGTCTTGGGTTGAGGGTATAACTTATCGCAGGATGCAGAAATTGTATTTATTGTATGTTTTCTTGAAATCTGTCATGTGCATACAGCGATGACCTTTATTTTCGATGAAGAACGGCCTCGAGCAACATGTTCGCTTTTTTCTTGCTGAAAAACCTTTAAAATCTCGAGTACCAGGTTTGTTTGAATAACCTGCTTCAAGTCACCATTGGTGGTTTTGTTCGATTTTTAACCCTGAATTATGAGGTGAGTGGGTGAATCGTCGTGTGGTGAGGGGTGTTTTCGTGGTGTTGCTCCTGGGTGTGCTCACGCATTGTGCATCCAAAACTCAAGTGCGTGTTCGCTATCGGGTTGTGCCACAACGCTCGCCAGAACGGTTTCAGCTTCCGAAGCAAACTCCTTCGCAGCATGGGCTGTTGTTGTAGGAATCAAGACAATATTTGAGCCTGGCTTGAGATTGTCTTCAAAAGACAATGGTTGAACTTGCCAGTTTTTGAATTGTGTTAATCGAATTCGGTGTGAAGAGAGAGTCGGCTTGAGCAGTTGTTGAGGTTAGCGGGTGTTTTTATTTCATCTTTTCGTGCGATGTCCGCGCCCTTTTTTACTGGAGCTACATCGCCATTGAATTAAAAAGCATTGAGCTGTGTAACAGCAAGCTCACCTTGTCCACGAACGGTCGTTCAAGTCACTTAGAAGAGTCTTGACCTGTATCGAGCTTCAGCCATGCAGAATAGTTTCAGCAGGGAACTTGCTCAATCACTCGTGGTCATGCTCTTGGAGATGCAGGCAGAGATTCGCGAGTTCTCATATCAAATGGATCTTGAGGAGCAGCGCTGTCAAGCTGCTCAAGCACGATCTGGGTCTACAGGTAGTCCTTTTAGTGTGAGCGCTAATTGACGGGCTGCGAGCAACCCCGGGTATAGAAAACTGGCTCGTTTGCTATTACCAAAGAGTCCGTTCAGTAAAGCCAACAAAGGATCGCTTGGTTTGAGTTGACTACAGAGAACAGAGATAGCTTTGCTTCCATGCCAGATCTGATCCCCGTCGATCAACACGGCCCCTTGACTCAAATTGAATCCCCGTCGACGCAAGTCATTGCGAAGTTCATCGTCGAGCCTTCCGTCTCGGATCAGTAGATCTGGAATGCCACCTTTTAGTTCGCTGCGCAGGGCAAATGCTTCGCAAAAAGGACAGCCACCGTCGTAAACCAGCGTTTTCAGCAACCCCTCCAACCGTTCGTTCGGTAAGTTGATGTGATTGACAATAATTTAGATGGCGGACAAGGAGCTACTCAAAGAGGTCGGACAGGAATTGTGGGGGTCTGTCAAGAAGCTCCGCCCTGGCTTGCCTCGTGAATCTCGTTTGGAGCTCACCCTCAAGGCACTGATGGTGATTGGCGATCTGTCTGATCAAATTCAGGCTGCAGTTGTTGTAGGGCTTATTGCAGAGCAAGAACCGCCCGAAAACGAACCTGAGGGCAAAGATGTCACAACCAGTGCTGACAGCGAGCCGGAGGTGGAGCAAACACCGGATGGCCGTCGCGTGGTGCGTCGTCGCTCGCGTGCTGCCGGTTAAGCAGAAAAGGAATGCTTGATCAGCATCAGCCGATCGAGCATTTTTTGGCCTTGATTTTGTAGTCCCTATGCATGGGCTGTTCCAAGGGGCAAGAAAGCCCTGCAACATCTGTGTTGCAGGGCTTTCTATTAGCGATTAGCTCGTTACGTGCGTTAGTTCAGCAAAGCCTTCCCTCGGCTGTGAATGTTGCGGGCGTACTCAGTCCACGTGCCTTGGCCCCAATAGCGAAAACAGCTTGTTTCCAGTAAAAGCAGGTGCAGAAGTGCTTTTTGATATCTCTCATCCTTCGTGAACGATGGATTTTCTTCTGTCTGCTGGTCGAAACGTTGATGAAAGGCTGCGCTGAGTTGGTTCATCGGCTCCAAAACGTTGTCGTACCCTTCAACCCAACTGAGGTTGTTGGTCCAAGAGGCCCCCTCCATTGAGAAGCCATTGTTATTGGCTTTGAGTCCTTCGATTGCGGCGTTGACAGTCTCACGATTCGAATCGTTTCCTACCTGTTGCCATAGCCGGTGCTGCTGCACCGCCTGCACTTCGGGGAAATCGGTCGCCGTTACTCCTGCCTGTTCGAGAAGCTCAAGCCATTCGCTTCCGTTGATTGCCACCGTTTGGGTGTGCCCCTCTCCCACTGGGTTCTGCTGGCGCGCTTTGCGGTGCGCTTGAAGAAACGCTTCCGGGAATTCATTCATCATCACCCCCCCGTTTTCGCCATCAGCGATTTGCGTCACCACTGATGGAATGTGCCTGCTTCCAAGCGGTTGTTGTTCAAGAGTGAGCGCCTCGTAATAGGGCTGCATTTGGCCCACCAGTTTGGTGTCAGAACCTTGCGTCTTGATTAATACAGTGATCCTTGCGGTGTCTCCTGTTGAGCTCCTTGCGACCAGTTGATTGGGGAGGTACCTCTGTGCATGGCTAAGAGGTGAGCCATCCGGGTTTTCTACGCTGTGTTCTTGAACCATCAACCAGCTGTAACCGCAATCAAGAAGAGCCTGGATGAAGGCATGAAGAGTATCTGGGTGGTTTGGAAGATGCATTTCGGGGGGTGAAAACCCTTTCACCCGTTTGAGCGCGTCCTCGCCGAAAAGATCAACAAACTGGTGCTGCCAAGCACTGATCTGAAGCTTGAGATCGGGAATTGGTGTGGATGGAGCCACCGCATGGCTCCAGAACGTACCTAGCCATTCCACATGGCGTTGCATGTCCGAATCACAGGCGAGATAGCGCAGCGCGTCTGTGATGTCTTTACGCCCCATCTGGTGAACTCCCCAGAGGAGGTTGCCGGAATAATCGAGCATGATCCGGGGATTGCATCCTTCGCTGATCAGCTGCGGTATGAGATCAGCCATGCGTCGGTAGCACTGGGCGAAGGGTTCCGCGTTGTGGTTGTCGCCCTCTCCCTGGTTCTCAACCATGTATTGCAGATGGGAAACCAGTTCTCCGCTTCTGCCTGCCGGGATTGTTGGCTGATGCATGTGCAGCGCACAGGCGAACGCTGAGCGGATCCCCTCAAGCCGAAGATTTGTGTGCTGGATCCAGACAGGCTCGCGATTTTGCAAAAGGGAATGCAGATCGGTTTCTTGGCCAGCGATTGCTGGAGATTGGTGTTGTGTCATGGCTTGATTCGTACTCCATCGAGGCTTGGACGTCATGTCACGATCGATTCAGCAGCTCATTTCTGTTCTTGGGTTTCGCTTGCATGGGGTCTCATTGTGGTTTCCTTTCGTGATTCACTAACGGAGAAAAGGGGCATGGGATATCTGTTTTGAGCGCTCTCCATTCATTTTTGGAACACTTGCAACGCGATGCTCGATTGCAAAGCCGCGTCCAGTCAGCAATGACAGCAGCCGAGGTTGCGATGATCGCTCAGGAGCTTGGTTATGCCGTTTCAGGAAGTGAGCTCCTGTTGCTATCTGGCAAGTCACTGACAGGGATGCGGGTTGTTCGTATCGATCATCCTGGTGAATACCCACACCGTTATTGAGTGAAGCTGCTGAGTACAAACACTGATGTTTCTGACAGATGGCATGCGCCATAACGAAAGAGCCCGATGGGAAGGGCTTAGATCAAGTCCAATGAATGCGTCTCGTGGGCCGTGGCCGGGGGGTTACGGCCTTTTCATTGGTCTGTTGTATCCATGGTGGAGGAGTTCTGTTCGTCGTCTGTTATTCGCTTGAATGTGCTGAAAGCTTGAAAAATCGCGGTTATTTGTCTTTATCACCACATGAATCATCCCTGATCCCGAAGACTTCTGATGTATGTGCGTGGTTTGCACCATGTTTTGCAGGTTGGGTGCATAAGTTGAGTACATACGAAACGTCATTGATGTACAGAATTCAAGAACTGAGCTCTTCCGGCTGGACGGATCATGGAGCCAGAACAACTGAAATTGAGGCCTTTTGGGCTGCTCATGCCCTCAGCCAGCAGGAAGGACAATCTGCGAGAGTCCTCAACCCTTTGGATGAGATGGTTTGCATCATGAACCGCTCTGGATCGACTGCGATCCAAACTGATCACGAATTGGTGGCTTAACCGATGGCTTATTTCAGTCACTACAAACATTTCACGATTCGCTACAAGATGTCTGATGGCAGCAAGCAGGAGGCTTGTTTCTATGCCTCTGACGCTTGGGAGGCCCGCATCCTTGCTATGGAGTTTTACGAGCACATTCGGCGATGGCCCAACAGCATCGACTTAATCCATGAAGTGGGTTGTCGCTTCTGATCATGACGAGCCGAAATGCCCATTAAGTCAAGAAATGGCAACGAATGGGGCCAGAGGCATGAACTGGCTCCAAGATTGGGTTCATGACTTTGACGCACTGTCCGCTTTGTATTGGCTTAGCGCTGCTTTCAGCGATTCGCACTACGGCTCATCTCGTGATGATTGCTCAACTCGAGCGTCGAACTGCAGAGAAGTTTGAGCATCCAGCAAGTGTGCTGGGTACCGTATTTCAACTTTGAAATTGGCGACGGGATGATCTCCTCACTGTGAGTAGAGAAGCAGTGGTCACATTCTGTTGATCAAAGGGAGTTTCATGGAGCCAGTGGTGGTTTTCCACCAGTGGAAGCCACTCGAGGACTTAGGACCTCACCATCTTTGCTCCTTTTTATCGGAGGCCGCTCGTTCAAACGAAGAGCTTATGCGTGATGTGGCATCACAATGGGTCAGATAGATCAGCATGTTTTAAAAAATAAGGCTGAACACAAAGTAGATAATCAACATAGAATATATTCAAAGTTGCATATGAGAATTAAGTATTGATTTCGAGCTGAATATTTGAGTCTAGACTTTCAAAGTATTTATATTCTGCGTTATTGCGGAATAATATTTATGGCTTTTGAGAATTTTACTCTAAATATTTAACGAGACGTTTGAATGTTAAATATGATAAAAATAGGCTCGTTTCGATATGTAGCTTTAAAAATCAGCTCAAAATTGAATTAATTGTGGAATGAATTAGATCCTTTCTTTCAGGCAAGGCAAATGAAGGATCATTTATTTGCAATCACCCAAGCAGTGGCAACACGTTGCTTGAGATAGAGATCTGCCAGATGCC
>ERZ891134.1276-NODE-1276-length-17811-cov-22.976853_pt1 | contig 17811 bp, 20 predicted proteins | sample MGYA00520888_ERZ891134 | MGnify/ENA primary metagenome ERZ891134 (study PRJEB32303, sample SAMEA104408692) | aquatic metagenome | biome: Brackish water; feature: Coastal; material: water | place: Baltic Sea | collected 2014-10-23 | depth 10 m ... | reverse complement strand
CAGCAGGGGTGATTCACACTGATTTTGAGCGTGGATTCATCCGTGCACAAACCATCGGTTGGGAGAAGTTGCTGGAGGCTGGCTCCCTTTCAGAGGCTCGGAATAAGGGTTGGTTGCGTAGTGAAGGCAAGGATTATCTCGTCGACGAAGGTGATGTGATGGAATTTTTGTTTAATGTTTAACGGATTGAGAATTTTTATTATTAGAGCTTCTATCTAGTAATGCGATAGTTTTAAAAAATTCGCTATAGAAAGTAAATAGTTAGAGCGACACTTGAAAGCAGTTAGAGGACTAAAGATTATCGCTTTCTGAATTGATAATCATTTTATTGTTTTTTAGTCAAAGAGCCTCAATGGCTTCCATGGCCGGAACGAATTTTGTGCTGTTTTGGTTGAAATCTGTGCACTCTTGGTTCATCGCTTCACTCACCAGCTGGATGGTTTGCGTGGCTTGGGAAGACTTTAGCCAGCCCTTTTGCGACTCCCAGTTGTTATTTTTAATCGCTGCTTCCACGATTAGATCAGCACGCTCTTGGCTGTAGTCCGCGTGCAGCACTTTGCAGGCTGCGTAAGCCGATTGCCCCACGAGTGCTCGGCGCATGTCTTGCTCGGACGTTTGGTTGGTCTGGGCTTGTGCGCCACTCCAAAGGATCGCCTGACTCAGCATCAAACCAAGGCTGATCCAGAGCAAATGTTTGCGGGGCATCATCGGCTTACTCATAGGTCGCGCTGAAAGTCTCGCCTGTGGCCATCGGGATGCCCAGTTCCTCTCTCCATTGGCTCAGCGGTTTCTCCCAGCCTTCCTCCCAGCGCTGTAAGACGAGGGGCTTGGCCTGCAGGCCGACGCGCTGTCCGTGCGCAATGGCGCGACTGATCGCTTCGTGGTCAGTGGGTTGAAAACGGAAAGCCTTAAAGCTCGCCAGAAGATTGAGCAGCACATAAGCGGGGAAGCCAATCTGGGTGGCGGTGATCGCCAACACGGCCGACTCCCCCTGCGCCTGGGTGTTGAGCCCAGCGATCACGTGATGGATGTCGTGGGTGGTAGCGATGCGTTGGGTGAGCCAAAGGGCTTCTGTGCTCGTGTCTCGAGGACGAAAAAAGTCGGCGTCGTAATTCAAGCGGCGAATCATTCCCGCATAGGCCCGGCCCAGTGTTCCTTCCGGAAGCAACTCCAGCGTTTCAATGTTTGGTTGAAAGGCTGGGAAGCGCTGGTCCATCATCTCGGCACCGCCAGGTAAGGCCTTAAAGCGCGCGATCGAAACGTCCATGGCCTCACTGTCGAGGAAGTTGTCGATCAGGTCACCCACCCCATTGAGTGCACCTTCGGTGACAGCAATCTCGCGCAGGATGCGCAAATTTTTAATGGAGCGCAGCAGTTCTCGGGTTCGTGGCATCTAAGGGTTCCTCAATCGGACTCGCACTCAAATTTGGCTTGTAGCGGGGACGGACGGCCTTTAAAAGGGGCACCACCGCTAAACAGGTGCCAGCCATCAACAACCAAAGCACCAAGCCGTGACCCTGGTGGTCGAGAAGGACACCTGCAAGCAGAGGAGCTGCGATGGCACTGATCGCAAAGCACTGCGAGAACAAGGCCATCGCTAAACCGCGATGTTGCAGTGGTGTCTCTTCCACCATGGCCTCTGCCGCAGTAGGTAAAAAAGCCGCCTCCCCAAAGGCGATCGGAACCATCGCAAGCGCAATCAGGCTGCTGCCTCCCGACCAAAGCGCGGACCCAGCCAACAGCAGGCAGCCAGTAATGAATCCGAGCAGACCCATGCCGAGGCCAAAACGCAGACTTCGCTTTGCAACCCAGTTGCCGATGGGCCACTGAAGCACCATCAACAGAAGAAGCTGCCAAGCAATCAAGCCGCCGCTGGACGTTTCGCTGAGCGGTGCGCGCGCCAGTCCCCCTCGCACCATGTCGAGGGGAAGGGCGCTTTGCATTAAAGACACAATTCCAGTGGCGATCACGCTCACAACCAGCACTGGAATGAGGGGCAGAAGCCAGCGCCAATCTGCCTCTGAGTTGGCTTTCGCTTCTGTCTTGGTGTCTCCGTTCGGCGCCGACTCAGCCTTGAGTTTGTGGTTGTTGGTTGTCGCGGCGCTGGCATGCAATAGCGCTGCCCGTCCATCTGGTAGCGGCGTGAGCAACAACACCACGAGCATGCTCAACACGGCCGCGGCCTCCACCGCGTAGACCATCCGGATCATCTCCATGGAGGACAACACCGCACCAAGTAAGGCGCCAGTGGCGACTCCTAAGGCGTCGGCGCTGCGCGCGAGAGCGTATCCGCGGCTGGAATTGAAACCGCTGCAGCTCAAGGGAACGGCCAATTCAATCGCAGGGAAATAAAGGCCGGCCGCCAAACCGATCAGCAACTGTCCAACGAGGTATCCGTTGAAGCCTGTGGCCTGAAACAGCACTAAATCCGCCATCAAGGCGAGTAGGGCAGCCGCTCGGACTGGCCATGAGCAGGTCAGCCCGCGGTCCAGCAAGACACCACTCAGCAGCCTCGCCACCGTGCCGATCAAGGCAGAGGCCGCTAACCCTTGGCTCACTTGCACTGCCGTGAAGCTGGCCTGGTGAAACACAATCGGTGTCAGATAGATGACACCACCCGCTCCAAAAGAGGCGAGCAGGCGAATGAACGCCACTTCTTGCAAAGGTGCGGGAAACTGGTTCCACCAGTGGACTGGTCTTGGCCTTGCGAAGACGCTCAACAGGACTGCGATTAGCTGCAGGTTGTGTATGCAGTCTGCTGTTTTTTGGCGTCTCACCGCGTCCGTTGTGGGCTGCTTCTCAGCTGGAAGTGCAGATCGATGGCACGGTAATTCCCTTTTCGATTGGTGATCTGGCGAAATGGGCGCGGTCTGATGGACGTCACCGCTCCGAACTCAGTACTTGGTTTTCGTTGTTGGCGCCCGAGAGTCGAGCAGGCGTTTTGGAGCTGCTTCAGGCTCCAGTGATCCTGGATCGCAGCATGGCGCGCCAGCTCTTGAACAGCTGGGCTGGCCGGCAATTGTTGGATCAAATTGCTGATTTGGTGCGGGTGGACGACGACACGGAGGGGGTGATCGTGCGTCAAACGATCAACGACCTTCTAACTCGACAGCAGCAGGTCTCCAGCTTGGATTTGCTTGAGGCTTTGCCTGCCGAGAGTGTTCGTCTTGATCTCGATCTCTTGCTCGAGCTGGCATCCAGTTGGCGAATGCAACTGGAGCGCCAACAACATTTGGTGCGCAGCCTGGATCGCTCTCCAGTGACGGCCTCAGTTTCTGAGCCTGCTGCCGTCTTTCCTCAGGACGCCGACGCGTTGTTGGAACCGCGCTTGATGTCCTTGGCGGTTCCTCATCGCGAGGAGCCATTGGGGTTTCAGCTCTGGTTGCCTGTGGAGGGGGCGCCAAAGCGCGAGCAATGGATGGTGTTGATGCCTGGATTAGGCGGCAGCCCAGATCATTTCCGTTGGCTTGGCCGCGGCCTGAGTCGTCGCGGTTGGGCCGTCTTGGTTCCAGAGCACCCTGGCAGCGATGACGAAGCGGTCCAGGCGCTATTGGAAGGGCGTCTCTCCCCTCCCGGTGCGGAAGTTCTTCCCGCTCGGCTGAAAGATCTTGATGCCCTGCTTAAGGCCCGCGATCAGGGTGTGTTTCAGGTGCCGGGTCAACGCTTGGTCCTGGCTGGCCACTCCCTGGGTGCCTTCAGTGCGTTGCTGTCAACCGGTGCCAGTCCTGCTCCAGGTCTTGCGCGGCGTTGTACTTCGGTTTTGCGTGATTTGCCGCTCAGCAACTTGTCACGACTGTTGCAGTGTCAGTTGGTGGATGTTTCGTTGCCAAAGCAAGTCGCACCCAAGGGTTTGTCGGCTGTGATTGGCTTCAACAGTTTTGGCAGCCTGCTCTGGCCTGCTGGCTCTCTTTCGAAAACCGTCAAAGTGCCTGTCTTATTGACTGGCGGCACCCTCGATCTGATCACGCCGCCGATCAGCGAACAGTTGGGGTTGTTATTGGCGATGCCTGCGGATCCTTCCAGCCGCGTTGTGCTTGTGGAGGGAGCGAGTCATTTCTCACCCGTACGCGTTGAGGGGCAGAGGCAAGGCGGACGAGGTGAGGATCTCTTTCAGCTGGGAGAAGAGCTCGTGGGTGTGCAGCCGCTCCAGGTGCAAGCGCTGTTGGAGCAGGAAGTGGTGCAGTTTTTAGTGGATCAAGAACAGAGCAATGGTGAGCAGCGAACCGCTGCCAAGACGCTGCATTTGAAGCGGGGAGAGCTTCATCTTCATCGGCTCGATCGCGAAGCGGCCTCAGCCCTGGTGCATCAATAACGGATGCGTGGATCGAGCACGGCCACCAAGAGATCGACCGCCACGCTCACCATCACGACGAGGGCGGCGATGGCCACAACGATGCCTTGGACAACCGGGTAATCGCGTTGGTTGATGCTCTCGTAAAGGCTCATGGCAATGCCTGGCCAGGAGAAGGTCACTTCAATGAGTAGTGCCCCACCGATGAGTGATGCCACCGTGATGCCTGCAATCGTGAGCACGGGCAGCAGAGCATTGGGCAAGGCGTGGCGCAGTACGACCTGGACTTCGCTCAGTCCACGGCTCCTCGCCGATTCCACATAATCCGATTTCAAGGTGCGGTTCAGATTGAGCCGTAGGGCGTTCGTGAACACGCCGCTCAAAAGGAGCCCCAAGGTGCAGGCCGGCAGCACGAGGTGCCGAACGCTTCCTTGCAGGGCAGCCCAATTGCCGCTGATCACGCTGTCAAAGATCAGAAAGCCGCTGCCTTCTGGGGGGATCAAGCTGGGAGGGAATCTGCCGCCAACGGGCAGCCAGCCGAGCATGACCGCAAACACGAGTTGGATGAGCATCGCCGCCCAAAATGGGGGTAATGCGTAGGTGCCAATGCCGTAGAAGCGGCCGGCGAAGTCAAATTTCCCCTCGGGCCTGGCAATCCCGCTAAACCCCACGGCCAAGCCCAGAACGGCCGCGATGATTAAGGCGGTGATCCCAAGCTCCAGGCTTGCCGGGAGCGTTTTGCTGATGATCGAACGCACCGACTCGTTATTAATCAGTGCATTGCCTAAATCTCCATGAACCAGCTTGCTGAGAAAATCAAAATATTGATTCCAGAGCGATTGATCGAGGCCCAGGCTGCTTCTCAGAGCGGCTTTAGCGGCTTCTGGGGCCCTGCTTCCGAGTACTGCATCCACCGGGTCTCCCGGCGCGACACGCAGGAGCAGAAAGACCAGGCTGGCAATCAGCCAAAGCATGAGCGGCGCGAGGGCGAGTCGGGTTGCGCAATAGCGGAAAAGCTCCCTTCCTCGTGCCATTAGCGTCGCTCTCCCAGTTGGGCCAGATCCACGAGCCCGTTGCCATTAAAGATCGGAGGGTTTAAACGAAGCTGAGCCCAGGCTTTTGGAGCCACAACCCAGACCGGGAGGTAAGGAGCTCCTTCTGCTGCCATTGCATCCACGGCTCTCAGTTCTTGTAGACGTGCCTTGCCCTGAAGGCTGTCACTACGGCTTAACGCTGCTTGTAGCCCTGGTTCGGTCCAGAAGGTGCCTCCATCCACGGCCTCACCCTCCTTGCAGATAGTCCCTTCCGAGCGCTTGCAGCTGAGCAAGGGGGAGAGATAGGCCTCAGGATCTGGATAGGAGCCACCCCAGTCAAGAATCACGGCTTCGAACGATCCTTCGCTGAGCTGTTTATACACCGTGGTGGACTCCACGCCGTTGAGGGTCATCTGGACGCAATCGGGCAGATCGCGTTTCAGCTGCGCTTGCCAGGTGAGAGCCATCAAACGATCGGAGGGGACGTTGGTGCGAAACGTGAATGGGACTTGCAAGCGACGCCCTGTGCAGTACCCGGCTTCTTGATACAACTGGCGGGCTGTGGCGAGGTTGTAGGCGGGCCAGGGCTCGGTTTTTCCTCCCCGCAAACTGGGGGGAATGAGGGACCGTAAGGGCTCTCTTTGGGTGTAGCTCACGCGGGCGCTGATCAAGCGGCGATCCAGGCTGTGGGCGAGGGCCCGACGCACGGTTTGACGTTGCAGCGGCGGACTATTGGTGCGCAGAGTCACAAAGGTGATGTTCATGGCCGGACCTTTGCTCTCGAGCAGCAGGGCCTTATCTGCCCGTTCGCTTAGGGCTCGTTTTTGATCTTCATCGATGGAGTTGGAGAGCAATACATCCACCTCGCCGCTGATCAGGGCTCCAAACAGTGCTGTGGAATTGCTGAGATTGATGAGGTCGAGACCAACATTTTTTGGTGTTGCTCCCCAGTAGTTGCGGAAGGGCAGAAGACGTTGTTGGGTGTTGCGAAAGCTGTTGAGGACGTAGGGCCCCGTTCCTACAAATCGATCATTGAGGAAGCGATCGGCATGGTCGGCGTAGGCCTTTGGGGAGACGGGGGTGAGATAGGGGGAGGTCAGCAGGCTTTCGATCGAGCTGGAGGGCTGCTTGAGCCGCAGGCGCAGTTCAAACGGGCTGGGTGCATCGATCGCTGCAATGCGATCGTTCAGTAAATAGCGCTGGGAGCCGATGCGAAGGAAGCGCTTCAAGCTGAAGGCCATCGCTTTTGCGTCAAAGCGAGTGCCGTCGTGGAACAGCACATCGCGGCGTAGAGGGATGGTCAGGCTGAGACCGTCATCACTGAACTGAGGCTTGGATGCAGCCAATTGGGGCTGAAGCTTTCCTTTGGTGCCTCGGATGTAAAGCGTGTCGCCGAGAGCGCTCAAAACTTGCAAGACCCCTGTCGTGCTCGCCAGTGCTGGATCAAGGGAGGAGATGCGTCCGGCGCTTGCCACCGTCAGGCGCTCGCTTTGGCGTTTGGGCTGGCAGGCGCTTTGGCTGAAGGCAAGGACGAAGCCGATCAACACGCTGGCCTGAAGGCGGGAGCGACGGCGATCAGTCACGCAGCGATTCTTGAGATCAACCGCCATTCAAACCCTTAAGGCTCTGCCGTAATTATTCGAACTCTTCTGTAGGGGTTGAGATCTGTTCAAGAGCGACTTCAAACACGGGGCAACCGTGGGGATCGAGAGGCCATTGGCGAATCCAACACCGGTCATGGTCGTCATCGATGCCGATCACTTGAAATGGACCTTCTCCAGAGCGGAGCTTGATGCAGTCACCTTGATGAAGCGTCATGACAGACCGAGAACTCTGCTGATCGCAGTGTGATCCCAAGGTGAGTGTCAGTTCGTTCGACATGAACGGTTGAGAGCACAGATCTGCAAATGCAGATTTGCTCTGTGATAGTTCTTACAACTTTGCCTTATCTCGGGGCTCCACCGCCAGGGGTGCGTTGGTGATCTGAACCTGCTCAAAGACAGCCGAGATGGGCATCCAGGCTTAGAACCCCCTCAATGGCATGAATGGCTTTGAGCGCCGCACTCATTTGCCCATTGCCAACAACGTGCGTGATCACAACGATTTCAGCTCCCGCATCACTGGCTTCGAGCTGAACGATGGATTGAATCGAGACGTTGTGATCGCCGAAGCAGCTGCCGATGCGGCCGATCACGCCTGGCGCATTTTCTGTTTTGAAACGCACATAGTTTCGCTGGCTTGTTTGCTCCTTGTTGGCCAGGTGGCAAGCGCGCCAGCTGGAGGCTGCAAGCAGGGGGTCGAGGTTTCCGTCTGCTGGTTTGAGTTGGCGAATGCCAGCAATGTTGAGGATGTCGGCCACCACGGCCGAAGCGGTGGGTCCTGAGCCAGCGCCAGGTCCGTAAAACATCACCCTTCCGATCGGATCACCTTCAACCAAAATCGCGTTGTTCACCCCATTCACCCCGGCGAGGGGGTGGTCATTGGGGACCAGGGTGGGTTGAACGCTCACCGCCAGAGGCAGCGATGTGGGATGGCTGGGGTCGGGTTCCATGCTTTCGGCCACGGCAAGCAGCTTCACGCCGTAGCCCAACTGGGTGGCGTAATCCACGTCTCTGCTTTGCAGCGTGCTGATCCCTGCCGTGTAGATGCCGTTGCGATCAATGGGCCCCCCGAAGGCCAATCCGGACAGGATGGCGATTTTGTCGGCGGCATCGAGCCCTTCCACATCTGCGGCTGGGTCGGCTTCGGCATAACCCAGATCCTGGGCGTCGCGCAGGACAGCGTTGTAATCAGCACCCTCCTCAGCCATCCGACTCAGGATGTAATTGGTGGTGCCATTGATAATTCCGCTCACGCGTTGAATGCGGTTGCTGCCGAGCGATTGCTTGAGCGGCTCAATGATCGGAATCCCGCCGCCAACGGCGGCTTCAATCAGCACGTAAACACCTGCGGCGGCTGCGGCTGCGGCAATCTCTTCGCCATGCCTGGCGATGACAGACTTGTTGGCGGTCACAACCGACTTGCCAGCAGCAATCGCACGCATGATCAGGGTGCGAGCTGGCTCGATGCCTCCCATCACTTCCACCACCACGTCCACGGCTGGGTCGTCGACGACGGCTTCAGGGGATGTGGTGAGGATGCTTTCGTCTAGAGCAATGGGCCGCGTGCGGTTTCGATCTCTTACCGCTACACGGACCAGATCCAGATCAGCAATCAGAGGGTGTCTCCCTTCTGGCGTCTGGAGAATGCTTGCCACTCCGGCACCCACAGTGCCGAGACCGAGAAGGCCAATTCCGATCCGGGTGGACATTGAACAGGTTCCGTTTGTGTCGCTGATCAGCAGACTCTATGAATCCATAGCGTCATCGGTGTTTTTTAGGGCATGAGCCTGGGATTGCATCGCTCGCAAAATGTTCAAAAAGCCGTTGGCTCTTGAGGGCGTCAGGCTTGCTTGCAAGCCAGTAGCGGCAATGAAGTCGGGATTGACGGCGAGAACTTGATCTGGAGTGAGATCACTCATTCCTTTGATCAGTAAGGCAAGCAGCCCTTTGGTGATCAAGGCATCGGACTCTCCTTGCCAGCACACGTGGTTGTCCTGGAGAGCGGCATGAATAAACACTTGAGACACGCAACCTTGAACCTTGCGGTCTTCGGTTTGGAGTTCTGCGGGCATCACGGGGAGCTTTTTGGCCAGCCAGAGCACGTACTCGTAACGCTTGCGTGGGTCTGGCGTGCCGCTAAGCCGATCTGCCAGGCGGTCTAGCTCCTCGCTTCCGTATTGGCTCGAGGAGCAGCAGGGGTCTGCCATGGACGGTTTCAGCGATTCAGGCTGGGTTGGCGCACCTTAACCATCAGGCCTGTAAGTCCGAGCAGGGCAGGTGCCCCCAGCCAGGCGAAAGCCGACAGCGCGGTGAATTGGTTTTGGGTTTGCACCACCTCGTCCAGCAAGACGCTGCCCTGTCGAATCGGTAATTCCAAATAGTCGCGATGTCCGGGGCCACCATCCACTTGCAAATCCAAGACGCCTTCAACCAGGTCTGGAAGTGTTAAGACCAGTTGTCCATTCGCTCCGATCTCACCGAGTTCATCTCCAGGTGTTCCATCGGCATTGAGCAGACGCACAGCGGCACCTTCAACTGGCTCACCTGTGGAGAAGCTGCTACTGAGCTCTAATTGGCCATCGAGATAGCGCAGTGAGCTTTCGATTCCATGGGCCTGCGCCTGCTGGCCTGCCATGACTCCCAGACCTAAAGCGGTACAGGTGACCAGCAGGCGGCGTGAAAACACGGTCATGGCAGCGGGCTTAGAAGAATTTCATCTTGCAGAACATTCGCTCTAATGGCTAGCCCTACGCAAGCGGCAGCCTTGTTCGGTGATCCATCCATCCAAGGGCTGATCCCAGGGTTCTGCCGGTAGCAAGGTGGGATGGACGCACGCCTCAGGTAAGACGGCAAACGTCGGCAGCGTTGACCACCCAGGTTGACTGAGCAAGCGGTCATAGCAACCGCCTCCGTAGCCCAGGCGCATGCCGTTTCGATCGACGGCAAGGGCTGGAATCAGCAAGAGGGCGAGTTCGGTGGGTTTTAACGCTGGTGATGTGAGTGGGGCGGGAATGGAAAAGGCATCGCCGCGAAGCTCTCTTGGCGATGGGGCCTCTCTCCAAGCGTGATAAGTCACGCTGTAATCCGCTGCCGTTGCAGGCAGGGCAAGAGGTGCAGGCTGCCGTTCGGCCAACAGGCGTAAATCGGGTTCCCCCGGAAGGGGCCAGGTGATTCCGATGGCCCCATGGTGGTGAGGAGGCCCCTGGGCGTTCAGATGGGCAAGCACGCTCTCTACCAGTGAGGCATTCAGCTTTGGCATCAGCCCATGGCGTATGCGGCGGTATTCAGACCTCAGGGCCTCTTTTGTCGCAACCACTTTGAAGCCACTTTTAAGCAGTTTGTGAGAGCGATCTGGGTCTGGCCATGGTCTGGGTTCGAAAGGGTGATGTCTGAAGTAACTTCGCTTTATCAAAAAATGAGAACTGATGGACAAGCTCAAAACTTGGCTGAAGCAGCTCAATGCTTATGCAAACAAGCATCTTCAGACCTGGGAGGTTGAAAGAAAGCGCTGAAGAACGGTGGCCTTGAAGACTTGATCGTTGCGCTGCATGGTGATCGTTCCTGTTGCGTCTTCTCCTTGTCTAAAACGTGAATAACACGCTGCTTTGATTGATGAGAGCCGTTTTCTTTTTTGCGTCTCTGTTGCTGGCCTTGCCTATGGCTGCAGCTGAGAAGGGCACGTCGACCGCCCAGGGTGTGAATGAACAGATGGCAACGGCTCAAGCGATGCGCAGCGTCCCCAAGGGCGCAACAGTTGTGGATACCACCTGCAAAGAAATTGGTGTTGGTGCCTTTACCTATCGGTTTCAATGCTCAGTGCATTGGGCTCAATAATCAGCGCAGCTTTCAGGTCCATTCTTGATTTCCTTCTGGGTGGTTTGGTATGTCGATCGAAGGCAAACCAGGTCACCAAATGATGGCCCTGGTCTCTGTTCACCAAGCCCTTGTGAAGATCGATTGAAAGGACTCAGCAAAGAGCTCTGTGCTCGTTAATCAATGACTTTTTTCTTATCCATCGGCCTTGCTTCTTTCCCGTAAAGGCAGTGCAGCACTGAGGTCTTGAGGGGTAAGATCCATGCTTCTAGCGTCTTCAACTCAGACGATGGAGACCTTGCCGGAGGCAATATCAAAATACCCGGCCACGATTTGAAGATCTCCCGATTGAACTGCCTTGGCTAAAACGTCGCTGCGTGTCGTGAGTTGTTGAGCCGTTGCACTGGCATTGTTCTTGATGGCGTTCGTCAAGGTGTCTCCTGGGACCAAGTTGGCTCGAATCGGTTTGATGAGCTGATCGAATAGTGGCGTGAGTGTTTTATTCGCTCGAGCGGCTTGAACAGCGCCACAATTGCTGTGGCCCAAAACCAAGATCAAGGGCGTTTTTAAGACTGCAACGCCAAACTCGAGAGAGGCAATTCCCTCGTCAAAAGGAGTGTTTCCTGCGCTACGCACAACAAACAAATCACCAGCAGCAGCATCAAAAATCCATTCCGGAGCAACTCTGGAGTCGGCGCAGCTGATGATGGAAGCCCAAGGGGATTGAGACTCTTCCAGAACGCTTGAAGGAAGGAAGCAATTGTCTAACCAAAGGTTGGACATCACTTGGGCACGTTCGTTCAAACTCGTGGCCTTGTTCTTCGCTTGCCAAGCTGCTGCAAACCGTGCATTTCCATCGATCAGGGCCGTGAGTGAATCGTCTGGCCGGCAGGATTGGGCTGATTCCTTCTGCGCTAGAACCGCTGCTTCGGCCTTAGCCGGCTTGATCAACTGCATCGCAGCCGCGAGACCAAAGGCGTTTAGGCCACTACGAAACAAAAAAGAGCGTCGATTGAGTGTCACGAAACCTGCTTGAAGTGAGACTCAATTCCCAGGGTGCTGATCAAGACCCAGTGAAAACGATTTGGAAAGTTTAGACAGGCCTCTTATTTCAATCACACGCTTGGAAGTGCTTTGAACACACTCATTCCAAGCTGTTAGAGCGATTGATTGGAGCCAGGTTGGCTTGCGCGCTGATGCTCATCACCAATTTATGAGCGTGAAGCCCTTCTCTCGATCGACCGATGCCAAATATCAGCCTGAGCGATCCCTTCCATAATTTCTTCATGATGAGCACCGATTTGAGTCTGTGCTCCTTTGGTTCATAGGCCGTTGACTAATCGATTCCGCGCGCTGGCCCGCTTACAGATGTAGGGAGCTTTTAGATCGATTCTGCGGCGAGATACAGCGAACCAGCAAATCCATCGCGTCGTTTTCGATCACCCCATACACATTGCAGATCCCCCTGTGTTTCCTTGTGATAAAGATCTTCTGCGAGCTGCACAAGATTTCCGCCGGTCTGCAAATAGTCATCGGCGCTCTCGTATCCATTGTTTTGAAGCCACTGCACGGTGAGGTTGATCGCAGTTTCTTCGACCCTGGTCATTGCACCGTTACGTCATCTTGACGTTCTACTCGGCTGATCTCTTCAGTGCTGGGCAATAAAAAACCCCGCTGGTGGCGGGGCTTAACTCAATCGATAGGAGAAGGACTCACTCGTCGCCTTCTTCCTCACCACCCACAGGAATCAAGCGAATCGCTTTTTTGCCAAGCTTGATGGTGAATTCGTCACCAACTTGGAGATCGAGCATGGCGGTGTAAGCCTTGCCGATCAGCAGATTGCCGTTGCCCTGAACTGTTGCAACGTAAGAAAGCTTGCGTCCGCCTTTACCAACGCCAGCGTTTCCGCCGCCGAGGTCAATGCCTTTGGCATTGAGGAGAGCTTCATAAAAGGCGGTGAAATTGACCCGGTCACTGCCGTCTTTCTTTTTAGAGACGTAGCCACATGCTGTGGCGAGATCAGTCTTGGATACATCTCCAAGGTCTTTTACCTTGGTGAGCAGGTCGGAACCGGTGAGCATTTGAAACTTGCGTTTCACTATTACTAACAAACTCCATGCCTACTAGTCAACTATTTGCCCATATCAGTTGCTTTCCCTCTTGCCTCTTTCTCTGTCAGAAAACGATTCCGATTCAGTAATTCTTCAGCAACAGGGATGCTCTGACTCACTTTTACAAGATGCTGCAGGGCTTTTGAGAGTTTGGTGATAATGCTCTATCCCTAGAGAAGAGTCAGATGGAGATCTTGATTTTGATGCCTGGCTCATTTGCGGTCTGATCCAGCAGCGTGTCTTACATCCATATGCTGAGGAGCTGATGTGGTCGTTCCTTGTGCCGAAGATCAATGGGATAAACAAGCTCGTCGAATGGTTTCGGCTTGTATTGACTACTAAGAAGGTTGTCAACTTGGTGGCTGCCTCGGTTGTGCTCAGGTGAGCGGCTGTTAATACCAACGGGCCCTGCAGCAGCTTGATCTCCTGAGATCAATCCAGCCTCAGAATGCAGCTCACCAGGCCAGTTCAAGCCATTGGATTAAGCAGGCCTCGCGAATCCATTGCTTATTGCTTGCGTATCGCAACGGTAAAGACAGTGCAGCACTAAGTCAGCCTCTGCCTTTTTTGAAGTCAATATTGATGCGCTGAGGTTTGTGCTGTCGCTTGATGCTTTACCACAAAAGCTTGATGAGATCGTGCGTCTCAGCTCTAACGCTGCACGACAGCAGACAGAGGAATCCACCGTTAACGATTTTTATTCAGTGAGTGGATTTCAAGATTTCAGCACTTTCAATTGCGAGCTGTTTCAGTCGTTATCAGCTGAGCGAGCCGTCTGAGCGACTTGATCTCATCGGCTGCCATCAAGCTTGTGCAGGGTTTTGACGCATGTTGAGGAAATGACCAGCTTTTTACTGACCTCGATGTGATAAAAATCGCAAATCACGTCGTGCTGGAGGGTGAGCAGATGATCAAGTTGTTGGTGTAGGCCGGTTTTGCGTCGAAAGGCGACCCTTGACCGCTCACGAGTGATCCAGCCCCTCAATCCATCTTTAGTTTGATATCAAGCCCTGTCTTTGCAGGGGTTTCTCTCCTCAAAGTCTTGGCAGCAACGCAGCGAGGCTTGGGATCAGCGTTGAGTTTGCTCTTGGGGGAAAACGATCCGTGATTCTTTGACGAGCATCGACAACGCCCTGTTGCTGAGAGCTCTTCTCAACGCCATGAAGCAAATATTCGGCCGAGAGAGTCGTTGGAGTCTTGATCGCTGGTTTCTTTCTCAAGATTTGATTAGAACCTGAGTTCTGCTGGTGAGTGAATGCCCGCACCAAAATCCACAACCCAACCCAACGCCCGTTGCTGGGTTTGGTTCAAGGGCGACCCGTTGAAGACGGAGGGAAGTTGGAAGGGGGGCTGGTACGGAGCTCCTTCCGTGATTGGAGGCGTGAGGATTGAGCATCACGACTATGTGCCGTGCAGGGTGCCGGAGTGGAGGGTGGTGTTCTCGGAGCCTGCTGATTTGCTGTCGCCTCCCTCCGTTCCAGACGATGCGGAGTGGAAGCTGTATCCCACTGAGCCTCAGTGATCAGGTTTTCAAACAAATCAGGTCGTTTGGATGTGCCGCGAATCAAGTTTTGATGGCTGTTTTACCCAGTCTTTGCAAGCTTTCTAGGCTCTTAAGTGTTTGCTGGGCCTGTGCCAACATCGGGCGCCCTTGGGGCGCACAATCTGCGATCAAAGAGGCCGCTAATGAGGCTTCCGACTTAACCAGCGTCATGCAGTACTCAATTCTGCTCATGGGGTCTGAGGCCATGGCCTCGCTTTTCTTGCTCAAAGCGGGAGCAAGCTGATGGAGAAGATCATTGAGCGCTTGCTGGATGGATTCGATTGTTGCTTCTGTCGCTATTCCTTGTTGATCAGGTGGGTTCATGTTGTTCAGTCGATGGCTGAGGCGGTTGAGAAAGCGATTGCATGCAACCTCATGGACGGAAAGAGCAACTTGCAATTCGATGAGCTGCCCTGAAATTTATGATGAGCAGCTGTAATGAGAAATTCCTCCTGCATTGAGGTACTGATCAGGTTTTAGCCGATAGTATTTTTCTTCGATGGCTTGTGATTGCTCGTCGTAGGGATGGCTAAAGACTTCCTGCAGCTCTTTGATGAGTGCATAGTCGCCTTGCTTGGCTTGTTGATAAGCAGGAGCAATGAGCCACTCGCGCCAGGTGTATTTCGGATTAACGCGCTTCATTTTTTCCGCGATCCCGGTTCGATCCTCACTGTCTCCGATGCGTTCGTTCCAGCTCTGAAGCCAGGCTTGCCATTGATGCTCCAGGTCTGTGGGGATCGATGTATAAAAGCTTGTTTTTAAATCAGACCAATGCTTTGGCATCTTGCAAAGCTCACGAAAGAAAATTGTGAAATCAACTTTGGTTTCGATCATGAGCTGAAATAACGCATTGATCAGAGCTTCGTTGTAGTGGGTAAGGCCAAGCTTGTCTGCCCACATCTTTTCAATAGTGGTATTGATTTTTTGTTTAAACCCACCACAGATCTTGTCTAATTGCTCTAAAGCTGCCGCATTATCTATGACAAGTAGCCTGATGGACTTCCAAAACATATAAAAATTGGCTTCTGCTGCGACAGGCTGGTTAAAGAAGGAGAAGTGTTCGCCACCCCCAATCCAAGGCTGGAAACGCGGATCAAAGACCTCACAAAATCCAAATGGTCCATAGTCGAGGGTGAAGCCACCAGCTGCGCAATTATCACTATTGAAATTGCCTTGGCAATAACCAATACGTAACCAATTGGCAACTAAGTTCGTGAGCCGATCTTGGTAGAGCTCTGCTAACTGTATTAATTGAGTAGAAAAATCTAGAGTTTGATCGATTTCAGATTTGTATTCTCGATCGATTAAATGCAGCACAATCATGCGTAACTCTTTTAATACGTCTGGATCGTCACTGTTTCGAGCACGTCGTGCGAATAATTCCAATTGACCAACGCGTAAAAAGGAGGGTGCTACACGGGTTGAAATGGCAACCGGATCCTCTACTAAAATATCGGGATCAGAAGAGTTGGAGTTTTCTGAATACCAAGGCCGCCTAACTGTCTCTGTTTGCGAGACATAGAGTGTCAAAGAACGTGACGTCGGTACCCCGAGGGCATGCATCAAGTCCTGTGCGAGAAACTCTCTTACGCTTGAGCGCAGAACGGCACGCCCGTCAGCCCCCCGGCAGTAAGGAGTGGGGCCACCGCCTTTTAATTGCATCTCCCAACGCTGACCTTTAAGGATTCCTTCGAAGACAGAAATAGCGCGACCATCCCCGTAGCCATTGCCATTTCCAAATGGACATTGTTGATTATATTCAGTTCCATAAATAGATAATGCATACCCTGTGGCCCAGCCAAAAGGTCGCATTGGCTCTCGCATTTCAGAAAGATCACCCGAGAATAGTTTCTTAAACTCTTCGTTGAAGGCTAGATCTTGATCCAAGCCAAGTTCGCAGAACAATGTTTCGCTATGGCTTACATAGGTGGGTTGTGCCAGGGGCTTTGGAGTAACAGGAACAAAATGACCAGAGCGGACCTGCCGAGGTCGATGATCTTGCCCATCTTTTGTGGATTCAGGATCAGGATTAAGGGTGTTTAGTAGTGAATAATTTGAGTGTTGAATAAAATCATCAAAAGAGGCTAAGGATTGTTTAGAACTTTGCTTAGGAGGAAGTGACATTCTCGTTGACTGCGCCAGACATCTTTTGAATATCATAGCTAGTTGCATCTCCTCTGCTCATCCTGCTGGCTTGTGATTGCACTCCTCGCTCTTTTCATTCATTGATAGCTTGATAGGAGACCATTCCTTCATCCATGCTTTGTGCCAACGCCCCATGATTGCTCAAAGATCGTGCTGTCCTTTACGGCTCACTTTCTTTTTCTTATTCATGCTGTATTGATTTAAATGCGATTAGTGACTATAATTATGATAATAAAAAGCTCTCAGCTTCAGTTTTGGGCTTTTTAGCCTCTGCCATTGACGATGGACTTAATCCAATCCAATGCTATTACCACTCTTCATCGACTTGCATCGGTTGAAGATGTGGTTGAATTCGTACGCCTGTGTGTGGAAAAGAATCTCGTTATCGACTTTATTTTGAAGGAGGAGCTTGATGCTTTTATCAAGCCAAGCAATAACTCTGGCTCTTGGGTTCGTCAACAAATTGATGGTGTCAGGGTGAAGGCTGTTGATCAAAAGGGCTATACGATCTATGCGATCTGGATAAGAGAATCCTTAATGAAGGATTATGTTTCTTATTTGGAATCGATTAAAAAAACTCTCTCTGATGCTTCTGTTTTCTCGTTCCCAGTCATCTGAATCCTGCTTTTTTAATTAGCAAATTGAGAATTCTCCTATGTGTTCTCTTTTGACGCCAATATAATCTTCTAAAACAGCATTTTCGTTGAACTCGCCTGTTAGGCATTCAATCACTTGTGTATGGATAAAGGCTGGTTCTTCTGCCCTCCCTTCTTGGTATGCAAATCTATCCGGGTAGAGGTTTCGATACTCATTGGGGATTGTGATAAACCAGCTGCTGTCATTACCTGCATAATAAATTTCTCCAGCGAGTCGATAGAACTCGCCAAATTCTTTTGCAGATTCTGGAACCTTCCGGTAAATCTTTGCTTGTTCGTCAGCGGTAAGCCCAAGCCAGTTCAGGCTTTGTTCCATCTTCTCGTTCATAGAAGCAGGGCATCCAATCCCCCATTGATAGCAGCTTTTCTTCTTGGTTACTGATTAAAAAGACAACCTGTGTTGCCGGTCCTCCGGCATCAGCGCAAACGCTCTTTTTCCTATCCGCAGGCGCCGATGCACTCGAAGCTTCCAGAGCTGGAGGCTGCCATCGCCATGAAGATGATCACAACCGTGGCTGCCACCAGAACCACAGGTCCGATTTGTGTGTCAGGTCCCATTTCGCAATGCCATCGGTGTGCTGCTTATGACCATCCAAGCTCATGCTGAGCGTTCCATC
>ERZ891134.1275-NODE-1275-length-17813-cov-5.307523_pt1 | contig 17813 bp, 17 predicted proteins | sample MGYA00520888_ERZ891134 | MGnify/ENA primary metagenome ERZ891134 (study PRJEB32303, sample SAMEA104408692) | aquatic metagenome | biome: Brackish water; feature: Coastal; material: water | place: Baltic Sea | collected 2014-10-23 | depth 10 m ... | reverse complement strand
GGCCTCTATTATTTTATAAATTGATTTCCATGCCTCCTTTTTATGCATAATATCTACTGTTTTATTATCTTGGTATTTATTACGCATTATGAAAAATTACGCATTATGAAAAATTACGCATTATGAAAAATTACGCACTAGCATATATTGTTTTATTTGGGCTTTTATCCTGCTCTAAAGAAGCATCTCCCAATGTAGAAGTTGAGGAAGACGCCGTTTTTGTAGACCAAGGAACCAGTCTATATGCAGACAATAATACTTTGAATGACGTGTTGTTTCAGGCGTTTTGGTGGGATTCTTTTAACGACCCTAAAATAGGCGGTTATGCCTCTTTTTACGCTTTTCTTGAAGATCAAATAGTAGCCTTGTCTAATGCCCACATAGATGGTATTTGGATGCCACCTTCTAGCGAGGGCGAGGGTATGGGTTACCATCCCAGAAAGTTATTTGACTTTAACTCCCAACACGGAAATAAAAACGAATTGGTCTCTTTATTGGCTTTAATGAAGTCAAGGAAAATGCATGGAATGGCAGATTTGGTTATAAACCATAGGGTGGGTACAGACACTTGGAATGATTTCACGGAGCCCGCATGGTCCTGTGACGCCATATGTATGGACGACGAGGGTTTTACCAATCCCAATGCGTTTGGTTTGGTGCCCTGTGGTGACTTTGATGAAGGAGAGGGCTGGGGAGGCGCCAGAGACTTAAACCACAAAAGCGAAGAGGTTCAATTGGGGATTAAGGCCTACCTAGCGCAGCTTAAAGCATTGGGATTTGATTCTTGGAGGTATGACTTTGTAAAAGGTTTTCCTGCTAAATATGTAGGAGAATACAATGCGTCTACCCCTTATTATTTAAGTGTAGGAGAATACTGGGATGGCAATCCCAACGCTTTGCGTTCTTGGATAGATAAAACTTCAGAAACCCTCAGCGAAAATGACACTCCAAAGGCTGCAGCCTTTGATTTTTCAATAAAATACAAGTTGGCAGAGGCCGTAGTGCAAAAAAAGTATTCCGTGCTTCAAGCCAATCCATCCTTAGCCGCCATAGCAGGCTATGGAGAAAAATCCATTACTTTTTTAGACAACCATGATACTGGTTGCATTAACAGAAATGACTGCGACAATGTGTTTTCAAAAAACACCAGTGAATTGATCCAAGGCTATGCTTATTTGTTAACCCATCCGGGGATTCCGATGGTGTGGGGCTACCATTACTTTTTTTCAGATTCTTTTGGCTCACTTCAAAAAGAGATCAATGCCCTGATTGCCATTAGAAAAGCTTTTGGGGTAAACGCCAATAGCAAGGTAGTGGTGGTTGAAGCCAAAGATGGTGCCTCTGGGTATTATGTGGCCCAGATAGATGAAAACCTTCTGGTTAAAATTGGCAGTGGCGCATATGTTCCAGACAGCCAATGGAAAGAGACTAGAAAAGCCCTGGCTTATGCTGTTTGGGAAAAGTAACAAGATTAATTAAAAATAAATACTATGAAAACCAAATTATTAAGTCTAGGCCTTTGCGCACTTGTATTAACAGCTTGTAATTCAAAAAACGAAGAAAAAAAGAAAGCGTCTGACGCTGAAAAAACCTATCAATTGGTATGGACAGACGAGTTTGACGCGCCAGGACTACCAGATGCAGACAAATGGTTTTTAGAAACAGATGCTCCTGAAAACGGTGGCTGGTACAACAACGAAAAGCAGCATTATACAGACCGTATTGAAAACGCTGAGGTCAGTGATGGAACCCTTAAGATTATTGCTAAAAAGGAGTCTTACACCCATAATGGAAGTACACAGGAATTTACCTCTGCCAGGTTTAATTCTAAATTTCACTTCACTTATGGCAAAGTAGAAGTAAGGGCCAAATTGCCTAGAATGCAAGGTACTTGGCCAGCTATTTGGGCTTTGGGAACCAATTTGCCAGAAGTAGGTTGGCCTGCATGTGGGGAAATAGACATGATGGAGCAATTGTTCGAGAACCATTTAATGGTACAGTCTGCGGTTCACGTAGCGGGTAGGTATGGAGATTATCCTGCCTTAAAGCAATTGTCGGTTTCAGATGTAACAGAGAATTTTCATGTATATGGCATGATTTGGACAGAAGATAAAATAGACTTTACGGTAGACGGAGAAGTGTTTTTCACCTACCAACCTGCGGACAGAAGCAATGACTTTTGGCCTTTTAACAAAGACCAGTACTTGCTTTTAAATGTTGCCCTTGGGGGTAGTTTGGGCGGAGACATTACGCCAGACTTTACGCAAGACCAGATGGAAGTGGATTATGTGAGGGTGTACCAGCTTCAATAGTATTTCTTTACTTTATTAAAAAAGCCATTCCTGAGGAATGGCTTTTTTAATATTACGGCTTTTTAATTACAATGACTTTAAGAATTTGATCACACCATTAAAGTATGTTTCTTGGTCGTCGTATAATGCCATATGACTCCCTTTAGGACAGTGTAAATAGCTTCCATTTTGAACCATTTCACTCATTTCTTTCATGGCTTTTGGATCCATAGTGTCGTATTCAGCTCCAATAGTTAGGGTAGGAATAGTGATTTTATTTAAATCACTAGTTCGGTCCCACTCTTTTAGAACAGCATCTCCGACTACGCCAAATTCGCTGGGTCCTTGCATTTTTAGGTAAAGAGGATAATTCATGTTTGCAAAAGCCCTAAGGACTGGGTTAGGCCATTCACTAGGATTCATTCTCAATACATGTTCTGGATAATAGTGTTCCTCTATTAGTCCTAAATACGCGGGATTAGTATAGTCTTCATTGGCTTCAAAATTTTCAATTTCAGCCAGAACTTCTGGAGGTAACTGCGGCCCTAAAACTTCTTTGGCATAGGTTACATAATCAGGGATGGAACCCATCATATTTGAGACAATAAGCGCTTTCATATTGTGTTGGTATTTTAAGGCGTATTCAATACCTAAAATGCCCCCCCATGAATGGCCTAATATAACAAAATTTGAAGCGTCTAGTTGTAGGGCTTTTCTAACTTGTTCTACCTCTTCAACAAAACTGTCTATATTCCAAAGTCTTTCGTCATTTGGATTGTCGCTTTTTCCAGATCCCATTTGATCGTAGTAATAATATTCTACATTTCCCTGAGGGAAATACGAATCTGCAGCTTCAAAATATTCGCTGGTTGCTCCAGGACCACCATGCAATAAAAGTACTTTTGTAGTGGGATTATTACCGACTCTTTTGGTCCACACATTGAAAGTGCCCAGGGCGGTTTCTATTGGAATTATTTTGGTTCCTCCAGAAAACTTGGATTCTGACGTGGAATAGTCATAGTAAGTGTTCTCTTGGGGAGTTACTTCTTTGTTATTGCATGACATGCAAATCAAGACGGCGCTCAATAGTGCTAATTTAAATTTCATTTTATTAAGTGTTAAGTTGATGATACTAAAATTAATAAAAAATTAAATTTAATTGCATATTACAACAATAAATTTGAATTGCTTCATTTCAATCATTTATGTATGAATTTTTCTTATTTTTGCATCTGATATTTTTAATAAGATTTGTGTTATGTTAGATTTTGAATTTAGATCACACTGTCCAATCTCTAGTGCTCTAGATATTTTTGGTGATAAGTGGTCTTTGGTAATAATTAGAGATTTGTTTATTGGCAGAAACACCTATTCTGATTTCTTGAAATCTCCTGAAAAAATCTCTACTAATATTTTAGTAGATAGAATTAAAAAATTGAGGAGTCATGGAATATTAGAGTTCAAAAGAGATGTAAATGACAATAAGATAAAATACTATTATTTAACGGATAGTGGCATAGATTTATTTCCAATGATAATGAATTTATCATTGTGGTCTCGCAAACATTTACATGTTGAACCAGGTCCATTTTCTAAGAGAGATTATGCATTAATTGAATTAAATGGGTTAGATTCATTCTTAAAAGAGACTACATCAAAATATATTAAAACTAGGGAGACTATTTTAAATTAAAAAGTCCAGTAATACCTTAATAATAAAGAAAGCCATTCATAAGGAATGGCTTTCTTTATTAAGCGGAGTTTCTACTCGCGTTAATATTTCCGTATAAAGATCGGGTGACAATCTTTTCATAGATTTCTTTTAGCGGCGCATTTTGCCCTATTTTTTGAAGGGCGTATTGTTGGATCACCAATAACGGAAGGACTATATTTTCCCGGATCAGTACAGATTCTCTTGAAACAGCTTCTTTTTCCATGAGAATATTTAAGCCAGAAATGAGGAGTAATTTTTCTTTGGATAGGGTGTATTCGTCGTGAAGTATCTGCCAGAAATCGCCATACTCTGGGTCTTCTTTCATATAGCTGGTGAGTTCAAAATAACATTTGGCTAAAGCCATCATACTGTTTTGCATGAGTGCTTTAAAATAAGGCACTTCTTTAAACATCTCCTGTAGTTCTCCCAGTTTGCCCTCTGCCTCTAAAGAAGCAATGGCAGAACCAATACCAAAGTAGCCGGGGACATTTTGCTTGAGTTGGCTCCAAGAACCAACAAAAGAAATGGCCCTTAGATCAGAGAGCTCTAATTTGGCTTTTTGGCCTCTTTTTCCTGGCCTTGAGCCAATATTTGCTTTGGTATAATATTTAAGGGTACTCCTATTTTCTAAATAAGGCATGAATTTAGGATGCTGTTTTAAAGCGTCGTATTTGGTAAAACTTCTTTCGGACAGTGTTTCCATAAGCGCTCTGTGGGCGATTGAAATGGTGTTTTCCTTGCCAAAAATATTGTTAGACAATCCAGCGGTTAAGAGTTGCTCACAATTATATACAAACTGGTCTCTAGTACCATAAGTACTGGTAATGGTCTGTCCTTGAATGGTCAGTTGTATCTCATTATTGGCAATTTCTTTGGTTTGTGCAGCATAAAATCTATGTGTTTTTCCACCACCTCTTGCTGGAGGTCCACCACGGCCGTCAAAAAAGACCGCGCTTACGTCGTATTGCTTACAAACGCTTGTTAGGTTTTCTTTGGTTTTTAGAATAGACCAATTGGCTTTCACATAGCCTCCATCTTTTGTTCCATCTGAGAAACCAAGCATGATGGTGTGTTTATTCCCCCTCTTTTTAACGTGCTGCATATAGGCAGTTGTCTGAAAGAGCTCTTGCATGCTTTGTTCAGAAGTGTCCATGCCGTGCATGGTTTCAAAAAGGGGGACAATGTCAAAATGAATGTCTGCTTCTTTGTATCCGGACCACCTAAATAAAGCCCAAACAAATAAAACAGAAAATTTGTCCTCTGAATTACTAATAATATACCTATTGCAACCGTCTTGACCGTTCTTGGCTTGAATGTTTTTGAGGTTTCTGATATTTTTTAAGGTATCTGAAACGAGTGCATCTTCAAATTCATCAGGGGCCACTTCTAGATCTAAATGGAGTAATTTATCGGTGAGTGCCTCAGGGGATAGTTCCTCTAAAGACTCCTTTATAATACCGGCATGTTTTAAAATAGCCGTGATACTATTGAAATGAATGCTGTGGTCTTGTCTTATGTCTAAAGTGGCAAAGTGGGTTTTAAAGATCTTGACTTTATCTATTAAAGCGTCTAGATCTTTTAAATATAAACCAAAGTATTTAGAGACTAAGAGGTCTTTGATTTTCTGGAGTTCTCCAATCAAAAAGTCATAAGGCACTAAGGCATTAGCGTCAAACATACTGTCGTACAATGCTTTTCTAAGGCCTATTAAGGGCTCTTGAAGCGCTGTAAAACTTAATTTTTGATGCAGGGCTTTCAGGTCTTTGTAGTAACACTTCATGAGCGTGGTCCTTAATTCATCTGCTACCTGATCCGTCATTTCCGTAGTGACAAATGGGTTACCATCCCTATCTCCACCTGGCCAGAAGCCTAATTTAACAATATTATAATTGTTGAAATCTACTTGTGGGATATTTGTTTTAATATATGAAAAAAGGTCTCCAATGGCGTCATAATACACATTTCTTAAAATATGTATGATGTTTTTTGCCTCGTCTAAAGGAGTGGGTTTTTTACTGTTTAGCAAAGAGGTCAGCCCCAATTGTTGCAAACTCTTGTCTATTTCCGTGATATTATTCTCTACAATGAGCTTGCGCAAATCTGTCATAATATCTAAAACAGCTGGCGTATAGAATTGGGTGGGGTGTGCCGTTAGTATAATACGGGCACTGAAGTTGGAGAGTTTCTCCGCTACCTCATCCCAACTCTTGTTTTTATCAATAATTTGAAAATAATCTTTTATACTCAGAGAAGAACTATGCTTGTGAAGCTTAGGGAATGCTGCATCTTCCACACTGTCATAAAGCACCACCTGACGTTCCACATACTGGATAATACGAAACATAAAATCTATCTGTGATTCTTCTGTGGTGAGTCCGGCATAATCTTTAAAAAAACCTTCCAAAATTTGCTGTGGGTTTTTTCCAGCTTCCAAACCTTTTTTGCTCTGGTCTAATAGAAGTGGAATAAGCATACCTACATTTTCAATATTGCGGTAAGGGAGATTTAGAAAAAGGCTATTGTATACGTTAAACGTATTATTCACTGTTTTTTTAAATACTTCTAGGCGCTGTTGTTGCATGAGGGTCAATTTAAATTATACCGATTGTTATCATTTTAACACCTCATAAATATCGGCATTATAAGGACATTGCGACTGGTTTGAGTCGCTATTTAACAAAATGAAAATTAAGGGTGTTATTTATGGGTAATTTCGCAATTAAATGAACCCCTGGATATGTTTTTTGAAATAGCTTGCACTCTCTGCCACACTTTCCATGGAGTTCACCGCAAAATTCCCACCCTGTTCTATATAGTAACGCTCTAATCCAGCGGTTTTGGCATTGGGAAGGACTTTGGTATAATCTATAGACCCATTACCAAGCTCCGTATAGTCTCTGGTCACTTTATCCATATCTTTAATATGCCACAATGGAAACCTTCCTGGAGCTTTTTCTATAAGTGCTTTAGGGGAAATGACGCCAGCACGCATGACCCAATAAAAATCTACTTCTATTTTAACCAAATCTGGATCAGTTTCTTCTAGTACCCAATCCATACCTGTTTTGTCACCATAGGTATTAAAGTCATAGCCAAAATTGTGGTAGGCCAATTTTAGGCCTGCGGCCGACACCTGAGCGCCTATCGCATTCAATTTTTGCACCAATAGGGCGTAGCCTTCTAAATTGTGGTAAGCGTCTCCTAGCTTTGGCCAAGTAATATAGTGATCTCCCAGTGCTTTAGCCCCTTCAATACAAGCGTCTACATAGTTTTTTAGGTCTTTTCCTGAAGCCTCCATAAGTCCAGGAAGTCCATAATGACCTGTATAAGTACTCAATTCAAGGTCTTCTAAAATAGTCTTGAATTCGTTGGCACTATACCCATAGTAGGTTTTGTTCACCGTGTCAAAGCCATAACTCTCAAAATCCGAATATCCCATGGCTTTTAATTTTTTAAGGGTGCCTACGGGATCTTTGGCCATAAAATCTCTTACCGTGTATAGTTGGAGTCCTAAAGGAAAAGAAGTATTAGAAAATGACACCACACAACTGCTCGGTATTAAAGCGAGTGCCGCTAATGCACTGCTTTGCTTTAAAAATGTATTTCTGTTCATTTAAAAGGTATTGGTCCATTAAATGTAATAAATTAATAATAAGCTAAGGTGAAGCCTTTTGTGTTTTAATCTTTTATCGTAATATTGCAATATATTAATATATAAAAATGGGAATCACTAAAACAGCTATCTTTACGGATCAAGACAATACCCTTGCCGCAATAGCAAAAGCCTTAGCACATCCTGCTAGAATTGCTATTTTAAAGCATTTAATTAAACAGGACAGCTGTATTTGTGGGGACTTGGTGTTGGAGATTGGTTTGGCCCAACCCACTATTTCTCAACACTTAAGCGTCTTAAAGCAAACCGGTCTTATCAAGGGAAATATTTCAGGCACCAGTGTTTGTTACTGTATAGACACAGAGGCTTGGCAGCAGGCAAACCAGACTTTTTCCGGTCTATTTGCTGCAGGAATGCCTACCTCCAATGATTGTTGTTAATTTAATACATATACCATGACACTATTAGCATTTATAAACGAATTAAAAAAAATGGAAACAATTGGGTTTCAATTGCCCAATGGCACCTTTGTGCCTCCTTATTTTCATGTCACTGAAGTAGGGAAAGTGACTAGAGACTTTGTAGACTGTGGTGGAACCATGCGTTCTAATTCAGTGGTTAATTTTCAACTTTGGTCTGCCGAAGATTACGACCACAGACTTCATCCTGAAAAACTAATTTCCATTATAGAGATGGCGCAAAAAGCCTTGGCTATTGGAGACCTTCCTATTGAAGTTGAATTTCAGGGACAAACCATAGAAACCTATGGGATAGCCACTCATGGAAGTCATTTTTTGCTCACCGCTAAGGCCACCGATTGTTTGGCTAAAGACAACTGTGGCATTCCTACAGACAAACCAAAACTAAGCCTTTCAGAGATGAACAAGAACGCATGTACACCAGGGAGTGGATGTTGTTAATTATAAATAGCATGAACACCCTATTATACAAAACTATTGAGGCCTTAGACTTGAATACGCTCTCTGAAGAGCGAAAAAACATCTTAGACCTATTGGTCGTTTTTATTCAAGAAAAGAAAACGGCACAAGCACTAGTAAAACTTCATTTTATTTGCACGCACAACTCTAGGCGAAGTCATTTTTCGCAAATTTGGGCCCAGGCTATGGCGGCCTATCATAAAGTGCCTCATGTGTTGTGTTATTCTGGGGGTACTGAAGCAACCGCTTTATATCCTATGATAATTAAAACCTTAGCAGCACAAGGTTTTGACATTTACCCTATCGCTGAGGGCGAAAACCCCATCTATGCTATTCACTATTCGGAAAGGTCCCTACCGCTCATAGGTTTTTCAAAAAAAATAGATCATCCTTTAAACCCTTCCAAAGACTTTGCGGCCATTATGACTTGCGACGCAGCAGACCAAGGCTGTCCTTTTATTGCTGGGGCAGAAAAGCGAATTGGACTGACCTTTAAAGACCCAAAAATCTCCGATGGCAGTCCACAGCAAGAAAGGGTTTACAGGGAGCGCAGTATTCAGATAGCCACAGAACTTAAATATGTATTTTCTCGAATTTCCTAAGCCATGAAAAAGCAATTATCCTTTTTAGACCAATACCTAAGTTTTTGGATTTTTTTAGCCATGGGTATGGGTGTGGGGATTGGGTATTTATTTCCCTATTTCCCTATTTTTATTAATGATTTAAGTGTAGGAACAACTAATATTCCCATAGCGATTGGACTCATTGTAATGATGTACCCGCCACTCGCCAAAGTCAATTATGCCCTCTTGCCTAAAGTATTTCAAAACGTAAAAATCTTAGGGGTATCCCTTTTATTAAATTGGGTGGTAGGTCCTATTTTGATGTTTGTATTGGCGTTAACATTCCTCCAAGAGTATCCAGAATATATGGTGGGACTCATCTTAATTGGCTTGGCCAGGTGTATTGCCATGGTACTCGTTTGGAATGACTTGGCAGAAGGAAGTGCTGAATACGGTGCAGGACTGGTGGCTTTGAATAGTGTTTTTCAGGTATTTGCCTATTCTTTTTATGCTTGGTTGTTTATTACCGTTTTGCCGCCATACTTTGGATTTGAAGGGGCTATAGTAGACATATCCATAGGTGTTATTGCAGAATCTGTACTGATTTATTTAGGGTTTCCTTTTTTGATGGGCTTTTTGAGTAGAAAAATTTTAGTACCGCTAAAGGGTCTGGACTGGTATGAGAAAAAATTCATTCCTAGCATCTCTCCAGGGACACTTATTGCGCTATTGTTCACCATTGTGGTCATGTTTTCATTAAAAGGGGCGCTCATTGTGACTATTCCTTTAGATGTTCTAGTAATAGCATTTCCGTTACTCATTTATTTTAGCCTCATGTTTGTGATTGGCTTTTTTGTGACCAAAGCAGCAGGAGGAACCTATGACAAAACTGCAGCGGTGGCCTTCACCGCAGCCGGGAACAATTTTGAGTTGGCTATAGCCGTTGCTATAGGGGTTTTTGGATTAAATTCAGGCCAAGCATTTGCGGGTGTTATTGGCCCTTTGGTAGAAGTGCCTGCACTCATACTTCTGGTCAGGGTTTCTTTTTGGCTTAAGGCCAGATTCTTTAAATAGAACCATTCTACGTTTCTTTTCACCCTTAAAAGGCTTAGATATATGTATTTTAGCTCTTTAAACTTACCTGATGAGCATAGATAAATCTCTTTTGAAAAGAGCCAATGAGCAGTGCGAATGTTGTAATGCTACAGAAAAATTAGTGGTGTATGAACTGCCAGCATCTGCCACGAGTGGCCTAGAGGCCCAACTACTACTTTGTGAAAAATGTATTTCAGAAGCAGACGCAGAAGAGAGAGATCAAAACCATTGGCGCTGTTTAAATGACAGTATGTGGAGTGAAGTGCCTGCCATGCAAGTATTTGCTTGGCGCATGTTACACCGCTTAAAGTCTTTTGGATGGTCTGCAAGTTTATTGGAGCAAATGTACCTAGATGAAGCGCTTTTAAGCTGGGCAGCCGCTGCTGGAGATGGGGAAGAAAAACCAGATGCGGTCATTCACAGAGATGTAAATGGTGTTGTTTTAGAAGCTGGAGATTCAGTGGTGCTTATTAAGGACTTAAAAGTAAAAGGCAGCAGTATGGTTGCCAAACAAGGGACTGCGGTAAGGCGCATCTCTTTGGATAGAGAAAATGCCCAATATATTGAAGGCAAAGTGGGCGGACAAACCATTGTACTTATTACAGAATACGTCAAGAAACTCTAACGTACCTTGGCCCTTTTAATGAGCTTGGCAAACAAGCCTGGGAAGTACCTTTTCACATAAGCCGCATAACTTTCACGGCCTATATAGACTTCTCTTTTGCCATGCTTTAATGCGTTGATTATTTTTTTGGCGCATTGTTCCGCGCTAATCCCATTGGCTTGTGCCTGATCCATAATACCTATAGCCTCTCCGTTGGGACCCAAGGCATTTACGGAGACCTGTGTTTTAACAAAACCTGGCGCTAACAAGCTAACAGAAATACCACTGTCTTCTAATTCAGCCCTTAGGGAATCAAAAAAACCGTGCAATGCGTGTTTAGAGGCAGCATAGCCAGACCTATATGGCGAGGGAATTATACCGGTAAGACTGGTGACTACCCCAAAGTGTCCGCGTCCATTTTTCAGCATGGAGGGTAAGATTGCTTTAGTGAGACTGACCGTGCCCAAGTAGTTTGTGTCTATGAGTTTTTTGTCTACTGAGAAGTCAGTGTCTTTGACAAGTGAACGCTGGCTAATTCCTCCATTGTGAATGAGAAGGTCAACAGCCCCCACTTTTTCAAGCACCTCTGCCACCTTTTTTTTATGGCTTTCCGTGTCTTCAAGATCCAGTATTTGCAGGTGAATACGGGCGTTTTTATGACACAGTTCCTCAGCTTCTTCCAAGGTTTTTTCTCTTCTTGCAGAAAGAATTAAGGTACAGTCTTGAGAAGAGATTTCTTTGGCCAATGCCAAGCCTATTCCAGAAGAGGCTCCGGTGATCCAAATGGTTTTGTTTTTGAAAAATGCGCTCATGACAATAATTTTATCTGCAATTTATCAATATTTTATCACAACTAAGACCGCAATAACTTTAGGTTTTTTTTATATTTAATGAAACCTAATTTTTTTTGATATGAAACCAATCACTGCTTTTTTTGTCAGCTTATCGCTACTAGCTTCTTTTTCCCTATTGGGTCAAGAGAATATCACTCCTGAAAAAAATGAGGCACTTAAAACATTGGCTATACAGTGGGTGCAAGACAATGAGAAACTGAGTCAGGTAATGGTAGACAAAATATTTAGCTTTTCAGAATTGGGATTCCAAGAAGAAGCCTCTTCAAAGTACCTAACAGATCTTTTAAAAAAAGAGGGGTTTACAATAGAGTACGGGGTCTCAGGTATACCAACTGCCTGGTTTGCTAGATGGTCAAATGGCCCAGGTCCAGTAATTGCTTTAGGTAGCGATGTGGATTGCATTCCAAAGGCCTCTCAGTACCCTGGAGTGGCTTATCACAAGCCAATTGTTGAGGGCGCACCTGGTCACGGAGAGGGGCATAATGCAGGAATTCCTTTAAATATTACTGCTGCTTTTTCAGTTCAAAAAATTATGAAAAAAGAAAAAATTGGAGGTACACTAGTCTTGTGGCCTGGAATTGCAGAGGAATTAGTAGCTGCCAAAGCATGGTACACTAGAGATGGTTTATTCGACAATATTGATTTATGTATTTTCACCCATGTGAGTAGTAATATGGGTGTCTCTTGGGGCCAATCTTCAGGGACTGGTTTAATTTCAGTAGCATACACTTTTGATGGAGAGGCTGCTCATGCAGCAGGCGCTCCGTGGAGAGGTAAAAGCGCTTTAGATGCTGCAGAACTCATGAATATTGGGTGGAATTATAAAAGAGAGCACTTAGATCCTTTAAAAAGGTCTCACTCTATTTTTACAGATGGAGGTGACCAACCTAATGTTGTCCCTTCTAAAGCGACAATTTGGTATTATTTTAGAGACGTTACTTACCAAGGAATCATGGAAATGTATGCCACAGCAAACGATATTGCTAAAGGCGCCTCACTCATGACAGGAACAGAGGTAAATAGTGAGATTTTAGGAACTGCTTGGCCCAGACATTTTAATAAGGTTATTGCCGAAACAATGGATGCCAATATTCAAAGTATAGGTTTGCCCACTTGGTCAGAAGCAGATCAGACGCTTGCAAAAGCGGTTCAAAAAGAAGTATCCTCTAAAACTACAGATGGCTTAGCGACCACTTTAAAAGGCATTCAGCCCCCTGTAGAACAGCCAGTAAGTGGGGGAAGTGACGACATTGGGGACGTTTCTTGGACAGTACCTACTGTCACGCTTCGTTTTCCGTCTAATATTCCGGGTCTTCAAGGCCACCATTGGAGCAACGCAATTGCAATGGCTACGCCCATCGCTCACAAAGGAGTTACTGCTGGAGCTAAGGTAGTTGCTGCAACTGTTTTAGACTTGCTCTTGAAACCTGAATTGGTTAAAGAGGCTTGGACCTATTTTGACGAGGTTCAGACCAAAGAAACCAAGTACACGCCAATGATTACTAAGCAGGACGCACCACCAATCTATTTGAATAAAAATATCATGGAACAATATAAACCTGCTTTGAAAACTTTTTACTACAACGAAAAAAAGTACGACACTTATTTAGAACAACTGGGGGTGAGTTATCCTACTTTAAAAAAAGAATAGTTTCACTATTAACCCTTCCATAATGATTCAATACCGCTTAGAGACACCCTATTTCTAAGGAGTTTAAGGCGTTGTTTGAAGTATTTTTTTTGGGAAGCACTGCCTTGTTTGGAGACGGTTTTTTGTATTCTTTGAAATACTTTAATGCCAGCGGATCCTTTGAATTGATATGGATTTACTTGAAAGATAAAACTGTTGAGGTGTCTTTTCCAGGCCAAGGCCGATGCCTTTTCGTTTCCCAATACACCCATTGTGACCCTTTTGAAAAACCGAGGGTCATTTGAGGTGTCTATGAGTCGCTCTGGGTGGAGTTTTTCCATCTCTAAAAAATGGTTCACCCAAAGGGATAAGGTTTCTGTGGTTTGGGTTTTTTTAGTAAAAATAAAAACCCCAAGGACACTGTTAAAAACAAAAGGGGTATAGGAGAGTTGTTGGGCCAAATAGGCTTGTAATTGGCCTTGTTTTGGTCTGTCCAAAAACAAGGCCTTACAATCTTTGGGCGGTTTAATAACCAGTTTGCAAACCACCTGATTACTTATTTAAGATCAAAACGATCCAACTCCATTACTTTAGTCCAAGCTGCGACAAAGTCACATAAGAACTTGTCTTGGCTGTCATCACAAGCATACACCTCAGCTAATGCGCGCAATTCAGAATTAGAACCAAAGATAAGGTCTACCCTAGAAGCACTCCATTTAAGGGCGCCCGTTTTTCTATCTCTTCCAATAAAGAGGTCTTCTTCTTCATTTGCGGCTTCCCATTTGGTGCTTAGGTCTAAAAGCTGTACAAAAAAATCATTGCTTAAAGCCCCTTTGTTTTTAGTAAAAACTCCGTGGGTACTTCCATCATAATTTGTGTCTAGCATGCGCATTCCCCCAACTAAAACGGTCATTTCAATAGGGCTAAGGGTCAATAATTGTGCTTTGTCTAATAGTAACTCTTCATCTGAAACAGAGAACCTGGTTTTTACATAATTTCTAAACCCGTCTGCCTGTGGCTCAAGTACTGCAAAAGAAAGCACATCTGTTTCTTCTTGACTGGCGTCTGTTCTTCCCGGAGTAAAAGGCACGACTATTTTGTGCCCTGCTGCAGCTGCCGCTTGTTCTATTCCTACACTTCCCCCAAGCACAATTAGGTCTGCTAAAGATACTTGAGTAGCATGTGCTGCGTTAAAAGCGTTTTTGATTTCACGGTATTTGTCTAGTACCTTTGCTAGGGTCTCCGGCTGGTTTACGGCCCAATCTTTCTGTGGTGCCAAGGCTATCCTTGCACCATTGGCACCACCTCTTTTATCCGAGCCTCTAAAAGTACTGGCAGACGCCCATGCAGTTTGCACCATTTCTGCATTGGTTATGCCACTATTGGACAATTGTTGTTTTAACGCTTTAATGTCAGTTTCGTTGATTATTGGGCCAGAAGTTGCTGGGATAGGGTCTTGCCAAATCAAGGTCTCTTGTGGCACTTCTTCTCCCAAATAAAGTGATTTAGGCCCCATATCTCTGTGGGTTAATTTAAACCAAGCCCTAGCAAAAGCGTCTGCGAATTCGTCGGGATTCTCATAGAAGCGTTTCGAAATTTTTTCATAGATAGGGTCTTCTCTCAGGGCAATGTCAGAGGTAAGCATCATGGGAGCATGACTTTTATTTGGGTCATGTGCGTCTGGAACCGTTCCTACACCACCATTATTTTTTGGTTTCCATTGGTGCGCTCCTGCAGGACTCTTAGTGAGTTCCCACTCGTATCCAAATAAATTTTCAAAGTAATTGTTGCTCCATTTGGTTGGGGTAGTGGTCCAGGTAACTTCTAAACCAGAGGTAATGGTGTCTCCTGCATTTCCAGTGCCAAAACTATTTTCCCATCCCATGCTCTGCGCCTCAATAGGTGCTCCAGCAGGTTCTGGGCCTACATATTCGTCTGGATTAGCCGCTCCATGTGTTTTACCAAAGGTATGACCTCCAGCGATTAAGGCTACTGTTTCTTCGTCATTCATGGCCATTCTTCCAAAAGTTTCCCTAATGTCTCTGGCAGAAGCCAAAGGATCAGGGTGTCCGTCTGGTCCCTCTGGGTTCACATAGATAAGACCCATTTGCACTGCAGCGAGTGGGTTTTCTAGATCCCTGTCCCCAGAATACCTTTGGTTTTCCAGCCATTTTCCTTCAGAGCCCCAATAGATATCTTGCTCAGGTTCCCAAATATCTTCTCTTCCACCCCCAAAACCAAAGGTTTTAAAGTCCATAGATTCTAAGGCACAGTTTCCTGCGAGAATCATTAGATCTCCCCAAGATATTTTGTTGCCGTATTTTCTTTTAATGGGCCAAAGCAAGAGCCTTGCCTTGTCTAAGTTTCCGTTGTCTGGCCAGCTATTTAGAGGGGCAAAACGCTGTGCGCCGGTTCCTCCGCCACCACGTCCGTCTGCTATTCTATAGGTTCCTGCACTGTGCCAAGCCATGCGAATAAAGAAAGGACCGTAGTGTCCAAAGTCTGCCGGCCACCAATCCTGAGAATCGGTCATGAGGTTGTATAAATCTTGCTTGAGCGCTTTTAGGTCTAAGCCTTGGAATGCTTTTTTATAGTCAAAGCCTTCATCCATAGGATTAGATGCTTTGCCGTGTTGTCTGAGTATATTAATATTGAGTTGGTTGGGCCACCAATCTTTGTTTGAGGTACCTTTTCCTGCGGCACTTTTAATGGCTCCTTGTGAGAAAGGACACTTCGCGCCCTCATTTCCTGAATAATGTTCCATAATTGCTGTGACTTTTTATTAGACCACAACAAGTTATATTAGATTTAGGTATGAAAAGAATAAAACCTATTGTTTTTTCTTATAATGAAATTGAACGGCTTTATAAACTACAACCTGTTGTAATCTGGTTTCCAGTTTTTAATAGCCATTTTAATCTCTTTTTGGGTCAATTGTTCTTTAATTGCTCGGTCTATTAATGGCAAAAATTCCTCATCTGGCGCAAAGCGGAGGGCAATGATTTGTCTCATTCGAAGTTCTGTGGGCAACAATTTCCCGGTGAGTACGTAATGTCTCAAGCTTTCTTCTGCTCTTATAGCCCTGTCTTGTGCTTTTAAGGGGAATTGTCTGGTGTACCACATCATGACAACAAATATCCAAGAGGTTAAAATAAATAAGGTAGCAGGGTAGGCATGTCCTTCTTCTGCCAATAATAAATAACTCACGCTACCACCTAAAAGGGCGAGGATACTTAAAAATAACAATCCGTGAAATCCTTTGATTATTATGGGGTGGTTTTTAAAATTCTGTGGTGTTTTCATATATAGGTTTTACCCAAAAATAGGATAAATTTCGGGTAAAACCTTTTTTAGACCTACGGAAGTTTGCGTCTTATTTACACCCCATTGTTTTTTTCAAATCTCAAGGCTTTGTTCCCAAAGACAATAGGGTAACACACCGCCTGTATTTATAGTATCTTTAGGCTAAATAATGACTTTATGAGATCTAGTATTTCCTTTTTGTGTCTGCTTTTCTTTGTAGGGCTTTCTCGAGTGAATGCTCAAGAGTCCGCCAATAGCAGCACAGCAGCAGCCCCTTTGCTCGAAAAATCAATTGCCTACCACGACCCTCAAAACCTTTGGCCCCGCTTTAAGGCCGCCATGAGTATTGAGATGAAAACCCCCAATAAGCCCCTGCGGAGCACTCAAATTCACATGGACCATACCAAAGGTCGGTTTGAATTAAATGCGACCAGAGGAGATGAACATACCCAATACATATTGGGTCCCAACCAATGTGACATATCATTTAATGATCGGAGTGAATTTACGCCCGAAGAAATTAAAACGCATCGTTTGGATTGTGCACAGGCTCAGCGGATGAAAAATTATTACACCTACCTCTATGGTCTTCCCATGAAACTCAAAGATCCAGGGACTCAATTAGATCCTAAGGCTTACAAAAAGACCTTTCAAGGATCGGAATACTGGGTGTTAAAAGTATCCTATGCCCCTGAAGTAGGGAAGGATGTTTGGTATTTTTACCTGGACCCTAAGACCTATCAGTTGCGTCACTATCAGTTTTATCACGACGAACAAAAAGGAGATGGGGAGTATATTTTACTTGACGGGGAAACAGCCATTGGGGGAATTAAAATGCCTAAAGACCGCGCTTGGTACACCAATTTGGACCAAAAATATTTAGGTACGGACTATTTGAGTGCATTAGAAAAATAAAATGCAAGTATTGCTTAGCATAAAAAAAGGCCCTCTTGAGGGCCTTTTTTTATCGCTTATTTATTTTGAGGGACATCCCTATTCATCTGTAGCAGGTCTACCTCTTTGGCTGTTACCCCTAAAAGGTGTTTGCTAAAATGGTCTGCACGAAGCCAAAAAGCGTACTCTGTCATATTACCAAAGCCGTGTCTCTGACCAGGGAGTAATTTAAAGTCAAAGCGTTTGTGGGCCTTAATCAATGCGTTGGCCATGCGAATGGTAGCACCAGGGTGAACGTTGTTGTCTATATCTCC
>ERZ891134.1274-NODE-1274-length-17826-cov-17.057172_pt1 | contig 17826 bp, 20 predicted proteins | sample MGYA00520888_ERZ891134 | MGnify/ENA primary metagenome ERZ891134 (study PRJEB32303, sample SAMEA104408692) | aquatic metagenome | biome: Brackish water; feature: Coastal; material: water | place: Baltic Sea | collected 2014-10-23 | depth 10 m ... | reverse complement strand
AGTAATGTTGTAAGCCATTGTTTTTGTGTAGTAGTTGATTTTCTATACCAATCAGTACCTTCGTATTTAAGTTGTGTTTCCTCTGGCGACCATTGTTCTAATGCCTGTTCTGCAAGAAACTCTATAGCCTCCTGTTGATAGCTAACACCTGATAATGGATTTATTTCTGTATCATTTAACCAAGGGTTAACTCTTTTACCTGCTTCAAAGTTTTCTACAAATCTAATGAATGGGTGTTCTACATTGTCAGTAAGTTCATCTGTACCACCAACAACTATTCCATACTGGTTAAGATCAGCTAATGAACCAAGAGATACATTAACTTGTGGTGTTGCACCTTGTGTTAATATACCTGCTTCGTATAAATCATTATCTAAAACTTCATAAAGCATAAACATTGGTTCACCTGTATACATTTGTCCATATGCACCAGGTACTTCATATCCTAAAAATAATTGACCAGCTGCTTCAATAAGTACACCATTTTGTGGAACATTGTTAAATGTGTTAAGAGTACTGTTTACTACTTGTCCTGGTCCTACTTCTGTTGTGTCAATAGAATCTACTTGATCTAACTCACCAAAAGCTGTTCCTGTTCCTGGTGCTTGATATACAAATATACCTGTGTTTTCTAAACTATAGCCATTAGCTAAAGCATCATCTAATGCTTGTTGATTAAATACTTGTTCTCCAAATTCACTATCTTTTCTATATACTCTTTTAGGAAACCCTTCTGGATATTCTTCTTCTGTAACTTCTACTTTTGGTACTACTACTTCACCATTTCCTGTTGGAATAACTCCTGATCCGTCGTTGTTTTGTTTTTGTGTATCTTCTTCTGATTCACTGATAGATGTTACAACTTCTTCACCTGTTATCGGATTACCAGTGGCTACATCATAAAAAGAATTTGTTGCTGAATCATATCTCCAACCTGGTTTCTTTTCCGTAACCCAAGTTGAATAAGCATTAGTTCCTTGTTCAACACCCATAAGTGCATCAAAGAAAGCATCTCCTATTCCACCTTGTTCTGGTCTAATTAAATCTGTTCCTGCATTAAATAATCCACCTAATGTTTCTTCAAGTATTGAGCCAACTCCTCTTGCAGTAAATCCTAAACCCATAGCTCCTTTTCTTAAAAAAGCACCTACTCTTTCAGCTGTGGAATTGTCTGTATCTTCATACTGCTCTATTGCTTCATTCACATTATCAACTAATTCTAAATATTCATTAGCACCCATATCTCCACGCATAGCTCGTTCCCATCCACGACTAATAGCAGAACCTAATGCAGTGTTTGTAATTCCTAATTCTTTGTTTATTAAATCTACATCTCTATTTGTTGCATCTGCTGGCATTGATTCACCAAATTCAATACTATTAAGAATATTCATAAAATCATCTTGTGCTTCTTGATTAGGTTTTTCTAAAAATAATTGTCCACTGTCAACATAATTTTGCCAAGGTTCTGTTCGTAAAAATTTAATTGGGTTTCCATTTTTATCAAATAGTATTATTGTACTTTTTGTTGTAGTTTTAGATGTAGTAGGTGTTTCTACTCCTATAATAAAACCAACTTCTTTTCTTCTTTTATTTAGTTCATCTTGTCCTCTAGATGCATTTATGTATGCTTCAGCAGCTGCTTTGGTATTAGGTCCATTAAGACCATCTATAACTCCTGGATCAAATCCTGCATTTTTAAGAAGTGTTTGTGCATCTGAAACATTATTAGTTGTAGTTGATGTTTGTGTTGTATCTTTATCAGGACCATCAGTAAATCTGACTGGTTCGCTCACATCTTCTAATTTTTGTTCAACATCTTTTTTATCTACAGGTTTACCTTTAGAAGTAAGACCTTTGTTATCACCTTGACCTGGTTGTCCTTTATAAAGATAAGTAGCCTGTTCATCAGTTAGGTTAGGATCAGGGTTTCTTTCTCCGTATGGTCCTGGTTGTCCAAGTAAATTATAAAATTCCATTATTGAATCTTTATCCCTCTACCAATATCAGTTTTTATTTTAGCTCCCTCATATGAACCTGCTGCTTTAGGAACTTGTGATTTAAAATCTGACTTAGTATTCATAGGAAACTTCTTTCTACCACCATCACTCATACCATTAGTAATAGCATCAAGAATTTCTGCTGCTTCTTTTTCTACAATTTTTGTTGGATCAAAAGCACCTTTGTAATATTCTGTATCGCTTTGTGGTAGTCCTAAAGTAGCAACATTTGTATCTATTTCAGACATCATTTGCATCTGCTCTTTCATATTCTGCATTACCTTGTTTACATATTGCTCTACTGTTACACCAGTGTCATCTTTTTTATTCTTTACTGCATCAAAACCTTTTTCATAAGCTAACTTAGCATCATCTGGTCCTGCGAAATGTGCTATTGCTGGAAACATCCAATCTCCATATTTATCAAAGTTGTAATTAAAATGCCAAGCTGCAACTTTATTTTGTGCAACTGGATCTTCAATATTTGCACCAGCTAAACCTGCTTCAGTAGAATACCAATCCCACCATTTAGGTACAAACTGATAAGCACCATAGGCACCAGTAGTAGGGTTTCCTTGTGTGTAATCAACTTTACCTCCACCTTCAACTAATGCTAAACCTAATCTAAATGCTTGTAGTTCTCTTGCATCTGCCATACTATCTCCTTGTACCGAGAATAGTGCCAAGCATAAGGCGACCAGTGTTTTGGATATCATCATTTGCTTCTAACCTATCCTTTTCTTTTGCTATAAGATTATTAAAGTTTTCGTATAACCTACCAGTCGGAGATACTTCTTGCATACCTGTTTCAGATACAACATCTTGTATGTTTCTATTTCCTATATTACCTGTTTCTAATTCTTGAACAGTTGGTCCTAGAGCAACTTCTTGCAATTCTGATTGTTGTTGTGATTGTAATTGTGTATCATTGTAAAATTGATCAGCAAGTAATGTTAATTCATAGTTTTGTGGATCTCTACCTAAACTTTCAGTAAACAAGTTTCTTACTCTTGATGATACTTCTGCATAGTCTGGTGGTAAATAAACAGAAACTTCTTCTCCACTTGGTAATGGTTCATTCTGATATAACAGTAATGATTCATTCCAAGCAGTAGATTTTTCTCCTGATTTAACACCAATTCTATTTTGTCTGCCTAATACTAATCGTATAGCTGTTGCTGTACTCGTATCAAAGTCGCCAGGTGTAAATGCACCTCTAGCTAATAGACCACCTTGTATAAGTCTTGCTTGTAAACTGTATAAATCTTCTGTTGGTAAGTTAGCAAAAATATTGTACTCATCACCTTCTCTGTAAAAGTCTGTTGCTCCTGCATTTCTTGGTAAGTAATCACTTGGTAATCCACCTATGATTGATTTTTCTGCTTCTCCAAAACCAAATAATCCAGTTAGATCAGCCATTGGATCTGATGCAGTATCAAGTCCTGTAGAAATTAAAGCGTTATTTACTTTACCAGCATCAATACCTTTTTGTATAGCGTACATTTGTACATCATCTATAGAGTTCATTAGTTGCATTTGTTGTATATCATCTTCAGATAATATAGGGTTTGACCCTGCAAGACTATCCTGCTCTACGATTGCTGCTATAAATTTATCTACATCATTCATCTATATACCTAATAATTCCATATCTGATATTTCTTCTCTAAGGTCATTTTCTAAAATGCTATTCCAAAGAGGTCCAAATTCAGGATATTCTAATATAAGTTTAGTCGCATAATTTCTTAAATACTGTCTTGCTTTAACTAAATCCTTATTACTTTTTATAGAACTAGGTGCATAATCTCTTTTGACTGCTTCTTCTACTATTCTGTCATACTGTTGTCTGTATTTACCATAAGCAATAGCTGCATTATTAGCTTTCAATTTCTCTATAGGTGTGTAATCTTCATTAATCCAACCAGTAATAAAACTAGATGAACGATCTGGTAAGTATGTTTGTCCACCCATTTCTCTAAGTAAGAAATCAGTATCAGGTTTATCTACTTCAAATCCTGCATCTTGTCCATATCCCCAATATTGCTCCATAAGTTGTGACTGCTTCATCCATTTAAGTAACTGTGCAGTTTTAACATTTGTATTCATAAGTGTTGAATCACCTATCTTTGTATTCCTTAAAAAGTTTTCATAAGCAATAGAACCTAATAATCTGTTTTTAGCTAACACCCATTGTTCAGGTGTTCTCGGTGCAAGTGTTCCATCAGATAAAGCATTAAGGTAAGCATCATAACTAAATTCATTATCAACATCTGTTGGAGTTAGGTAAAAAGCAGTAGTATTAAAATCTTCATACAAGTCTTTATTTTCTCTAGCCCAATCTGCACTAAATACAGTAGCTGGTCTTGCTACTACTGACCTAGATTTAGAAGTTAACATAGCTGTTGGATCAAGTCCAAACTCTTGTATAAATCTCTGTGTTGCTTCATAGTCATCACCTTGTGCAGCAGACTTATAATCTCTGTATGTGTCTGCAAGAGCTTCTATAAAGAAAGCATTTCCTGACTTGTCTGTTACTGACCATATAGGAGAAGCTGCACCAGCTGGACCTATAAGTTGTGATGCACCTCTAATTATAAATATTCTTTGTGCATAATCTGTAGCTAGTTGCAAACCTTCATCTGCACCTTCAGGTGTTGAATCATCAATAGCACCAGCATAAATTAATGCTTTGTAAGTATCTATGACAGTATTGTTAAACATTCTGTTTAAATCTGCACTACCAGTTCCACCTTGTTTATAGGCTTGATAGAACTTCTTTAACCAAGCAGGGAAAGGTACGGCATTATTTAAGAAACCACTAGGAGGTGTAAAGTCACCAAATATTAATTTGTTATACTTACCTTCTGCTGGGAATTGTTTTCTAAAGTAACTTGCTGGTACTCGTATAATTGGACCTACACCAGGAATAATATCTGCTACTAAGTTAAGAGATGATACATAAACAGGAAACTCTGCCTCTACTCCTGTTCCTTGAAATTCTGGGAACATCCATTTTTGTACTAAACCTGTGCCAGGATAACCAAAAACTTCTTCTCCATTAACAGGATTTGTATAAAAGAATCCTCTTTGACCTGAAGGATCAGCTAATGGGTTTGGTTCACTACCACTTTGTACTAGCTTGTTAAGGTTTACTAAGTTCTTTCCACCAGCTTTATTTGTGATGTCTGACCAAGTTTTAAAGATTTCAAGGTAAGCCTCTAAGAATGGGAAAGCAAATCTTAGTGAATCTCCTACAACAGTTCTCTCTGATATATCATAAAGAAGTTTTTTAGTTTGTGTCAAAGCATCTGATGCAATCATTTTGTCATAAAGTTTTACATCTGTAATAGCTTCAGCAGGACCAGAGAACTTAGCATTATTTATCTTTTTAAGATACCCTGCTAGTTTAGGGTCGTACTTAGTAAATTCTTTAAGAGCTGTATTTGCAATAGTAACCATTTCATCTCTTGCATCTTTACCTAAGAACTCTATAGTTTCTGATACTCGTTTCCAATATAATCTTCTGAATGCAGGTGAACGAGAAAGTTTATTAGTTGGAAGTGTCATCAAAGTTGTGAACATACTGTTGATAGTTTTATCAAGAACCCCTTCTAATTTAAAATTTGGATCAACATAACCTCTAACTAATTCAGGCATATCCTCTATGTAAGTACCAAAAAATCCATTTACAATATCATCTTGTGCTTCTTTAAATAAAGGAGCTATGACTGCTAAATCTTCTTCTGTAATTTTTCCACTTATATAATCATCAGCTAATTGTTCAAATTCTTTATCTCCCATTTTCTTTTTAACTTTATCTGCTTTTGCTTTAGATCTGGCAATAGCAGCTGCATCAAGAAATCCCATTTTCTTTCCATTAGATGTTGTAAATTTACCACCATTAGCAATCATATTAAGTAAATCTTTGTTAGCGATATCTTGTACCCAGTTCAATGCACTAGATGCTTCATCTGCAATAACTCTGCCACCAAGTGTTTGATTTAAAGCTGCTCGTAAATAATATACATACTCTAAAGCAACCTCATCATCTCGTAAAGCATTGTTAAAGGGATGTGATTCTTGTCCTACTACTTTTTCTAATCGTTCTTTTAAATCTTTGTTTTTTAATCTATCTGCAAGTTTTCTAAACTCTTGTTCTTTTTGTAGAGGTGTTAAGTCACTAGCATCTATCTTAGCTAACAACACAGCAACATCATCATTAATGATTTGATAAATAGTACGAACTGCTGCTTGTTTATATTCAGGAGCTGTCTTATCAAACTTGCCCCAACGACCAGGATTAACTACTTTTCTTCTATTTATTCTTACATTGTTAATACCAGTCTGTGAGTTTAGGTAAGCTAAATCAGAAGCCCAATCTCCACCTGCTGCTTCTCCAGGTGTTAATGGATCAACACCTTTTCTTAGTTTTCCACCTTCTTCAGCACCTACACTTCTTCCAAATACTCTAGCTATAACTTGTATTGGTGCTAGAGGTGCAGAAACTAATCCTCTTGATATAAGTCGTAGTTGTTCTTCACCTACAACTTTTACAGTCCAAGCAGGTTTTAACAAAGCTAAAGGTTTAAAGACACTAGAGTTATACCAATCTAAAAACTGTATAAAAGATTCTGACTTATCTCCACCAATAGTATCAACAAGTTTTGTCATATTACCTCTTAGGTTTTTGTTCATTTGATTAGATGCTTTTATAACATCATTAAGTTCTGGTAAGTAAACTGTGTTATTAAGTTGTGTAGAAAATAAAGCTCTACCTATTGTTTGATTAGTTACATCATCAACCCCAGCACCTTTCAATACTTCTGTCAAAGGAAAGTTTTTACCATTCATATCCATTCCGTATAAACCTTTGTTCATATCTGATGCAATCTTTGCATCATCAGAAAACTCTCTAGTTATCTTTGTTGCTGCTTTAGCAACAGATTCTTTAACACCTGAATCAATTAAAACTTTTCTAAAATCACCCTCTAACCAATCAGATACAACTTTGTTTAAACTAGCTCCTATGTCGCCACCTTTTCCATAAGCATCAATAGCATTGTTTAAAAGTTTGTTAGCTAAATCGGTACCTTCTTCAGATTGTTTTAGAAATGCTTTAGATTGTAAAGTAAATCTATATAAATTTTGTAAAGCATCAGCAGGGTCATTAGCATCTACTAACCTACCAAATGCAGGAGCAAAATATAATTTCATAGCTTTTTGCAAACCATTACCTCTTATAACTTCTGGTACATACATATTCGTTGCTTCTATAAGCCTTGCTGATCCTAACCCTTCTGCTTTATCCATACCTTCTCTTACAACTTTGCTAGACAAAAACTCATCCATTATTCCTTCTGCTTGTTTGTCATATTTTGTTATACCTGATTCTGATTTAAGTTTTTTTAAATCAGAAAACAATGTTGCATCTGTAATAGATTGTTTAGTTCTAGTCATAAATTCAAATGGGTTATCAGCATTTTCCCAAAGTAATTTTTTAAAATCTTTACCTTTACTTCCAGCAAGATATTGTTGTAACGTAGGTCCGTGAAAGGTACTTCTTATACCCCTTGTAATAACACCTGCATCATCAAGTCTTTCTGCAACTTGAAATAATTTTCTAGCATCTTTGATTTTACCTACTCCAAATGTTATCCAGTTTTCTGGTGAAATTAATTGAAAACCAAAGTCTAATGCACCTGTTAAAAAATGTGCTTGTTTAGTTCCTGGTTCAAAAACTTCGTACAAACCTAAATCTTTAAAAACTTTTCTACCAGGTGATACAGATGGTTTTAATCCAGCAATTTTAAATTGTTCTGCTAATTCACCTTGAAATTGTACAACTGTATTGGCTTGTTCTGTAACTTCTTTATCTATTTGTGTACCTAGTACATTTTCTAAAACATATTCTCTTGCTTGTATTGGGTCATAACCAGCAGAAACCAATCTTTTATATTCTTTTGTATCTGATGGATCAGTAGATAGCTTCAACCAACCTCTACCTAAATCGTAAGTATCTCCTGATTGTAATGCTTGTTGTATTTTCGGTGTTCTCAATGTTCCTTTGACTGCTTGTTTATAAGCATCTTCATAAGACATACCTGGGTTTTGATCTTGCAATTCTAATGCTCTAGCATTAGCACCAAAACTTGCTTCGTTAATGTCTAAAAGACCAGAAACTAAATTTCTTACAGCAGGTTTAATAATATTATCTATAGGACTAGAAGCTACTTGAAAGAACCTATTGTTTTTAATTTGGTTAGCTAGAGGATTTTCAGAAGTAAATCTTTTTATTTTATTAAAAGCATTTTCTTTTTGTACTGCTGCTTTCTTTGCAATCTCTTCTAACCTATTGTCATCAAATCCTAAACCTAATTGTGCTGCTGCTGCAATAACACTAGGTGGTAAGTTAGGATAACTGTTAGCAATCTTTGCTGCTCGTTCAGCTTCCTCCTGTGAAACTACTGGTGATATCTCTGCCTTTGTTGCAAACTGTTGTTGAAATTGGTCATCATAGATGTCATCATCATATCCAAAGTTTTTAATTACCATCAGTCAAAATCCACCAACTGTAATAAGGCTGTATCTCCAGTAAGAGCATACATTTGATATAACAAATCACTTACACCTTGTTGTTGAGGGATTGCTGGTCCTACTCCTGGTCCAATGTCTAATCCTGCTGTTACAGGTTCTGTTGGTCTTTGTGTTGCACCAAACACATCTACATTAGGCATAGGTCTTGTAGGTCTTGCTTGTGCTTGTGGTGTTCCATCTTTTGGTAATGGTGAAGCCTGTTGTTGTTCTGTTAGTGCTTTTTGCTCACCATACTCAACACCTGGTATTCTACGAACAGCCTGTGTATTGTCTTGATAGTTCCTACCTGCTGGAGGAACATTAGCATTTCTATTAGTTATTCCTTTATTACTCGGTGATCTCGCCATCTTCATCCTCTTCTTCTTCAAAAAACTGAAACGCTGAACTTATAACCATATAACCAAATGGAAATACTAAAGGTGGAAGTTGGTCAATGTACATTTTGCCCCTTGGCTTAAATACATCTTCTTCTAAAATTATGTCATCACCTAACTCATCAACATCTACTAAACAGAAATCTACTATATCTTCAAACTTTTTATTAATTGACATTACGCACCCATTCCACCAAGTAGTTGAGCTATGCCTGGTGGAGGACCTTGTGGTGGCAAGGCACCTCCTCCAAGCAATTCTTGTTCAGCTGTTGGTATCTCTGGCTCTTCTGCTGTAAAGAACTTATCTAAGATATTTTGCATATCATCAGGATTCTTTCTTATCTGCACAACAGCCATAGTTGCTTTAGCATCACCCTGTTGGGCTTGTGCTAACAATGTATCAAACAATACACTGTCTGCTTTTTCTTTTGTAATTCTATCGTTAACTCTAACAAGGTTATCTAAACCATCAAGGTTTTCTTGTAGTGTTTGTCTGTCAATAATACCAGCTTGTAGTAACTGTAAACCAGTCACAATCTTCTGTGGTTCATCATATCCAGCCATAGCTCCATAGACTCTTCTTGTCTTAAAGCTATTTGCTATATCTTTTGTTGGTTCATATGTTTCAGAGTAAAAAGTATTATCCATATATCCAGATAGTGGTTTAGTAGAGCCACCATACATTTTCTGATCCCACTCTAATCGTTTAGCATCAATCATTTCTATAGCATCAGACATAACTGTGTGATACTCTCTAATCATAAGTGACATAGATGCACCTAACTCTTCAAGTCCTCTACCAGTAGCAAATGCTAGTGGTGACTGTGAATCATCAGATACAGGGTAAGAACCACCAACACGAAGTTGTCGTTCTATTCTATCTATTTGTTGGAAAATTTGATAAGGAACATTAGATGCTGGTTTAGAAACTTGTGTACCTGGAGCTAAATAGTTAACAGCAAATCTACCTTTACGATATTGTCCTGATTCTATCTCTCCTGATATGTTGGTTTCTGTAAACACGGCATCTTCCATTGCTATTATTGACATCACATTAATCTTTGCCATAGAAGCCATAAGTCCTATGATCTGGTCATACTGTCCTTGCAATCTATCAAAGCTAAATTTCTTAGCTATAACAAATGCAGGTCCACTATCAAGTGGATTTGGTATGAAGTCAAGAATAGTTGCAGAGGTCATATGAAAAATGTATGTACCTTCTTCATTGTAATACTCTGCTATTAAGTCGCCCTCACCATTTGAGTTTGCCCAAGAGCCGTTATAAGAATCTGTGTATGCAGAAGCATAAGCATTACCAACACCTAGAGTGTTTGTTTGATAAGGGTCTTTAGACATAATCTTGTCTGAAAACTTTGGATATACTTTTGCTAAAGATTCTTTAGGTACTCTACGAACAATAGCCATTTCTTTTGGTTGTTGGTCTGCACCAAAGTAACCTGGGAAACAGTTGTATGGATCACGAAGTTCTGCACAAGGATATGGTGTTCCGTTAGCATCTCTTTTTTCTCTAATTACCCATACAGCAAAACCATAACCAGGTAACCATCTACCTACTTGTGGCATTTGTAAATCTAATTTTTGTACCTCATCATAAGCATTAACAATTCTGCCAATCTTTTCAGCTTTCATTCTTGCTCTGTCAGAATCTTTACCATTAGGTACATCAACTTTTAAGTTAGGAATACGACCAATCTTTTGTGACAAGTGTTCTAGTCCAGACATCATAAGGTTTGGTACAGGTACTTGCCAATCTTGGAAACCTTTAAGGTTATCTCCAAGCAATGCCTGAATACCATCTGGTCCACCATTCATAATTGCACGAATACGACCACGAGTAGAGTATGCACTCTGGTTGTCAAAGTGTAATTGTGTTACTTGATATTGTATTTCTTCAGGTGTCATTCTAACTCCAAGGCGTTTCGTTCATATCAGTTATATCCCATTCTCCAAAACTTGGTTCATAATCTAATCCTACTTCAGCCAATCTTTCTTTTTGCATTCTTCTTATAACTTTCATTGGAAACCAAGAAGCCATAACAACATCTGATTTATTATTTCTACCAGACTGCCTACTAGCACCAGTAGAAAAATAAATTAGTTGCCTACGATATATATTACTCTTTGTTTCGCTTTCTGCACTACCATAAGGCAAACTTATTAATTGTTCCTTAAATAATTCTCTCATACTTCCTACACCAAAGATAGGATCAAATTTGTTTTTTTGTGTCTGATGTCCTTCAAGATATATACCTGTTCTTGAACAGTAATCTTTTAAATCTTTGTCCTGTCGTATAGCTCGTTGAAAACCATTCTCTTCAATAACCCAATGGGATAAACTATACATCTCGTGCCATTTCTTTATAGTTTGTTTAGCTTGTATAACGCCACCACCCTCTTGATTTTCTATATCAACCATATAAAGTTTTCCTGAATCAGAATCTATAGCCCATAAGAAACAAGCCTGATAACCTGTAGAAGCTGGGTCAAGTCCTGCTATCAAATGTGTTCCAGCAGGTACCTGCCCTACAATTCTATTTACATCTCTACAAACATCTATCTCTTCTACATCAAACATTGTTATACCATCTACAAATGCTTTGTTAAGATACACCATCTCAAAGATAGCTTTACCACCTGTGGTTTCAGCTGCGTGTAATCTTGACAATAACCATTTGTAACTACGCTTTCCTGCCCATAACATACAGTCAGTATGTAACTCAATCTCGTTCTCTGGCAGTACACACTCTGTACTATGTGCCTCTTCTACAATCGTGGTCATCTCTGGGTTCTCTAAAAGAAAGTTATATAAATCTTCAGGATGTTGTCTTGATCCAATCACAACAATAGCTGTATGTTCCTCTTTACGACTAGATAGTGTGGTTGTCCACCATTGCCTAGTCTGCTCTCTAGCACTAGGTTGTACAGTTGTTCCGTGGTCCTCAATGTCATCAGCAATAATTAAGTCACAGTCACGAGAGAGAATCTTTCCACCTTTACCAACAGCAACCATAGTTGGTGATTTAATACCAGTAACTGTTCTTGTAGCAGTAGTAAACTGTCCAGATGTCCAAGACTTACCTGATCTATTCTTAGGTTTAAAGGTAGCTCCTGGTCCACAGAAATCCTCTATAAGTTTTTCATTATGTTCTAAGTGGTCAACTACAGCACCTACAGCATTCTTTGCTATCTCTTCGTTACCACCAACCCACATAATTCTTACATTAGGATTTTTACATATCTGCCATATAGCAAAATGTGTTAACAAGTCAGTCTTGCCGTGTCGTGGTGGGCTAAGAATCATCTGTTCTCCACCAGTATTAATAGCATCTAAAATAGATTGAATCCAACGTTGATGAAAGTCTGCTGTTTCATACTTATCTCCTGTTTCTGTTTGGAAGTACCTATCTCTAAAATCTTCAAACTTTTGTAGTGAATTAATAGCCTCCTGTGGTGTTTCCCAGTTTGCTGCTGCTTTTAAATTAGATTTATCTATTAAGTATGCTTCGTGCATCTTAGTAACCATAGGGTTGCTTATGCCTAGTAACTTAGCTACTTCTTGTTTTTGTATTAGTTTTTTCTCAACTGCTTCTGCAAATTGTTTTACATAATCCTCATAATGTTCACCACGGCTTACTGTCATTTGTGATGTGTATTGATCAGCTTTCTTCTGTTTATATTTTTTATGTCTAGCTTTTTGAGAGCATTGAGTAGAACAATATTTTTTTCTATTGTCCTTAGCCATAAACTTTTTCTCGCAACCTTTGTTGCTACAGGTTTTGCGTTCAGCCATTATTTATTTTTTTTAACTTTATTTTTTTTCATCCCTTTTTTAGGACTATATCCTTTTTTTGGCATTGTATCTCCTATACTATATGTTGTATGAGTGATTATATTAAAGGAAAACAATATCCTAATCATAAACCCTCTACTACATATAGTAGTGGAAGAGTCTGCGTTCACAAAGAATGTCAGACAGTTATTTCAAAATACAATAAGTTTAAATATTGTAATAATCACAAACCTCGCTCTTATCCTAGAATCAAAGGTCGCCAAGCTCCTACTGATTTACAGGAACCACTTGATTAACAGATATCAATATCATCAACAATAATCCAACCAAAGTCTAAATTATCAATATATTCTCCTGAAAATGTTAAATACTCTGAATCTAAAATATTTAAAAATTTTCTTGCTACATAAGAACTTATAAGCACTTCTGTAAGTTCATCATATGTGTATATTACAAATAATTTATATCCACCAAAATTAATTAATTCTTCCCAATCAATGTTATTATTAGCAAATTTACCTGCAATGTCACATTTTATTGTTTTATTTTCTTTTTGTATAATTAGTTCAAATACACTATGAGAAGAATGCTGATGTAAAAAATGTTTTATTTCTTCTGATAAATTATTTTCGTATACTTCAGCTTCCAATGTGTGTCCTCTCTATGTTTTTACCTTGTGTCAATATATTTTTAGCTAATGAATTGTAACAAATATCATAGGTAGCTGTTGTTTTGTGTCCACCTTCTACCATTTCAAATTCTATTTCAATTCCATTTTCATTAGCTTTTATATAATAATTATTGCTATGTCCTTCGTGTGGCTCAAAACCAACTTTAACTATTGCTTCTTTAATATCTTCTTCTAAATCACCATTACTAATGTTTATAAATTCTTTGCTTCCCCAGGCTTGTACTTCATATATTTCTGTCATAATATCCTTTCTTTCAATAACTTTAATAACTTACAAAATCAAATGTGGGGTAAAAAAAATTTTTATTCTATAACTATATCTACAGTGCAAGTAGGGCATAAACCATTGCTATCTAGCTGATCTTCCCAATGTGGGTTCCAACACTGCTCACAGTCTACTACAGGTATATCATCACTCATAAAAAGACTATACCATACCCTAGACTAGGAGCTAGGGATTTTGGGTTAATCACAAACAGGGAAGTGTTTTTGATACTTTATTATAAACCAGATTAGAAAGTAAGTCAATAAACAAAACCCTGTATTGCTACAGGGCTTTGTACACGTACAGTCTGTCCATTTACTGTAATGAAAAATATAACAATCCACAAAAACATCTCACCTTAAACAATACTTTCAAGTACACCACATACTTAAATGTTAATGAAAAGCCTTTCTTTCTTATTATAAATTGAAGCATATCCTCATATGCTACACCTAGTCTTTCTAGGTACTTGCATATTAGTTTAGTTGTGATACTATGACAACAACAAACAAAACATTTCTCTAGCTCTAAGGAAAGGAATGTTGGATCAACACTAAAGGGAACGTGGACTAGCTGGACCATCTTAACTAGGGTAATAGCCTATTACTTCACATATTTATTTGTTACTATTTTTAGTTCATTCTGGTTTTGGGAGGGAGTGACACAGGGTTAGAACCACAATAAAGAAACTACAACTACAATAAACATTATGAAATGCACAGAGTGTAAACAACCACTCAAAGAGATCAGAGAAGATGTTTATTACTGTAATTCTTCTCAAACTGTATGTTCACAATCAACTAAGATCGTGAACGATAACTAAACAGTTTCCATACATTGACTAAAGTGTTACGTATACGATAGACACTCCCTTATATTGACATATGCAGTTTGTCCTATAACATATAATATGTTGCGTTAATTAATGTTTTTCTGTATCAAATATCCTATATAATCAATGTTTACAGGGTTTAATGAGTGTGTGCCTACGAATAACACCATATAAAGTTTTTTAACTAGATACTGGGTATCTTTTAAGTTATTTATAAGCCGACTGTAATATATTTCTTGTAAGATTATCCTTATAACTTCCTCTACACTTCACAACAATAACCAACTAATATGATCTACTTATGATCCAGGTTATTAATAAAAAAATCTATTTAAATATTTTGCATTACTTCTATAATGTGTATACTAAAGGTTACAAACATAAAGGGAGTAAATAAAATGAATATAAATAAAGTTGAATGGGTTGATATCTTCGGTAATCCTGTAGGCACTACAGAAGAAAGATATGAAAGACTAGCTAAACAAATAGAAGAATATAACAAAAAGAAAGCGGGTAAGTAATGGATATAAAAGAAACAACAACACCAAAAGAAACAATAGAAAGATTGTTTGACTGGTCACATAATTATGAAAGTGGAAATAATCCTTTTTGTGTATACCTTGACTTAATAGGATATAGCGATTCTTATTATGGTGAAACAATCGTTAAAAATCCTGGCGAGTGTTTAGGTTACCTTGAATATACAATGCTAGCCGAGTGTTTATATTTATTTGAAAATAATGGTTATGAAACAATTTATAATATTATTGATGAGCTAACACAAGAAGAAGAATAGTTAGACAGTTAGGCACTCTATTCCTTTGTTGTAGGGTGCTTATAGTGTTTAAAAGTTAGGCACTTTAAGGGAGGTTAAAAAATGAAATTACAAATAATTGATTTCGTAGATTGTGATTATTGTGAACACGAAGGCATTATTAATAATTATGTCTATGAAAAAAACAAAAAAGACTTAAACAATATTAAATGTTGGAATTGTGACAATGTTTATATAGTTGATAGCGATTATATGCACAAAGTATTTAATCAGGAGGTTAATTAAATGTTTAGTATAGAAGGGTTAATAATAACAATTGGTTTTATAATCGTGTTACGTGTGGCTATTGTAGGCACATTAAAAGAGTTAAGATATAACAAGATGATTAGGGAATATGAAAGACTATTTCCAGAAGTATGGGGGAAGTAATGGAAGTATTAGAAATAGATTGTTATGAATGTCTTTGGTTTAATATGATATTTATAACTGAATTACGGTTAAATAAATCTTTTACTTGTGATGTATGTGAAGAAGTAATATTAATAGTTGATGAAGAATTATTGAATCAAGTTAATTAAAAGTAACTAACAACAAGATTAAACCCTAGTTATCCCCTTTTAACTAGGGTTTTTTCTATGGATCAGTAAAGCTAAAGTGTAGGCACATACCGACTATGTAGCGATATTGTAGACACATAGAAAATGTAGGTTAATAACCATACTACACCTATTGACAATGTGTCGTATAGTAAACATCATTTGACAACAAATAGAATGTAGGTATAATGTAGGTAGGTTAATTAAAGAGAGGAAGATATGATTAAAGAAAAATCACATAGCTATCAAGATATGGCTAAGTTAAAAACATACAAATTATCTATGCAATTTGAAGCAACAGATATAGTTGATGCTGAAATGTTTATTGTAAACAGTACAATAGAAGATTGGTTAGAACATTTAGAGGAGGAAGAATAATGTTCGCAGTAACAACTAAAGAATGTATACATTGTGGGCAAACAGGTACAGTTATGGTAGATCCAGAGAAGTATAAAGAGTTTATTGAAACACCACGACACCTTAGAAGATTGGTCCAGGATATATTTCCAGATCATAGCAAAGAACAAAGAGAACAGCTGATGACTGGTGTACACCCAGAATGTTTTGATGATATGTTCAGAGGAGAGGGAGAATAATGCAACATACAGTAATGACAATGATTGAGAATATACATTCTCAAATACAGGAAGTACTTAACGACAATATAAACAAACTTGATGTACAGAATGCACTATATCAATTAGAAGAAGTAAGAGATATTTTAGATGTTATGGGAGCAAAATAAGAAAGTCAAATAAGTTTACACACTATTGTAAACTTCTGTTTATACTGTAATGAAAGGTTATTTATGATAAAGATTGATATGCCCAGAGATTGTCGCCAGATAGTCGTAGCTTTTAATAAGAGCTTTCGTATCTTTCCTAGCACAAGCGAAGTAGAAAGATATTGTAGGCGAAATAGATTAGAAGTAGTCAGCCAAGAAAGTCAAATGGGATCATTCATTGTCACTCTTAAAAGAGCAGACAGTACAATATAAACACAACTAAATAACAGAAAGGAATTATGTTTAGTAAATTAATATATAGATACAAGTTCTATAAACGAGTACGCTTAGAAGAACAAAAACGAAAATCACAGGGATTATCACAAGAATTTTTAGACCAGATCAGAAAGGATATGTAATGGATGACTTATTAGAACAGGCACAAGAGAACATCAGCGAGAATGTAGACAAGCAAGAGAAAGAGAAACTTTATTTGGTGTTGCAAGAGAGCTTGAATGAGCTATCAGGATTAGAAGAACTGAATAAAACATACAAAGAGTTAAGAGATAAGGCGATTAAAGACCTATACAATGTAGGCATATCAGCACAGTCATTAGCAACGACTACTGAATTAACTAGACAAATGATACATAGGATTGTTAAGTAAACAACCTCTATTGCTAGAGGTTATCTACTTCAGAAAGGAAATAAACATTGAATAATTTGTTTATCAGTTTCATTGTAGTAGATATTGTCAGACTTAGTAACTATAATGTAGGAAAATAGGAGATAAATAATGAATAAAGAAACACAGAAGAAGTTGATTAAAGACTTCCCAAAGAATGTAATTAACAAAGCACCACAAGGTAAGTTTGGAGATTACATAAGTCACGGCATTATCACTAAGAGATTAGTTGATGTAGCACCAGACTATAACTTCACATACGAAGTGTTGAGAGATAAAGACAACGCTATTGTAGGTGCAAAGTGTAGGTTAGAAATCCCTGGACTAGGTATCAAAGAAGATGTAGGAGATGTAGATAGACACGCTATCGGTCGTAACTTAACTGAAAGCGAACTACTTAAACTTGCAGTATCGGATGGTATCAAGCGTTGTGCTATGAGATTTGGATTAGGTTTAGACCAACTCTGGAATGGTGGCGT
>ERZ891134.1269-NODE-1269-length-17882-cov-4.563639_pt1 | contig 17882 bp, 15 predicted proteins | sample MGYA00520888_ERZ891134 | MGnify/ENA primary metagenome ERZ891134 (study PRJEB32303, sample SAMEA104408692) | aquatic metagenome | biome: Brackish water; feature: Coastal; material: water | place: Baltic Sea | collected 2014-10-23 | depth 10 m ... | reverse complement strand
CCCTTTTTGATTTCGCCAAAAACTCAATGGTTTTCCCAAGCAGGCCAAGGCTACATCGTATCCGCTGCCCGCAAAAATCTGCTCTTGTAATTTCTGAGGATCGAGGCGGAAGCACTGCGACATCAGAGCGATGAAGGTACTGCTAGAGCCGAGTCCGGTATCTCTGCCAAATTCCAAACGCGTTTCTAATCGGTATGAGGTTTGGGGTTCCCAAAAGTCATCACCTACCAAATGCAACACCTTATCGAACGCGTCTAATTCGGGAGCGGGCGCATTACGCCAAGCTTCTGAATCGAGGTCGTAGGTGTTTTCTAACCAGCTTTCGCCGTATTCGTCGAGGGCTTTGAAGTGTACCGTCGGAGCTTGATTTTCGGGAGTATTGTAGGCAAAAAACTCCAGCCACTGCCCGGATTTAACCGGAACGGCATGGGCTTCTAGGCCGAGTAAGACGGTATATTCACCGGCAAGCAAGATCTTACCTGGGGCGAAAAACGTTTGCATTATTTGGCTGCCTTTTGGGCTTGTGGAACAGGAATACCGCGTAGTTTTGAAAATATTTCAACCGCCGCACTGAAGCTCACCACTTTGTCTTTGAAATATTCCACGATCTGTTTTTTCTCCTCTTCTGTGGCTTCTAATTGATTCAAAATGTTCAAAAGGTGCATTTTCATATGTCCTTTTTGAATTCCCGATGTAATGAGAGAGCGTACGGCCGAAAAATTCTGAGCCAAACCGGCAACGGCGGAAATTTGCATGAGTTCCTCTGCGGAAGGATTTCCCAAAAGTTCGTGAGCAAATTTCACCATAGGATGCAAGGATATAATACCTCCCACGGTTCCTACCGAAAGTGGTAAATCGATCCAGAAACGGAAGTTTCCGTCTTTGATTTCGGCATGGGAAAGGCTGGTATAGCGACCGTCCTTAGCGGCATAGGCATGCGCACAAGCCTCGGTAGCTCGGAAATCGTTTCCTGTAGCAATAATTACGGCATCTACCCCGTTCATGATCCCTTTATTATGGGTAACGGCACGGTAGGGCTCGGCTTTGGCTATGCGGATGGCCCGCACAAATTTATCAGCAAACTCTTGATTATCAATGCCGCTTCCTTCGTTGATGTCTTCTATTTTACAGGAAACTTCGGCACGAACCACGCATTCGGGTGTGAAATTGCTCAAGATGCTCATGACCACCGTTACGGGCTGCTCATGTTGCTCCGCCACGATATTTTTCCACTCTTTCGCAAGGGTTTCCAAGCACGAATTGATGAAATTCGCCCCCATAGAATCGCGCGTATCAAAACGCACTTCCAACTGATAATAGTCGGGTTCTTCAAGAGTTTTATCTATCAATTGAATATCTAAAATACCTCCACCACGCGCCCGCATGTTCTTCGTGATACTTTCGGTGGAAGCCAATAAACGGCTGCGGTGGGCTTCGAAAATTTCATTGAGCACGTCGTGCGAACCTCCCGACCAAAGGAAGTGCACGTGACCCATTTTCACCATGCCCAAAACTTGGGCTTTGAAACCGCCTCTGTCGAGCCAGAACGTGGCCGATTTAGCGGCGGCGGCTACCACACTGCTTTCTTCGATAGCAAAGGGAATGGTATACATATTGCCGTTGATCAAAAAATTCGGAGCAACGCCAAAGGGCAAATAATAATTACTGATGGTATTTTCGATGAATTCATCGTGCAAACGCTGCACTTCAGGAAGGTTATGCCAATATCCCTTGAGCATATTCAAACTGTCGCTCGGATTTTCGGCGTAATGGGCGATCAACCATTCTATTTTGGCTTCTTTACTGAGTTTGCTGAATCCTTTTACAGGAGGCGTTTGGTGTTTTTTCATGATTTAAGCGATAGGTAACTGTACGACATGGCAAGTCCTTGGAGTTGCGATTCGATATATTCAAAAAGGGGTTCTTCCCCCAAAAGGGCGTATTTTAAAAATGGCGATGCTTGGGCATACATCACATTATGAGGCACTTTTAACAGGTGGTAATACCCATCTAAAAAGCTTTTAATTCCCCCAGAAACAATGATATTTTTGGCTTGTATATTGAGACTGCCCTCGCGCTGGAAATCGCAAATCCACTGCGTCATTTCCTCTGCATTATGTCCTACCCGAGTAGCCGGAATCCATTCTTCGGCCCGCACTCCAGAGGCACGCAAATTCTCTAAAACGGCAAAATTGGTTCCCCCAAAAGCCCCGTAATCAACCGCCTCTAATGGCAATTCTAACAGCTCTCGCAAGGATTTTGGACCCATCCCCTGTCCTACTTCTTTCACCATTAGGGGGAAATTGAACACGTCGATGCACCTTTTAATGGTATCGATAGATGAAAATTGGAATTTATCGCCTTCGGGTTGAAACCATTCCTGTAAAGGATTTACGTGAATGATTAAGCCGTCGGCTTCTAGGGTTTTGATGAGTTCTTTTACCCTATCGGATTGCTGATTGAGGAATAATTCTTCGAGTTGGGCGATACCTAAATTGGCAAAAAGGGGTTGGCCACCAATAAGTTTGCGGATTTTAAAGTCGGCGGCCGATTCTGTTTGTTCCAAAACCGGACGACACGAACCGAGTCCCATTCCCAAACCGTATTTCTGAGCGGCTTTGGCCAAATTGGCATTGATATTTCCGGCTTTCTCGGCACCGCCGGTCATACTGGAAATCCACCAAGGCGCTTTCATCGTTTTCCCCGCGATTTCGATGCTGGGAATTACCGATAAATCAGGCGAAGGGGCTAATAGGGGCTCATAGAAAAAACGCCCGTCGTTTTCAGACAGTTGCGACCGAAATGCCAATTCTATGTGGTCGGATTTGCGTTTGTTTAAGGATGTACTCGACAAAGTGATACAAAATTAAACAAAAATATGGGCGGAAGGTTTTCCAAATATTTAGAGTTTTGGATTGTTTTTATGTCGTTCAGAGTCGCGCGAGGTTTTCTTTTCGATATTTTTTACCAGGGCCGCATTCAAGTCAACGCCGGTTTGATTGGCCAAGCACATCAACACCCATAGAATATCGGCCATTTCATCGCCGAGTTCTTTGTTTTTATCAGAATCTTTGAACGACTGATCGCCATAGGTTCGGGCCATCAAGCGGGCCAATTCACCCACTTCTTCCATTAGAATGGCGGTATTGGTTAATTCCGAAAAGTAGCGAACGCCATATTCTTTGATCCAGGAATCAACGGCTTGCTGCCACTGGGTTATGGTTTTGGATTCGCTCACGATTTGAGATTAAACAATTGTTCGTCGACCCAAGACTTGCCCCAATTGGCTTTTTCTTCTTCGGTCCAAATGCTTGGAAACGCAATAATGCGTTGGAAACGGGGCGGCAAAAAGCGCTGCCAATTGGTACCACCGGTGGCGGGCACATCTACGCCTTTGGCGGCGAGATAGCGCACCGCGCTGCGGTAGTGTGAAAGGCGCCAGTTCACATTGAGATATACATCGAGGGTTTTAAAATGCGCCAACAAGGAAGGCGTTAATTGATTTCCCTCTTGAAGCACTTTAAGTTGTTGGTTCAGATTTTTAGGGCCCCACGATTGTGCCCATTCCAAGAATTCTTTTTCGTAATGATCTTCGAACTGCAGCAACGTTAGGGTTTTGGCACCAGTACCTTCTTCAATGGAGCCGGCTTTCCAATAGATTTGTTCGTATTGTTCGGCGATAGATTTCTCAGCAAGTCCCTCTCTTTTGTCTTCGGGAATAAGCTGGATCATGTCGGTATACGCCATTTCGATTTTCCTAAATTGCGCACTTTGAAAACCGCTTGCGGGCAATAGCGACATGCGGAATTTCAGGAATTGATCTCGCTCCATGCCTTCTATCATGATATCGAAGCTATCAATTAAGTTCTTTAAATAGCGAACGATTCGGGTAATTTTATCTTCCCAGCGTTGGGTATCGAGTTCACCCGTGCTCATTTGCTCGAGTTCGTGGATGATGAGTTTGAAATAAAGCTCGGTAATTTGGTGATACGCAATGAAAATCATTTCATCGGGAATATCGGTTTTGGGCTGTTGCAATGCCAAAAGGGCGTCAACGGCCACATAGCGCCAATAGGGTTCGTAGTTGTTGAATAACAATCCCTCAAGATAATCATCGAGTTTTTGTCCATCTTCATCGAATTTTTGGTGTAATTTTTCGAGCAATTCTTTGGTTTTGGCGCTTATTTCCATAGCTGTATGGGATTAGAATGGGGATTCGAATTCACTGAAAAGGGGCAATTTTTGGTCTTTTTCAGACAAAACGGGGTTATCAATATTCCAAGGAATATTGAGTTCGGGTGAGTTCCAACGAATGCCCCCTTCGGTTTCGGGGTGGTAATAATCGGTACACTTATATGTAAAAATGGTATGGTCGCGGAGGGTTAAAAAACCGTGGGCAAAACCTGGGGGTACGTACAAGGCGTGAAAGTTTTCCTCCGAGAGATCAAAAGCGGCGAACTGCCCGTAGCTTGGGGATTGGGTGCGTATGTCAACCACCACATCGCGCACGGCGCCTTTGATTACACGCACTAATTTTCCTTGTGCGTGCGGGGGCGCTTGGTAGTGCAATCCGCGAAGAATTCCGGCATTGGATAAACTTTGATTGTCTTGAATGAAATCGAGGGTTACTCCCATTTGTTGCAAGGCATCTTGTCGGAAGCTTTCAAAAAAGTGACCGCGGTGGTCTTGATGCACTTTGGGTTTGATCAACAACACCCCATTCAAAAACGATTCAAATTCCATTAGTGTTTAAAAAAGCGTAAAATTACATATTTTCGCAGTAATTCAATCAAATAAACCCAATACGCACACAAATTTAGACAATCATGAGCCAACAAGACAAAAAAAACAAAACCCTACTCTACATTATCATTCTTATCTTATTTATTGTCAATATTGGATTGTTCTATATGTGGCAGATGGGCAAAAAAGACCGTAATGTCTTGAGTCAAGAAAAAACCAGTCTTCAGAATTCCGTAAAAGAGAAGGATGCCACCATTGCGGCAGCAGAAGCGTTGTTGGCTCAATACCGAGAAGATTCTGCAGCTATGGCAGCGAATAACGTGCAAATGTCAGACGAGATGGCGCGTAAAAGTAGCGAAATTGCCCGTTTGACATACTTATTAAAGAAAGAAAAATATGCCAGTCAAGATATGATTGACGCCTTGAACAACAAATTAGAAGATTTAAATTCTCAATTGGTTGCGTTGAAAGAGGAAAATGCACGTTTGCGCGATAACAACGACAGTTTGTTATCGGTAAATCAAGGTTTGTACGGCGAAAACACCAAGTTAAGTTTGGAAGGCAAACGACTGAAGAATTTAGCGGCACGTTTGAGCACCTCTGAAATCAAGGTAGAGCCCATCAAAAAACAATTTCTAACAGGTAAAGAAACCACTACCATCAAAGCCAGTCGCGTAAAAGGATTCAAGATTAATTTTTCAGTGGCTGAAAACAATATTGCGGAGCCTGGCGACAGAGATGTTTTCATTAAGGTAACCGGTCCTGAAGGCATTACCTTAACCAACCAAGGCCAAGGCGGTATCGTAGAATTGGCAGATGGCAAATCCGCAAAATACAGCTATAAAACTAAAATCGTTTTTGAAAACAACACCTTAGAAAGTCCAGATATTACTTGGGAGCCTAATAAAAAATTAACCCCCGGTAAGTATGTAATACAACTTTATACCGAGGGTTATTTAATGGGATCTGCAGGAATTAATCTGCGTTAATCTTCTTCTGGAGTTTCAACGACTTTATTTGAATTTGCCCGGACGTCTGCTTGGGCAATTCTATTTTGTGCCGGTTCGGTGTAGGCTTTATTATTAAAGTTTTCGATGATGGTATTCCAGGTTACCTTGGCGTTGAAATCATCGCCTTCTTTGGCGAATGCATCCCCAAGTAACAAAAGCGATTTGGCTACCCATTCATCATAGGCGTTAAAGTCTTCCAATAATTGATAACAAGATTCCTTACTTAAATTCAAAGAATCGGCTTGGAAATATGCTTCGGCTTCTAAGTATTTGGCTTCTGCAGCAAATTTGTTGGTTTTGCCTTTGTATAAGGACTGTAAAGTAGCAATGCGTTGGTCTAGGTTTGAAGTAGAGTCAGAATTGTTCTTGTACATGATCAATTGCGACTGGTATTTCAAATCGGGATCTACAGAAGCATCGTTTACGGCTTTAGCGGCAATCCGATTAAGTCCTTCTGTATTACCGGCACGAGAATAACAATACATCATAGATTTCCATGCTTTGCGTTGCAGGTCTTTAGAGCGGGTAATTTCCTCTAAAATTTCTAAATAGGTTAGAATGTCTTCGCATTGAGCGTCATTACCGTAGATTTTCAAAACGGCTATGGTGGCATCTTCTTTGTATTCTCCTGAATTGGCTACCGCTACTTTTTTGTACACTTCGAGGGCTTTTTGAGGTTGTTTGGCATTTTCATAACTCAAGCCGAGGTAGTACATAGCCGGAATAATAAAGTTGCCATTGGGCTTTTCTTCCAAATAGGTTTCAAAAGAAGGAATGGCCTTTTTAAACTCGCCTTTGTCGTAAGCGGTGATTGCCGTTTCATAAATAACGCTGTCTTCGGCGGCAGAGGTAATTCCCCCGCGGGTAGACGCCCATTTTACGTAATCCTTGGCACGGCCTTCTTCGGTGTAAATTGTTTTTACCAATTCCGCTGCCGACTGGGCATCTTGCGTTCCTCGGAATTCATCGTATAATTTCGAGAACGACTCTACGGCTTTGTCGACTTGTTTTTGGTTGTAATAAATACGGCCAAGGGTACTGTAGGCTTTTCGGGTTAACTGGGTTCCGGGGAATTTATCCAATATGGTGGTGTAATACTTTTCTGCTTGATCGTACTGTTTGAGCAGCATGTACTCCGAAGCGATGTCGTTATAGGCATCAAGCACAAAAGGACTTCCGGGGTACTCTGCCAAGAGTCGCTTGATGGTAGTGATTTTTTCTTCCGAACGCTCCAGCAATCCGTAAATAATAGAGCTTTGATAAAGGGCGTAATCGGCATCGCGGCCTTTTTTCCCAGAAACATAAGCATACGCACGAACGGAACCTTCTAGGTTGCGCGTCATCAAATAACAATCGCCTAAACGCAGGTGGGCATCGTGTACGATGGCTTCCACATAACGCCCTGAGCTCACTTTATTGGTAAACTCCTTAAAATAGGTGGCGCCCATAGCATAGTCTTTGCGCTGATAAAACACATATCCTTGTCCGTAATAGGCATAGGCAAATTCATCTATTTCGTTGGATTTGGGTTTGTCCATAAAGGCTTTAAATGCCACCAAAGCATCATCGGTTTTATCCATTTGCAACAAGGTTTCGGCCTTCCAATAGGCCGCTTGAGCCGCATACAATCGGTTCACCGATTTCTCGGAGCATTTTTCAAATAATTCCAAGGCTTCGTTCCAACTGCGGTTCTTGTAAAGTTCCATGCCGCGAGCCAGAGCTACCTTTTGATATATTTCGGTTGTTTGATCGTCTAGGTTTTCAATGCCTTCAAGAATCTGCAAGGCCTCGCGGTATTTATCGGTATTCAACAATAAGCGGGCTTTCAATTTGGAAGCTTCACGGGCTTCTGGCGATTTAGGAAACAAACGCACGTATTTATCGAGTAATTTGGTGCTGTTGGCTTCGCGCATTTGAACGGCAATTTTGGCTTGGGTATACAAGGCAACCTTAGCAATTTCGTCGTTGAAACCGGTGCGCCATACTTCCGAAAAAGCGAACGACGCTTCGCGGTAATTATTCAATGCCAACAGTGTATTTCCCAATTCATAACTCGCAATTTGAGCCAAACTGTCGTTATTCTTGGCTACTTCGCGAAACCAAGGAAGGCTTTCGTTTAGTTTTCCAGATTTGGCATAGGCGTAACCGATTTCGAACTGTTGTTGATTATCGAGTTTATCGATACGGGGATTGATTTTTTCGAAGATTTCGGCGGCTTTATTATAATTCTTAAGTCGGTAATAGCATTTTGCGCTCAATTCGTCGCGTTCTACAGGCTTCACTTTTCGGGTATTGATTTTGGCAATTTCCTTAAGAGCTTCGTCGTAACGCGACAGTTGGTATAGCACCTGGGCCATGTAGAAATGTATTTTTTCAAAACGTTCGTCGGTTATGTTTTTGAAAGATGCATAGGCCGCTTCGTAATCGCCCTCTTGTAGGCAGGCATACCCGTAGTAATATTGTCCAAAACCTTGATATTCAGATGGTTTTTCAACCACTTTTTGCAACCATTCTTTACCTTTATCGTATTTACCGCGTTGCACATAGCAAAATCCCATATGGTAGTAATAGGCAATGCGTTGGGCAGGGGCAATGGTCGCTTCTTTCACATCGCGGTAATAGCTCAATGCAGAGCCGTACTGTCCGAGGTCATAAAAATAATCGCCCAGAGCCAAATTGGCTTGATTGGCGCGGGCCTCATTGGGATGGTTGGCCAAATAACTCACAAGGAAAGGTTCGGCATTTTCATGCTTGGCATACAGTTTTGCCATAGCGTGATAGTACCTTACATCGTCGTTAAGCTGGATAGTGGGATCGTTTTTAAGTGCCGTTTCAAACTGGGCAATAGCGGCATTAAAACGACCTTCCTCATATAATTCAATTCCACGTTTGGCGTAAATACCGGGATAGGTGTTTACGGGGTGCGGCTGTGCAGACAATCCCACAAACCAAAGCAATACAATAGCGAGAGCACGATTCCTCATACAAACAAAGATACGCGCGCGACGGAAGCCCTTTTCGGGCAGTTGCTCACAGAAATTCACAGTGGTTAATATTTTGGGCAAAACCCTTGGCTTTTGTGTCGTATCTTTGGAATTATGTTATCAAAAACCTTAGAAAAAGCACTCAACGATCAGGTAGCAATGGAAGCCTCAGCTAGCTATGTATATTTGGCCATGGCCTCTTGGATGGAAAACGAAGGATTTGAAGGTACGGCTCAATTTTTATACGCACAGAGCGACGAAGAGCGCATGCATATGATGAAGCTTTTCCATTACATTAACGAAGTTGGCGGTTATGCCTTATCGCCCGCAGTAGCAGCTCCCGACACGAGTTTCACCTCTTACAAGCACGTTTTTGAACGGGTTTTAGAGCAGGAAAAGAAAGTAACGGCTGCGATTCATAACCTTATGGATATTGCCACCAAAGAAGCCGATCACACCACCGCCAATTTCTTGCAGTGGTATGTGGCAGAGCAGCGCGAAGAAGAGGCGCAGTTCAATACCATCTTGGGTAAACTTAAAATTTTAGGCAACGACGGAAGCGGTTTGTATTTAATGGACCGCGATTTGGCCCAATTAACCGCAAAATTGGCCGCCAGCAAGCCTGCCGCCGAATAATGTCTTTTTCGGGGGAAGCCTTTCACGCCGGCATACACGGCGAGCGTTTGTGGCAATTTTTAGGCCGTTTCCACTCGATTTCCCTAGAGGAAAAAGAGGCGCTTCTCCCCTTTTTAACCGTTACGAGGATTCCTAAAAATAAATTCCTACAAGAAATCGGGTATACCTGTAAGACTATTTATTTTATGAATAGTGGATTGGCGCGGATATTTTATTACAAAGACGAGCACGAGGTAACGGAATTATTTGCGCAAGAGGGAGAAATCATTGTTCGGGTGGAGAGTTTATTCACGGGCCGGCCTTCTCGCAAGGGCATACATATTCTTGAAGATTCTGATATTATCGGGATCAATGCGTCCGGCTTGTTTCAACTTTACGATACGCACCACGGAATTGAGCGTTTATTCAGAAAGGTATTTGAAGCCGAGCATTTGCAAACGGTTTTGCGCTTAGAGAGTTTGCAATTCCATTCCGCTGAAGAGCGATACGAAATTTTATTAAAGGAAACACCCAATTTGATCAAACGGGTACCCTTAAAGTATATCGCCTCGTATTTAGGAATCACGCAAACCAGTTTGAGTCGGATTCGGGGTAAGGGGCAGAGCCACAGAGTAAAACTGTAACTCTCGACCGTCAATTACGGTGTAAACCCTTCTATTTCATAAGCCACCTCATTTCGGCGCCCAGTGACATCCCAAGGGGCGTTATATCCCATAAATAAAAGGGCTCCTTTTATTTGAATGTTATTCTCTTTGAGCGTTTGCGTTAGCAGATCTGCTTGTTCCTGAATCTTATTTTGTGATGCAAATCCACCAAACCGAATTACCGCTAAAACCAATGGGGCCTGTTGGGTGATTTGTACTTTATTCGAGTTGGGGGTTGGCAATTCCTCCATTTGATATTGGCTTGGCATTACGAACGACATACTCGCGTTGGAGTCTGACATATTCATGATCACTGGAGCCGTCATGGCAATTTTCTGTTGCGCTTGATTTCCCCCGAAAATATAACCCGCTACCGTTCTAAAACCATTATCTTCATTGCCGTCGTATCGACCACTTTTTAATTTGGTTTGCGCTAAAATCATCGTTGGATATTGTCTTATTTCGATCTCTCCCAACTTTTTAAGTACGTTATAACTTGGGGTTTCGATGTTTTTAAATCGAAAGGAATAAAGCAAAGAGACCGCCAGCAATAGGGCTACGGCGATGCCAATCCAAAGTAAAACTCTCATATACATATAACAAGGTATTCGCATGAATGTTCTTCGCGCTATCCTATCTTTGCGGTATTCTATGAATTTATCCCTTAATCTATTTGATTTTAATCAAAAAGTTAATTACAAAAATGAGATTTTAAGTGGCTTAACGGTAGCATTGGCCTTGGTTCCAGAAGCGGTTGCCTTTGCCCTCATTGCCGGACTTTCTCCCTTAACCGGACTTTATGCTGCCTTTATGATGGGTTTCGTAACGTCTATTTTGGGCGGACGACCGGGTATGATTTCAGGTGCAACAGGCGCGGTTGCCGTTGTATTGGTAACGTTAGCAAAAGACCATAGTGCTGATTATATTTTCGCTACTGTTATACTCGCCGGTATTTTACAACTTGCCGCGGGCTTTTTTAAGTTGGGAAAATTCATGCGTTTGGTGCCCACACCCGTAATATTAGGCTTTGTAAATGGATTGGCTGTGATTATTTTCATGTCGCAAATTGCCCAATTCAAGTCCGATTCTGGCGAGTGGCTACAAGGGTCTGAGATGGGCATTTTTGCGGCATTGGTAGGCTTGGCCATGTTGATCATTTGGGGACTTCCCAAGTTAACAAAAGTGGTACCTGCATCGCTTACAGCGATTTTAGTGGTTTTTGGGATTTCTATGGCATTGGGACTTAATACACGTACCGTTGGAGATATCACCTCCATTGCGGGTGGTTTTCCGCCCTTTCATGTTCCATCAATCCCCCTAGATTTCGCCACTTTACAATTGATCTTTCCATATGCGGCTATCGTTGCAGGTGTGGGTTTAATTGAGAGCTTGCTCACCTTAAATATCATTGACGAAATTACAGATACCCGAGGTCGCAGCAATAAAGAATGTATTGCTCAAGGAACGGCCAATATTTTATCGGGATTGTTTTCGGGCATGGGCGGTTGCGCCATGATTGGTCAAAGTTTGATCAATATTTCTTCTGGTGCGCGCGCCCGTTTATCGGGAATTGTGGCCTCAGTCATGTTGTTGATGTTCATCATGTTTGGTTCTTCTATTATTGAAAAGGTACCCATGGCCGCCTTAACCGGCGTTATGATCATGGTATCGATAGGCACTTTTGAATGGGCCAGTTTACGCACGTTTCGGAGAATGCCGGTATCGGATATTTGGGTAATGGTATTGGTTACTTTGGTCACTATTTTCTTGCATAATTTGGCTCTTGCGGTGTTGGTGGGGGTGATTATTGCGGCCTTGGTATTTGCTTGGGATAATGCCAAACGCATTCGCGCACGGAAATTCACCGACGAACAAGGTTGGAAGCATTACGAGATATTTGGTCCTTTATTTTTTGGATCTATCACCGTTTTCAACGAAAAATTCGACGTCCAAAACGACCCCGACCACGTAGTCATTAACTTTTCAGAAAGCCGTGTGGTGGATATGTCGGCGATAGAAGCCTTGAATAAACTAACGGAACGATATGCAAAAGCGGGTAAAAAAGTACATTTGCGGCATTTGAGCAAAGACTGTACCGCACTGCTGGAAAAGGCTTCGGCCATTATAGAGGTTAATTATTATAAAGACCCTAGTTATAAGGTTGTGACCGACGCTAAGCTATAATGTTCGCAGGTCCGAATGGGACTCTTTTCATAACGCACCTTGTGTAAATATGACTCCGTCATTTTGAGTCAAAAATCTTAATAAAAGGGCTGCCGTATCGATACGGCAGCCCTTTTTTATTTGAGGGAAAATTCCCTCAGAAAAATTGCGTAGTTAGTTTTACTTGTTTTATAGATATAAAGTTCAATATTTCATAGGCGGTATCAATTATCGCCTAATTAAATATCTATTTTGTAGATATCTTTATTTACAGAATTGATGATTTGAAGCGGGTAACAGATCCGAAAACCCAAGAAAGTTTAGTATTTTAGCGTGATATATGAAAACTAAAGAAGACATCGTCAATAATTGGCTGCCACGATATACAGGAGTGCCTTTAGAGAGTTTTGGAGAATATGTGTTGTTAACCAACTTTCACCATTACCTCCAGTTATTTGCTGCGCAAACGGGTGCTGTAATTATGGGAATTGACAAATCTATGAGCAGTGCCACTCATGGCAATATTACCATGATCAATTTCGGTATGGGATCTCCTAATGCCGCCACAGTTATGGACTTATTGAGTGCAGTTTCTCCTAAGGCAGTATTATTTTTAGGGAAATGTGGTGGATTGAAGAAACGCAATAAAATTGGCGATTTGATTTTGCCAATAGGAGCAATAAGAGGAGAAGGGACTTCGAATGATTATTTACCCCCTGAAGTGCCGGCTATGCCCGCCTTTGCTCTGCAAAAAGCGGTTAGCACTACCATACGCGAACACCAAACCAATTACTGGACGGGCACTGTGTATACCACTAACCGTCGCGTTTGGGAGTTTGATGACAAATTTAAAAAATATCTGAATCGCATTCGTGCCTATGCCGTGGATATGGAAACGGCCACTTTATTTTCTGTGGGATTTCATAATCATATTCCAACGGGTGCATTATTATTGGTAAGCGACAATCCGATGATTCCTGAAGGCGTAAAAACCCTCGAAAAAGACACGATAAATGCCAAATTATTCGATGAACAACACGTTAAAATTGGCATTGCATCCTTGCAACAGCTTATGAACAATGGAGAAACCATTCGTCATCTGATTTTTTAATGGGTATCTAAAACTAACCTTACCAAGTTCATTTCATATCCCTAAAACCCCTACCCCTGACGGACGTTTCAGAAGCCAGCCTGTCAGACTCCTTCTAGGTTTACTAGCGGGTAGCACCTCGTGGAGTATGCAATCCGAACGAAAAATAATAGCCCTGTTTAATAGAGGTTGCACGTCAACAAACTCGCTGTCTTTGTGAATACGCAACTCTCCGCCATCGCCGGGTTGCCAGTTTTCATTTAAATAAATAATTACCGAAATCATGCGATTGGAGCGGGCATCAAATTGATCTAAGTGGGGCTTATAAAAGCCGCCTGCAGGATATAACGCAAAGTGGAATTCAAATCCTTGCAAACTCAAGAACAATTCAAGTTTAAGGCGTTCCATTATGTCTTCCACCAAGAGAAAAAAGTCGTTGATTTCTGCATCGCGTTGTTGATCAAGCCAGTAGGTCATATCCGACCTTATTTCAGGTACGCGCTGTTCTATTCGTGCCTGACCGACTTTGGCAGGACGGAACTGTGTTTCTTGTTTTTGAAAAAATTCCCGCACAACCGCAAGTAAGGTTACTGGGAAAAAATCATCGATAAGCACAAAATCATTTTCTGCGAGTGTGTCGAACCATGTCGACCACTGCTCATCGCTGTGTTTGGGGTGCATTGTGTGATTGCAATTATGAGAAAATTGAAACTTTCACAAATGGCCACAACAAAAAAGAGGTCGTTTCTATTCGAAACGACCTCTTTTTTGAAATTAAATTAATCTAATTAGTTTTTGATGAATTTGGTGGTAGCCACGCCGTTTTGGGCATGTACTTCTACCAAATACGTACCTTGATTCAAGCTTGCCACAGAAATAGCATTTCCATTAGCAGTTTGATTCAGAACTACGCGGCCGTCAATGCTGCGAACAATCACCTTTGCACCTAATTCAACATTAGAAATCCATAAAACATCGTTAGCAGGATTAGGATATACGCTAATAGCATTTTTGTTGATTTTGTTATTTGAATTAGTAGGGCTGAAACGCACGAAGCGGTAATGCCAGTATCCAGGAGTACCATCGCCGGTTTTGATAGCGATATCGGCAATAAGAGTATCGTTGTTTACCATCACTTCGTAGGTAATTCCATCTGGTGCATCAGCAGGTGCTGCTATTTCCCCACCGTTAACAACTTTTGCAAGTCCTAGGTAGTTACCTTTTCCGTTAACAGTAACGGTCCCATCCATGTTATCTTTCCAAGAACCGGTATTAGAACCATCATGAGGAGCCACTGGAGTACCACAACCATCGGTTGCGGCGCCCTGCCAACCTTCAACCCAGGTTTCTGTACCTAGGGTGTTGGTAAAGGTACCATCATCTCCGAATGTATATACGTCGTCAGCTAAACAAGGACGGTTATTGGCATCAATAGGACTATTAAACCAAGAAACATCTCCTTTTGAAGGACCTACGCCAATAAATGTCATTGACCAGTCACCTTTTGGATTGGTTTCTACTACGGGAACCACTTTATGGTAGGCAAAATGCCAGTAAGCAGGAGTGCCATCACCGGTTTTGATAGCAATATCCACATTCATGGTATCGTTTTTGATACTCACTTCATAGGTAATACCATCAGCTGCATTAGCAGGAGCTGTAATTTCGCCCCCATTAATAACTTTAGCAATACCTAAGTAGTTACCCTTACCATTAATCGTGATGGTACCGTCTTTATTGTCTTTCCAAGAACCGGTATTGCTTCCATCGTGAGGGGCCACTGGAGTACCACAAGCATCTTCACTTGCGCCCTGCCATTTTTCTAACCACGTTTCAGAACCTAATACGTTTTTGAAAGTACCGTCAGACATGAATTGGTATTCGTCGTCTGCCAAACAAGGACGGTTTTTCGCATCTAATACGGTATTGAACCATTCTACATTTCCTTTGTTAGGTCCGATGCCTATAAAGTGCATCGCCCAGTTTCCTTCTGGATTGGTGATGATTTCATTGTTTTGTTTTACCATAGTAAAACGCCAATAGGCGGGAGTTCCATCCGCTGTTTTTATAGAAATATCAACAGCCATTTCATTCCCGTTCAATGCCACTTCGTAAACAATAGAATCCACAGCCGCAGATGAACTAGTTAATTCCCCGCCATTTATAACTTTAGCGATACCTAAGTAGTTACCTTTACCTACGATGCTCAATTTTCCAGCAGTGGCATCGTAACGCCAGCTTCCCTTGTTAGATCCATCATGAGGAGCCACGGGAGCTGCGCAACCATCGCCTGCAGCGCCTTGCCATTCTTCTACCCATGTTTCTGTTCCTAAAACGTTCTCAAAGCTACCATCAGAATTGAACACATATTCATCATCGGCTAAACAAGGACGTGTAGTTGAATTCAATCCGGTGTTAAACCATCCAAAGTCTCCTTTTGAGGGACCAATTCCAATAAAGGTACAATTCCATTTACCTTCAATTTGTGCCATTAGCGCTACCGTGCTAAGGCTTAATACAGATAGTAATAATTTCTTCATTTCAATTTTTAGTAGTTGTTTATCTTCCAAACTTATAAAAAAGAATTTTGTTTTTGTGTTTAAAACAATAAGTATTTCCAAAAAAACGTACGACAAAAATAACACGTCACAACTTAATACAATAAGCAATAGGACAAGGCCATATATTACCTTATTGTTACGCGAATGTAGCGACAATAAGAAAATGTCACCCAATTGTCAAAAGTCAACATCAAATAGCATTCCCGCTAATTTCCGCGCGTTCAAGTCGTTCTGGAATGTAGTTCCTAGAACCTGTTCGCGCTGCGCCAAGACTTCCCCCGAGAAAGTTTTATGGCTTAAGTCTTCAATTAATTGTACCATTTCCGAGGGCGTATTCGCAACCGAACATAGCGATTCGAGTCCTGTTTCTTCAACCATAGGCCGATTGGCAATTACAAAACGACCTCGATAAAGCGAATTGAGTAATTTCAGTTTGATTCCTGTTGACTGAAACGTTACCAGCACGTTTGCATGTGCGTTGGCAATGAGGTCTAATATATGATCGGCCGCAACGTCGGCCACTAATTTCATATTGGAATGTAAGGCTACAGCTTTTTGGAGTGACTTCGAGGGCCTGCTGCCCGCGATGATGCAATCCATTTTGGTTTTAGGAAAAACCTCTTGCGCCAAATACAGCGCGGCGCGGTTATTTTCGGGAACAGACAAGTTTCCGTGGTATAATATATAGGTACCCTTGCCTATTTTAGATTGTACCGATTCATTGGAATGAAAAGCAGGTACGTAGGTCGCATTTTTATATTCTGATTGAAAATAGGCTGTTTCCATCGGAGAAATTCCGGCTATCCCCTGTGATTTGACTAAAATTTGCTCGTAGTTCTTTAGTTTTCGCGCTTCCGTTTTGAAAAACAAGGTTTTCCACCAACGCTCTTCTGCCAAAGCTAGGGCTTCGTAATAATGGTGCTCCACATTGTGGGCCCGTACAATTTTACGTTTATGCTGCAACGCCGGATGATCTAAATAACGTGTGGTATGAAGTCCTTCAAATAAAATAGGCGCATCATCGGCCGACAATCGTTTTAATAATTTTTCCGAACTGCGACTCGAAACAATAAATGGCAATTTCCCAGCAAAGGGATTGGATTTTTTTCGCGGATAATAATATAAGGCATGCACCTCATCGCGCAGTTCACGCGAAGGCTTTTTGCCGCCATACAAGAACACATGCAACGTAACCTTGATATCTAGAATAGAAAAAGCTTTTAATTTAAAAAACATATCCGTTGAACCTCCATAGTTGGGCGGGTAAGGCAAATCGAAGGCCACTATATGTAAGTGCTTAGGCATGGGAGAAAATTTGATGTAAAATTCGCGATTCTGTCTGCCAATTCCATACGTCTCTCGCTTTTTTGCAATTTTCGCGGTAATCCTGATACAAACTATCGTCGGTCATTAACGCATGCAAGGCTTTATAAATTTCCTCATTATCGTGGTGTACCAAAACGCCCACTTGGAATTCTTCGCAAAGGTTGCGGTATTCCACAAAATCGTTAATCACAGAAGGCAATAAGGCATGGGTATAATCAAAAAACTTATTGTTCAACGACAGTTCGTAACTCTTCGAAACCGCTTCCGACACGTTGTATCCTACCCGAGCCCGCTCGGTCAGTAAGGGCAAAACGACCGGACTCACAAATCCCAAAAAATGCACTCGCCCGTTTAAGGCAGATTGCCGCACGCGTTGCTGTAAATCCGTCAAAATATCGCCTACTCCTGCAATGACTAAATGAAAATCGGTAGGCTCCAAAATATCCAATAAGCGCTCTAATCCCCTTCCCTCGTTCACTGCCCCTTGGTATAAAATAAAGGGTTGATTGGGTAATTTTATTTCCGGGGGAAGCTTTACTTGCGGCAATTTACTTTCTAAAAACGGTGCATTTCTCACAACCTTAACCTCACGAGCGTACAATTTCTCTAATTCGTTGGCGATGGCGTTACCTACGGTGTACACATCATCTGCCGCGGGCATGACAAGGGCTTCCACCCAGAGCCAAAACCGTTGAATTTTAGGTCTTCTTGATACTTCTGGCACG
>ERZ891134.1267-NODE-1267-length-17895-cov-9.802130_pt1 | contig 17895 bp, 36 predicted proteins | sample MGYA00520888_ERZ891134 | MGnify/ENA primary metagenome ERZ891134 (study PRJEB32303, sample SAMEA104408692) | aquatic metagenome | biome: Brackish water; feature: Coastal; material: water | place: Baltic Sea | collected 2014-10-23 | depth 10 m ... | reverse complement strand
CGCGCGACAATGACGGCACTGGTAGGCAAGGGCATGGTCACGATTGCCAAGGTCTACGAGGGGTCGGGCGACCAGTACATCAGCGGGCACTTCGGCCGGATCGCGCACACGAGAAGATTCACGTATCTCGACATTCGGTACGCACTCACTGACGCTGGAAAATCCGCCATCAACGCTTGACACGCAAAGCCGCCGGGCGTAGAATCCGACATAACCCCCAAGGAGACGAGACGATGGACGCGACAAAGGGAATCAGGGCAATCATCAATGACGCCGAGGGCCGAGGCTTTCGGGTTGAAGAGGCCTCTACTCGGTGCATGATAAGCACGGGCAAAACAAGCCGGGCGGTGGGAATCATGATCTGCGAAGACGGGACGGCTTACCGGAGCGACATTGATCTCTCCCTTTGCCTTGCCATTCGCAGCCAGCGTGAGATGCGTTCGATCCTTGGCCTGACTAAGTGAGGGAGGAAAGCGATGAACACCTACGGCGACAGACTGTTGGACATCCGCCCTAAGGCTCCACGCCGCAGGAACGCGGAGTGGACCCGCTACGGCATCTATAAGGACCGGTCTGGGGCTTACTTCCTCTGCAAGCGATCCGACTCCACGAGGAGCCGTCTGCTGCACTTCTCCGGTCGTTCGGAGGCTCACCAGTGGTTCCGCGAGCAGATCGAAGCCGAGCAGGCTGGGCTCCCGACGGATTTCGCGGCCCTTTGGCGGGTCGGCAAGCCCTCGGCGGCTCCTAAGAAGGCCACGGGCCCGTTGCCCCGTTCAGGGGGCCACGTGGCGTCCCTGCGAGGCACGACGCCCTCGACGATGGCCAACGAGTTGATGGCTCGCTGGGGCTTCCGCGGCATCGAGTTCGGCCGGAGTGTTTCTAAGTGTCTCTTTCTCTCAAGTGTCCACCAGGCCATGCACGACCTCGACATGATTGGCTTCGGCGGCATCGCCGAGGGTGTTGGCCTCTCCTGTGGCGTCAGGACCATCCGCGGCTCGGCTGGCCACTACGATTCGATGTGCGGCGTGGTCTCGTTCCCTGGCACGATCGTCGGCGGCTCGGTGGCCCACGAACTGTGGCATGCTTTTGAGAAGAGGATCACCGCCGACTCGATCTACGCTTCGCTGCCGGCGGCCTACGTTGACCGTTCGCGGGCTTTCGACCTATCCCGTGGCCGACGCTACTTTGGCATGCCACGCGAACTGTCGGCCCGTGCCTTCGAGGTTTTCGTGAAGCATGCTCTCGCGGAGCGTGGTGTGGTCAACGACTTCCTCGTCAGCCTTGCAAACTACACCACCGTCCCCAGGATGAACCCGTGGCTTACAGATTCCGAGGTCGCACCTGTTGCGGCTGCATTCCGAGGAGTGACGAAATGAGCAAGTGGATACCCGTGACGGAGCGACTTCCGGATCACCATGGGACCGTGGTCTGCCGAACGCAGGATCGCCAGTTGCAGTTGGGTAGGGTGATGACGACATGCACATACAGCGGCGGGCATCGCGAGGAGACGTATCAATGGAGGGGCTACCCTGACTGCCCGCTGGTGGTTACGCACTGGTTCCCGCTTCCAGAGACGCCGGAGGTGTACCGATGAAACGAAACCGACGTGTGATCGCCTATGCGTTCGTGCTCCAATACGTGACGCTGCTGGCCCTTGGGCTCTACGCGGTCAGCCTGCCGAAGCCACACTTAGACGCCCCGCGGCCCCGCAGTGGGCCGGACATTGACTTGGCCACGAGGTACGCCATGCTCGGCCGGGTGTTGCTCTTCGCGAGGCGAGGCTTCGTCGAGATCATCGACGAGTATGTGGACGACGAGGGTGTGTACGTTGCGGCTTACGTTGAGCGAGACGGGTCTGTGATTTACTGGGAGGTCGAACTAGCGAAGTGACAAAGTGTCCACCTGGAAATCCAGGAGACGTAAGTCCAGCGTTTGCAAGGGTTTACGGCGCAAACCGGAAAACCATTTGACAGGAGACCGCTGGCAATCGTAGGATTCACCACAAGCGGAGGATGAAACGATGAGCGAGCACGAAAAAACAATCGAAGAGCATGCCCAAGACAACTTCGCGATGGCGTTGGACCAAGTAGACGATTACCCCTCTCTGGACGATGCTTTTCTTGGTTACAGCATCAATACGGTGGATAGCATCCGAGAAGACGGGTACTCGGATGAAGATGCCTATCAAGGGCTGATGATTTTCTGCTCGCTTGAACGAAACTATCGCCCCACGAACCTCAAGCGGAGAATGAAACGATGACCATCGCAGTGACAACACGCAGCCATCCATCGTCGGAGGCCACCGTTGGCCTGGCTTTTCACTATGCCGCACCCTACCAGGTGTCGGGGTGGCACGAGCATAGCCACCTCGCTCGCCAGGCTGTGCGGGCGGCCTTCCCTGGCCGCGACGTGGCGTCTCAGTCGTGCGAGCAGGCGAACTCGTTCACCTATGTTCACGATATTGTCCTCAAGTAGAAAAGGAAATCTTGTGCCTATTTCTTTCATGTGCTACAACGACCCTCCGCTTGGCGGCGTGGTCTACCTTTGCCAGGAGTTGCCTGACATCTACGGTGTTCAGGTGGGCCTCGCCGACGATGCGGACGAGGTTGCCAAGATCTGCGAGTGGATTGCCAAGGAGGCCTGCGGGCTTCTTGGTGATCTTGAGTCCTCCGTCGAGGTCGTCGATGACGGCGGAGTCAAAGTTTACAAAGTGTCCGTCACAACCAAGGAGATTGATCAATGAAGTTTGCTTCTCACACCGTCGTCACCGCTGACCTTGCTAGGGTCTATGTTGACGAACTGGCACCTGTGACTGGGAACGTCTACCGCGTCAACCGCGGCCCGTTGCTTGAGTTCGGTGTCGACGATGTGTACGATACTAAGGCGGCAGCGGTTGCCGCCGGTCGTGCGAAGATGATTCGCATGATTGCGAACATGACCGAATATCTGGAGGAGAGTTTCGATGACGCCTGAGGAGACTGCGATTGCAAAGGGCTCTTTCCGTGACTTCTACCGGGAGCACCCCGGAGTCAGGAACCCGACGGACATTAACTCAAGCGAGAAGTGGCACTTCTACGCCAGCCGTGGCTGGGGCACTCTCTCGCTGATGATCAAGGCCCGTAAGTTTAACCAAACCGCCAACGGCTTCCCGTTCCCGTGGACGAAGCCTGAGTACTGGAGGGACCAGAAATGAGCCGCTGCTGCACGAGCATCCCGCCTGGGACCGATTGCACTGTGTACGTTGAGGCCTGCGAAGGAGGCCACGAGTGTGGAGTCGACACGACAGTCGGCCGGAGGCTCCGCCTTATGTTTGGAGGGGAGGACACTCGCGAGCGGGCCGTCGATTACGCACGCTGGCTGGCCCGGCTTCTACGCCGGGACTGCCGCGTTACCCTTGAGTTCGAAGGAGAGAGCGATGATTGAGAGACTGGAACTGGGGCCGAAGAGCCACCTAGAGAAGGGCACCAGGTTTCGCGTGAAGGATGGCCCGTACTGGGTCACCGACAGCGGCGAGCAGGTTCCGATGCGTGCCCGCGGCGTGATGAAGTTCAACTTCGCATTCGTGCGAGGGTCGTGCGTCTTCATTGACGCCGACAGTGATACCGACGGCCACGTGGTCCTGCACTACCGCGGTCGCCGGAAAAATAAACTGATGGGAGATAAACTGGTCTGCCGACCATACACGATCGCCGGCCGCGTGACTGGCCGGAAGCGACGCAAACCCCCTGTGAAAGGCTAGTACAATGAAGAATCGAATCAGCGTCTACATGGCCCTTGGAGACGAGGAGTACTGGGACGCCCTGTGGGCCGCTGGGTGCGACCACGACGAAGTAGACGCGGCCCTTGAGCGGGCGATTGACCAACTTGACCTGTTTGAGGAGGCGACCGATGAAGAGTGATGACTTACGGCTTCTGGCCGAGGCCCTGATGAAGCCCCAGTGTCCAATGGACGCTTCGAGGGCTGCCGCCGAGATCTTGCGTGTGCTTGCGGAGGAAATGAAATGAAGACGATTGTGACAGTGAGGATGCGGCCGCTCTACAGCGAGGGCGTGACGGCGTGGGAGTTCGACGGCCAACTCGTCGGCGGGATCGTCGGCGGGATCGCCCAGGGTGTCCGGAAGGTTACTGACCTGGCCGAGGACATCTGCGACCTATACCACCCGGTGACGGAACCAGCGTTCCGGGTGAGCCGCGATGGCGAGGACTGGCTCGTGGAGGTGCTCGCCGATGCTTGAGCCTGCACAGGCGATACTGGACGCTCTCGTGATGCCCCCCGGCCTCGAACGGTCGTTCGAGGCCGGGGCCACGGTGGCCCGCGGGGCGACCTGCGAGGTTGGGATGATTGCCAGAAACTGCCGGCCCAACCTGGAACGCAATCTGGAGGCCCTGGAGAGGCTTTCCTGCCACTTTGCACGCTTCGCGGTCAGATCATACTCCAACGACTGCACTGACGGCACAGAGGCCGTCCTGGACTCCTGGAGGCCCATGTTCCCGACGACCTTCGACTACGAGGAACTAGGGCGGCCCTTCCTCGGCGGCACGAGGGTGGCTGAGAGGACGATCGCCCTGGCCGAGTATCGCACGAGGGTGCAGCGGATGATGGAGCCTGCGGGCTTCCACCTCGTGCTCGACCCTGACATGCTCCTGGTCGATGTTCGTCGGCTCATCGCCGGCCTCGGTGACATGGTGATGGGCGGCTATGACGTGATGGCCGCCCAGGGGCTTGCATCGGTGCCGCGGGTGATCGCTGGCCGGATGATCCACTACGATGCGTTTGCCTGGAGGCCCAAGTGGACCTGGTTCCAAGACGACCAGCGTGAACTCTCGTTCCATCACGACGTGCGACCGGCTGGCTGCCGGCCGTACCGGGTCAACTCAGCCTTCGGCGGTGCATGCTGGTACGGCGGCTCCTACCCGCACCGAGTGTATGATGGGGGCATGGGCTGCGAGCACGTGTCGTTCAATCGATCCGTCGAAGGCCGCGTCGGCATCAGCCCGAATATGTCCGCGGTCTGCTTCCTCCAATGAAAGAGCACTATGCCCAAGAAAGCCAGGGTCATCACCCAGCCGCCGAAGAAGCAGTTGTCGCCGAAGTCACCGAACCAGGCGGCGTACATCGACGCGATCGAGCGTAGCGACGTGACCATCTGCTCCGGGCCAGCGGGGTCAGGGAAGACCTCGCTGGCGGTGGGCATGGCGTGCCGCTACCTGCTCGAAGGGAGGGTAGAGAAGGTCGTGATCACTCGGCCGGTGGTCGAGTCGGGGCGTGGCCTCGGCTATCTGCCTGGCACGCTGTCAGACAAGGTGGCACCGTACCTCGTGCCGATCATGGAGGAGATGAAGTTATTCCTCGGCGTCGACGGCTTCGGCTTTATGCGTGGTGCCGCAGCGATCGAGTTGTGCCCGCTTGAGTACATGCGTGGCAGGAACTTCCACAAGACCTTCATGCTGCTTGACGAGGGGCAGAACGCCACGCTTGAGCAGATCAAGATGTTCCTGACCCGGATCGGCATCGGCTCGAAGGCTGTTCTCAATGGCGACGCGAGCCAGACCGACCTCGACCATCGCAGTGCCGGCGGGCTCGACTTCTGCATGCACCGGCTGTCAGATATCCCCGGCGTCTCCGTCTGCCACCTCGACGGCGGAGACATCGTTAGGAACCGGATCATCGCTGCGATCCTCAGTTCGCTCCAGTGACCACGCCTCCCACTCTTCCCGCACCTTAGTGATGAGCAGGAAGTCGTGTGGGGCTTTCACCGAGTGGCCTTGGTGCCACGTATGGCCCTTCGAGCCGTTGAATAGCACGTAGTAGACGGTATCCGCGTCGTGTTGAGTTGCGGCTGGCATGCTGTCACCTTCCTTTGGCGGTCTTCTGTGAGTGGCACGATCGGTGGAGAAGTTGCAGGTTGTCGAGGGCGTCAGTCCCGCCTTCTCGCTTCGGGATGATATGATCGATCTGAGCGTCGCCTGCTTCCATTGTAACTGGCAGGCCGCATGCCTGGCAGATCCCGCAGTCCCTTGCGATCACCTGCTTGCGTGTTCGCAGCCATGCGGCGGATGCGTAGCCACGCTGGGCGGCCGTTTTACGCTGCGGCCTTATCACCCACGGAGGGCGGAAGACTTCGACCTTGCGAGGCATCAGTATGCTACTCCTGCCAGTCTCTCGGCGACGTTCACTGCCGCCATGTCAGCCGACCACCTCGCGAGGAATGCGTCCTGCCTCGCACTCTTGAACGCCTCGACATCCAGGCCGGCGACGAAGAGACGGTCGGCCCGGTTGATCATGGCTGCAAGGAACCACCGCAGTGCATCGCCGTCCTTGCTGGCCCAATAGCCGGGGTCCTCAGCCTCGACGCACTCGGCGAGGGCCGCGGCGTAGGTCGCGAACTCCATGCAGCCTGAGACCGCGTCAGTCCGCTCAAGCCGCCGCCCGGAATCGGCGTCTTGCACGGCCACCGTGGCCCCCCAGATGTACGCTGTAAACTCATCGAGCACGTAGAGAGGTCGGTCGTTCCAGGCCTCTACGAAGTAGGTCTTGAAACGCCAGCCCTTGTGCCTCACGTAGCGAGCCACGTCGGCCAGCGTAACGTCGGGCTCGACGAGCAGGATGGCCTGGCCGTTGCCGAGGTAGAAGCCGTTGACGCCTGGGCGGCGTAGTGCCGAGGAAATGAAGTGGCTAGTCTCGTGTGCGTTCGTGTACCGAGTTTCGTTCGTGACCGGGGTCCGGCAATGCCCGATCACGTCGGCGTATGCGTCATCGCCGACGACCGAAGAGACCGCGGCGACTTGGGCTAGAAGAGGTGGGGCAGTTACCACTCGGGCAGTCGCTGCGAAAGTTGCCGCCCGAGGTGGAGGTTGGGCAGTTACCACTCGGGCAGTCGCTGCGAAAGTTGCCGCCCGAGGTGGACGGCTCCTCCCCCCACACATCGTAGCCATTGTGCAGGTTGTCGTGTGCGACCTGCATGGCCTCTCGGCTCCAGCCTGATGCGTTAACGCCGTGGTCGGAGAGTAGGTGCGAACGCATGAATGATTCGGAGGGCGAGTTGAGGCCCTCCCAGTTCCACCGGCTCCCAGGCATGCGATAAAGTTTCCTCGTGACCGTCTTCTTCGCCGGCTCCTCCTTCGGTGGCTCTTCCTTCGCCGGCTCCTCCTTCGGTGGCTCTTCCTTCGCCGGCTCCTCCTTCGACTGCTTGCACTTGCAGTCGTCTGGGCAGCGGCAGTCGAAGACGAGGATGCCGTCGCCGCTACGCTCTTTCCCGGTGCCGCCACAGGTGCAGCCGTCGACGCAACCGCCGGCCGGGGCCGGCGGAGTGCCGGGAGTGTCGGGGGCTGAGAGCAGGCCGTAGGCACCGCCGACAGCCGCGGCAGGCCGGGCCAGGTTGTAAGTCTCGGCCGCACCGAAAAGCAGGACCGCGGCGATGGGGTAGATAGCCTTGTTCATTAGATGTTGCCTTTCGCCCCGTAGGTGGGAAGTTTGCCGATCGGCCAGCCGTTGATCGACGAGATCGCGATGACGGAGCACTTGTTGAGCAGCGACGACTTCGCCCAATAGGACCCTTCTGGAATGTCAATGTCAGTGCCGAGGATGCGGCGGCCACCCTTCTGCCAGTGCGATCCCCACGAGTTGATTATCAGGACCAGCGGCTCGCCATACTTCTTGACAACCTCAGGCCGCGAGTCGAACGCACCAATCGATTGCGAGTGGGACCATGAGCCGGTCTGCTTCGCGTAGCCGTTCTCGTCGCGTGTCTTCGACCAGCCGAGGCCGGAGCAGAAGAAGATGCCGCAGTTCGCAGCCGCGAGGAAGTCACGCACCTGATCAGGGCCCTTGAGATTCGTCGCGGTGCGAGCCTGATGCTCTGCGTAGATCGCCTGCCACGACTTAGGTGGCGGGTTGCCTCGGTAGTACTTGCCGGCGATGGAGCCGCTGTAGTTCGTGAGGTCTGGCCCACCCCTGTCGCCGTAGTCATTCCGCAGAACCACGCCGGTCCTCGTGCAGACCATCTCGGCCGCTTCCGCACATTGCCAGCCGTCGCCGCTGTGACCCCTGAAGTTGTAGATCGCCTCGGTTGAGATGACCCCCTGGGAGACGCCACGCTTCGAGACCTCGGGCTTACCCTCGACCCTCTTCGTCTTCTCGTCGGGCTTGCGGTTGTAGATCTCATGGCTGAGTGCGAACAGACACGCATTGCCGCAGCCGTGCGAAACACAGTCGCCCCGAACCTGGGCCGGGCCTGGGATGGCGTCCTTGCCCCATACCTTCTCGACGACCCTGAAGTTGAGCAGCAACTCGCCCTCGCCGCGGCCCGAGAAACCCCAATCAGATGCGACGTTACCGCCGTATGGGTCGCCGCCGCTACGGATCAGGTACGAGGCGAAAGACTCAGCAGCGGCTGGGCTCCACGAGGCACCAACGAACCCCCTGCTGTACTCTTCAAACGGTTCGAAGTCAGCCATTGAGAATGCTCCAAGCGATGGCGTTGCAGACCTCGGCCACCTTGCGGCGTGTCGAGTCGTTGAGTGAGGTCACGTCCTTGCCGATGTTGTCGAAGAACGCTTTGTCGATCGCGTCGGCAAGGCCAGGAACAGTGCCAATGTCGTTCCGCTTCACCTGGAAGCCGAGGGCCGAGGCGTGAAACTGAGCAAAAGCCGCGGTGTCGGCTAACTGCGGCGAATCCCGCTCGCCATCGTCGACAACGATCTCGCCGATAGCCATGTAGAAGTCGGCCAGCACAGACTTCCTTGCCTCTTGGACCTCGGGGATCACGACGGTGATCGACGGCGGCTTGGGACCGTTGGGCCGAGGTGAGTCGGGGAGGAAGAAGACAATGCCTAGCAGGAGCAGGCCGATGAGTTGCGTTGGCTTCATGCAAACACCTCACCTTTTGCGAAAGCGTCCTGGAGCGTCTCGATCGCCTTCGAGACCTTGGCGGCGTCCACTGCACGCCTGACGATGGCCCCCTGGAGGACCTCGAACGCCTCGTCGACACCGTCACCGTGGGAGTCGGAAACATACTTTCGCAACACGATGAGCGACTTGATGGCTTCTTCCATCGAGACATCGAGAGACTTGCCAGAGCACTGCGGCACGAGAGCCTTGCCAGCGAACTTCGGCACGAGTGGCCCAAGCAGGAGAGCCACACCAGCGGCAAGGGCAATATATTTGATTGTTGCTGGATCGATCATTCGTCTGTCAGTCCTTTCAGGGAATCTACAATGTAGTGGAACAGAGCCTCGCCCTCCTCGGACTCAAGGACAGCGGAGACAAGCCTTAGCACGTCATCGTCGGCAGGGCTGTCGCTGCGGTCTGCGAGCCACGCCGCTGCTTCCATGACGAGCAGCACCCTCTTGTGCAAGTCATCGGTATTAACGATCTCCTGGGCGTATCCGAGCAGTGGTTCGTATTCGACGGGCAGGCGGATTCGTGTGAGCATCTTTCCTCGGAATCTAATGTACGCAGGAGAACTCTCTCGTCCTTGCGACGTGATCTTGCCCCAGTGAGAGGGCGGCGGATCTTCGACTCGTGAGACGAGTGGGAGCGAGTCTTCGCCATAGTTGTAAAATGCCTCTATGCGGTCACTCATTAAATCATTGTAGCGTGTCACCATCACCCCATGCCGACCGCAGCCGCTCCTCGCGGTCAACCGTCGACCAGTTGACACGCACTTCGGCACAAGCAGTCCTGATCTCCTGGAGCGACGGAACATAGATCGGAGGATTCTCCCGCCGCTGGAGGCCAATCACCTCGCAGGCCTCGTGGAACTCCGCCTCGTTCATGTCGAGGTCGGACGCGATCTCATCGTTGAGCATCGACTGGTCGCCGAAGACCTTCCTGATGTAGGCCTCCTCGTCCTCGCTCACCCAGGTCCTCTGCCAGTACCTCTCGTTCTCTGCGAAGAGCCAGCAGTGACCCTGGGCTGCCGCGGCAGCGACTGGGTGCATGACCATATGGACCTCGTAGGAAAGTGGAATCCGCTTGAGTACCTCATCGAAGCAGCGATGGCACTCGATCAAGTAGGCCCCGACGTTGTCAGGGTATTCGAGGAACCTCTCGGACCCCTCGATGTCGATCTTCACGAAGTCAGCACCGCCACGGACGACCTGCGGCAAGGTCAGGCAGAAGACGGGAACGGTGTCAACGACCTCGCCATGGCCGAAGGGGTGGTCTGGCAGAAGGCTCGACTGGGCCGCCCCCGAACGCATCCTAAGCGTAGCAGGGGCTTCATCAGCGGCCACCGCGTTGAAGTGAGGGAACACACGCCGGCTGGACTGGAATCGTTTCATCAGCCCCGAGTGGAGCCGCGGGTCGGGCTCGAAAGCGTCGACTACAGCGAACTTCGAGGCCAGCAACGCCGACCAGTCTCCAACGTTGGCACCGATGTCAACGGCACGCTCGAAGCCCTTGATGCCGTCAAGCATAGGTTCGAGCCAGTACTCCTCAATCATGATCTCTCCTTCACCCAGAAGACCTGTTGGTTGCGCTCGTCACACCACGCGGTGTCGACGAGATCGGCCGCGGCTAACTTCGACAAGCAGCAGCCCAGAAACAATGCCGAGACCTCGTCCACGAGTTCACTGTAGGCCTCCTCCGTGAGAAACGGTAGGCCAGTCTCCTCGTCGACTCCGACCACGAAGGTCTCAAGGATTTTCTCCAGTTGACCAACGTTCAAGTATTTGTCGAGTTCGACGTCCTCGATGGCACCTTTTGCGATCGCGGTCGACACTGCATCCCGGAGCGAGAGCAAAAAGAACGCCATGTCCTCGATCAGCATGATCTCAACGCAATCATCATCGTCTTCGCTCACAGCCATGATGGAAACTCCAGTTCAGCAATGGTCTGATCCGGGTCCTCGAAGTCACTGTTCTCTCTGGCCCAATGCATCCAGTTGAGGGTGCAGAGCATGTCATCGCGGGCAGCATCGCAACGGTCCTTCGGGAAGGTACGAACCTTCGTCTGGAACGGAGGCACCGTCTGCACGAAAACGAAAGGCATCTCGCTGGCGTCGCCGTGAGGGACCCCCGCCTCCTCGGCCGCCATCGTGTACCAGACAGCCTGCCAGATGTACCCCAGGTCGACGCACTTCTTGGGCAACGACGGCCAGTCAGACGAGGTCGACTTCAGATCCCAGATGCCCCAGGGAGCCTCGCCGTCAAAGCGAGCCTTGAGTTGGTGGCCCTCCTGGGTAGTCCACCAGGTCGACCGCTGGCAGGCCGTCGTCGACTCGACGATCTCGCGGGCCGAGTAGTTCGCCATCATCGACTCCTCCATCCGCATGAAGAGTTCGTAGTCGTCGACCGATGCCTGAACCAGGCCGCGGCTCTCGATGTCGACCAGCCAGTCCGTGTAGGCCTTGCCTCGACGCTGGCCGTTCGAGGTGAGCACCTCGGCCGGAGGGATGGCGAGTTGCTGGCCGAACGCGAGGCCCTCCACGATCCGACGCTCAACCAACTCATCGAACTTGCTGCCGGTCACGGTGGCCGAGGAGCCCTTGAAAAACCGGACGCCTTGAAGCATCAGGCCGTAGGCACTGGGGCCGTACCTGAAGGCCATGTTGGCCGTCGAGCGGCTGATGTGGCCGTCGTCGGAGTGATAAACGTCGCCAGGGACATTGAATGTAGTTCGCATGCCTGATCCTACCGCGTGATGCGGCCTCCTCCTAAGTGTTTTTCGGACAATGCTCGCTCACGAACTCCAGGGCCGCCTCGGGGCTCCTGACAGTCGCGATGAGGGCTCCGTACCGCCGCATCTGCATGTGACGGTGCTCTTGTATCTTGCTCAGGCTCCCGGTCGGGGTCTTTATCTCCAGCCAGACAGTGACCCCACCTCGAATGACGATGAGGTCGGGGATGCCGGCGGGAGTGAAGCCTGAGGCATGGTACTTGCAAGTGAAGCAGCCGAAGCCCTCAAGGACTGATACTATCTTCTTGGTCAGCAGTGTTTCTGGATTGGTTGCCATAGCAACCAGTTTATCAGTCCTGCCTGACGAGCCAGCCGGACCTTACCGGGTCCCCCAGCCTGTCCGCTACCATCAGCACGGCACCATTGTCGAGTGCCCGGATCAAGACCAGGTTGCCGTTGGGCAGCCGGCCCTCAACCCATCCGCTGCCGGAGCCCGTCATGGTGATCTGCCCCCACCCAGCGAAGTGGACCGTCCCGTCGGACTTGATCTCGTACACATCTGCACGGCCGTACTCGCGGTAACGGCCGTACAGCGGTGGCCCTCCGTCCACCTGGTGGTCAGCACCACGAGTCGACAGCCGCATAGCGGTCAGCAGATTCGCCGAGGCTGCAATGGTCTCGTCTCGGCCCGAGCGATGCATGTCCGCTTCGAGCCGACGCTCCAGACGAGCATAGTCTTTCCTCGCATCCGGAGTGAGGTCCTCGAATGGCGTGACAGCAGTAAGAAGCAAAAGCAGGAACGTCATCTCAGCGGCCCTCCATGAAAGAGAAGAAGTGCAGAAGCGGAGACACGCCAGCACGGGAGTGGCGTTCTTCGTCAGTCCAGCCTGCCTGGATCTCACGGCAAGCCGTAGCGATCTCATCGCGGGTCGGGTCCTCGGGCCGGCGGCCCGTGTTGCCGCCGAGGCGTGCCGAAGGCAGCCCGAGTTCAAGGGCAGCCCGCCTCACCTTAGTATACGAGCAGCCGAGCAACTCGCAGATGTCGTCCTTCCCCAAGGTAGTGTCGAGCCACAAGGCAACGACACGGTTCGGGTCGAGCGTGGATGAGTTGTATTTCCGTTTCATCAAATAGTCTCCTGACAAGCCTTTCTCGCGGCCGGCTCCTTGCCGTTTGCCGCACACCAATAAACGTAGTCTTTGCCGCCGGGCATGTCAAGCACCTGGCCGACGGTTTTTCCCGCGAACACGCCAGACCGAAACTGGTAGCCGAGGCCACCGATCTCAGGGAGGTCGGTCCTGCCCCACGTAGCCAGGCCGCACCACACACACTCGGAACGCATGCAGTCGGCCGGCTTCGCACCCCAAACAAGCACCTTCATGGCACGGTTGGTGACATCAAAGAGGTCGCAGCCGCAGCCTGGACAGGCAGGCCCCTTCACCGCCTCGGCGATCAGAGGGTCGGCCAGGATCGGCCGATTGTCCTCGACCTTCGGCGGCTTAGGCGACTTCTTCCTCGACGGCCTCTTGCGACGATCGTCGACCGGATCAGACCAAAGCATCACTCGTACTCCTTGCCGTTGTGCGCGGCCTTGCCATTCCTCGCGATGATGAGATTCCTCCGAGCCCGCGACATCGCAACGTAGGCGATGCGAGCCTCCTCGTCACGAGCCTCCTCGTGGTCGGGAGTGTTGTGCGAGGTCGCCTTCGAGATCAGGGCCGACGACTCCGCGCTAACGAAAACGTTGTCAGCCTCCATGCCCTTGGCCCCGTGGATCGTGGACACTTGGACACGTGAGAAAGTCGCATAGTCCGCACCGTGCTTCTTTCGAGTGTCGTTCCATCGCTGGAAGCCCGGAGTGTCCGACAGCAGATCCTCCCACCGGCCGCCGCGGATCGCCTCGCAGCCTCGCTCAGAGAACCCAGCACGCTCCAGCCACTGCGGGTGGATGAAGTCGAGGCTGTCGAGGTCGCCGGCATCCCACCGGGCCTTCGCACCACGGGTCAACAACTTCCGCTGCGGCATGCTCGGAAGGGCTCGGCGGAACAGGTCGCCAGGCACGCCCTCGCCGGTGGACAGCCTGTAGACGGCATAGAAGGCATCGCGGCGGCTCTGGAGAGGAATGTCACGGCGGGCGTCGTTCCAGGGTATCGACGCACCGTCGAGGGCCTTCGTAATCTCAGACAGGCCATGGTCCGTGCGAGCCAACGCAAGGCACGAACCTTCGAGGGCAGCGAAGTCGCGGATGCCCTGGGGGACCGAGAGAGCCTTCTTGACCGAGCCACCGCCACCAGCCGAGGCAACGTGGTGGTCGACCCAGCCCGACGTTGATCGAAGAGGGGTGAGAGCCCGCGACCAAACGGCATCCAGACAACGCCAGGTCTTCGGCAGAACCGTCTCCTCAGTGACGCCCTGCCACTCACGGAAAAACCGAGGCGACGAGCCAACGAAAGAAAATATCGACTGATGCCAGTCGCCGGCCACGATCACTCGCGGCACGCCCTCCTGGAGCCGCTGCTGGACCCGGTACACCAGGGCCGAGGCATCCTGGGCCTCGTCGACAATCACCAACTTCAGGCCCCGCGGAGGCTCTCCGTGGGCAAAGGCATTCCGCCAGGTCCCATCGCGATTCCACCCCACGCCAGCGAAGCGGCCGAGGATGTCCGTGTGGTCGAGGAGCCCCGCACGCTGCTTGGCTAGTTCGTACTGCTCGACAACGTAGGAGGCCATCATGCGAAGACGCTCGCCCACAGGCGTGAGCACCCGCCGCATCATCGACTTGAACGGCACGTTGGCAGAGCGGGCCGCAGCCCACGCACCGATGACAGCCTCCAGGCCCTGCTCCCGTGTCACAAGGCCAACGCCGGACTGCTTGAGCAGAAGGTCCCTGATCTCACGCTCATCAAGCGGTGCGAAGGAACAGTCGGACTCGATCGCCCGCCACGCCATCGAGTGGGCAGTCCTAAAGTGTCCCTTACGCTCCAGCCACCACGGACTGACGCCGAGATGAGGAGCGGCCCGGCGACAGAGAATGCCGCGGGCCGCCCTCGTGAACGAGGTCACCGCGATCTCCTCGGGGCCGAGGCCCGAGGAGGCGATGCGGTCGATGATCGCCGTGGTCTTCCCGGCACCGGCGTAGCCGATGATGCGCTCGATCAAAAGGCCACCTCGGAATCTTCCAGACGACTGAGCACAGACCGGCACTGCTCGGATTCATCGTCGACGAGGACGCCCAGCGGGCGAAGTTCATCAATGTCCTGAAGCAGCAGAGTGACGGCGGTGTAGATGACCGAGATCTCGGCGTCGGTGAACGTGATCGTCTTCATTTTGACCCTCCAAATGGTTTGACTTCCAGGACATCGCTCAGACTCGTGAGCAGCCAACGTCGACTGCCACCGATCTTGCGGGCCGAGACGCCGGCTCCGCTCCGGGAGATCATCACCCAGCCGGTGAAGGACTCCACTCGATCGCAAACCTTGAAAACCACAGTCGCTTTACGTTCAACGTAATCAATCATGTCTCAGTCCTCCTGTGCCTGAATCATAGGCGGCGGCCGAGGCGAATGCAAGCGGTTTTCGCAGTCTGGCAATCTGAGCAATCTGGGCAATCTGTATGTGGGGTGGTGCCCCGCCTTAATAGAGGAGTATTTCAGATATGAAAAAAGAAAAAAAAACTTACTGGAGTACATATATGGAGTACATAAGCGTCTCACGCGAAGAGTATGTACTCCAGTAAAATCTTTTTTTATTTTTCTCCTCTTATAGGAGAGCGACCAGGTCCAACTGAGGCCCTATTTCGTTTCAGGGGTCTCAGGACACAGGGAAGGACTGAACGGCCGTTTTAGACCCCTTCTCGGGCCTCTCAGGGGCATCTGTCGGCCCGGTCTGCCCCTCGTGGTGACAGGTACACTGCCCGGCATGCCAAACCTCTGGAAGCACCAACGCCGCCTCGTCGACCACGCCCACTCGCACCGAGTGTCCTTCTGGGCCGCCGGCATGGGCACCGGCAAGACGGCCTCGGCCCTCACCTTGGCCCGAGAACTGGAGTCGACCGTGACACTCGTCGGCTGCCCGAAGGCCGTCATCCCCGCCTGGGGCTCCCAGGCGGCCCTCTGGTATCCTCGGGCCAACGTCATCCGCCTCGACGGCAAGGGCACCGCCGCCGAGCGTTGTGCCCGTGCCCTTGCCGCCATCGATCGCCGGCGGGCCAACATCATCGTCGGCAACTACGAGTCAATGTGGCGGATGCCACCGCTCCTGGGCCTTCCCATTGACCTCCTCGTCTGCGACGAATGTCACCGGCTCAAGGCCCACCGGGGCAAGGCGGCGAAGTACTTTGCGAAACTCGCAGCGAAGGCAGCGAAGGTGGTCGGCCTCTCCGGGACTCTCCTCGGCCAGGAGCCGATCGACGCATTCGGTGTCTACCGTGCCTGCGGGCTACCCAACCGATTCCCTCGGACCCTGGGTGCCTTCCAGCAACAGTTTTGCATCATGAATCCTCGTGTTCGAGGTTGGGTGATGGGATACAAAAACCTCGACGAGTTCACCGAGATCCTGGCACGCGAGACGATGCGTGTTCGCACCGAGGACGTGCTCGACCTGCCGCCGAGGATTCACACTCACCTTCCGGTCGAGTTGTCTTCGCCTGAGGCCGAGGCCTACCAGAACCTGCGTGACGAGTTAGTCCACGAGGCCGACGGCAAGGCGATCCTCGTGGAGAATAAACTCGTCTTGGTGCTCCGGCTGCTCCAAGCATGCAGCGGCCACGTCCGTTGGGATCAGTCCGAGGCACCGGAGAAGATCGGCTCCTCGAAGGCCGAGGTACTCGCTGACTTGGTCGATGGCATCGACGGCCCGTTCGTGGTCTTCTATCGGTTCACCGCGGAGTGTGCGGACATTAAGGCTGCTATTCACCGCAAGGAAGTGGGCGAACTCTCAGGCAACCGGAACGACCTGGCCGCCTTCCAGGCCGGCGACCTCGACGTGCTTGCGGTGCAGATCGCGGCCGGCGGCACGGGCATCGACCTGACACGTGCTTCGCATGCCATATACTACAGCGGTTCCCCTTCTGTAACCGACATGGAGCAGTCCTATGCCCGCCTCCACCGACCGGGTGCCACCGGCACAGTCTTCATCACACACCTCGTCGCCAGGCTGCCAGGCGGCAAGCCCTCCGCAGATGAACTGCTGTACAGGGGCCTGCAAGGCAAGGGGGACTTGCTCGAAAGCATCCTTGGGTCCATCTAAGCGATACACTCGCAGTCTCTACATGGTCGATGGTAAGCCTCACGCCACTGTCACCGAGGTGAAATACTTTGGCGGCCGAGTGATCTCGAAGTCTTCTGGCTGGATCTATGCGCCTCCCGACGTTGTTCTCCACGTAAGCGAGGCTGACGCCACGGTCTCGCTCATCAGCGACATCGATGTGCTCATGGCCCGCCTGGCCAACATGCGAGACGCACTCCAGAAAAAACTTCTTGCCGCCCCTGGTGATGACGGCTATACTTCGTGAGCCGTTTGGCAATGGAGACCTAAGACATCAAAAAGGACAAAGACATGACGACTGACATCGCCACCACTAACAGCCAGTTCAAGTTTCTTAACCCCGGCTCACGCGAAGCCAAGATCGTTGCGAGCAACATCGGTGAAGGCCAGGTTTACGAGAGCGACCTCCCCCGCGTCGGCATGCCAGCCGGCGGAGCGACCCAGTGGTCATACGAAGATGCATCAGGTAACGTCGTGAACACCGATGCCATCGAGGGCATCCTGGTGGCATCGACTGGCCGAGGGGCTCTGTGGCCATCTCAGGAGCCGTCTGGCAGCCGGCCTCTGCTCGTCAGCAACGACATGCGGACCGGCTACCTTGTCGGCGAGGACTTTGGTGACGTGCGACCCGAGGATCTGGATAAGTTCCTGCTCGATGAGGGCCGGTACGATTACGCGGCCATGAGCAACAGCCAAGAGTTCGGCTTCGGTGCCGGCGGTGGCCGCGGCAAGAGGGTGAAGGAGCAGGTGGTGTTGGCCGTGCTCCAGAAGGGCGAAGTGCTCCCAGTGCTCGTGAAGTTGGGTGGTGGCTCGCTCGGGGCCTGGACCAAGTTTCGCAAGGGCCTCAAGGTCCTGCCGAACGAGGCCATTGTCTCGCTCAAACTGGAGCGAGTGTCCAACATGGCTGGCCAGAAGTTCAGCCGAGTGAAGCCCTCTCTGGTCGGCACGCTGACCGAGGCAGAGGGTGAGGTCGTCACGGCTTTGTACACAGAGCCTCTGACCGAGATGTTGAC
>ERZ891134.1266-NODE-1266-length-17898-cov-12.408564_pt1 | contig 17898 bp, 23 predicted proteins | sample MGYA00520888_ERZ891134 | MGnify/ENA primary metagenome ERZ891134 (study PRJEB32303, sample SAMEA104408692) | aquatic metagenome | biome: Brackish water; feature: Coastal; material: water | place: Baltic Sea | collected 2014-10-23 | depth 10 m ... | reverse complement strand
TTGTTGTGTGTAAAGAGCACACAGCCACATGGGCTACCTTGACTATCTCATAAATTTCTTATACTAACATTCGTGGACTATGTCAGCACCGTACCCACACAATTTCGTAAACACCTCCAATAACGGTCAATGGTCGCGTGAGCTGGTTTGTCGGCTTTCGCAGGGAAGCGTACTGGGTTTTTGACTGCTACCTAGGGCGTTAGGTACCGACAGTTTACAGCTAAATCCAGAGCCCCCCAAATGTGTGTGTGTTTTTCATATTACTAGAAGTATAATTCATAATTAAGAATTATGTATTCATAATTAAATAATATAAATAAATGACCTTACAAAAAACCCTAGTTACAATAGAGCAGATAAGGTGCTGAAAAAAAACTTTAAAAAAAGTAAAAAAATTTGCTAAATTTTGGGTAAAAAATGACCTTGAACTTTAGTTTTAGGAGTTGAGAAAATGTCGCAACAAGATATGAAATTACGCTATAAGTTCATGGATGAATCTGTTTGGCAACGTCTTAATCAAGCTATATCGGTTGGTGCTTACATTGAAGATGCTTGTATTTTTGCTGGGATAAGTTCTAGGCAGTTTCGCAGGTGGAGAGAACTTGCTGAACAAGGTATTGAGCCTTACGCAGAACGCTGGGAAGAAATAAACAAATCTGAATCACAATCTATTGTACGTAACTTGTTTAATATACAGAACGCTTCTAATAATGGAACTTGGCAGGCTTCTGCATGGTTGCTCGAAAGGAAATATCCAGAGAAGTATGGTCGTAAAGAAACTGTTAACGTAGAAAGCAACAATAAGCAATTTGATGTGGAACTGTACTGGAGTGATGGTAAAAAGTTTGTTGAGGGCGAAGTCGTGTCCGATATGTCCGATAATAAAAAAGATGAAGAAGAATAATGGCAATCCCACAAGACTTTGATGATACTAATGAACAGTTTATTGACATCGTACAAGCTAATGATTGGGGATTTCCTATCACTATATTTGAAGAAGTTGCTAATGAATCTGAAGATTATTTTCGTGGGGGATTCTACGTGTTACCTATTCCACAAGCTGTACTCAAACTTTGGATTGAAATGTTAGAAACACCAGATGAGGACAATGGAAACTTCTTTACCGACTGATAATACAGGTGGACTTAAACCTTTTAGAGTTAAACTCCCTGAACTGCATTCAGGTCAGCTTGATGTTGCTTCCAGTAAGGCACGTTTTAAAGTTCTCGTAGCTGGTCGTAGGTGGGGAAAGACAAGACTTGGTGTGTGGCTCTGTATAGCAAAAGCTATGCAAGGCAAAAGAACATGGTGGGTTGCTCCAACGTATGCTATGGCTCTAGAGGGTTGGAAAGAAATTAGAAATCTTGGTATTGACTATGGCTGTATCGTCAAAGAATATGAAAAAACTTTATACACTCCTACTGGTGGGCAAGTAACAGTTCGTTCTGCTGATAACCCAGATAGGTTACGTGGAGCTGGACTTGACTACATTGTGCTTGATGAGTGTGCATATATTAAAGAAGATGTATGGAAAGAAGTCTTACGTCCAACTCTAACTGAGCGTAGAGGTGGTGCTTTGTTTATCTCATCTCCTAAAGGGTACAACTGGTTTTCTAGATTGTTTGATGACGCAGTTAAATATGATGACTGGGATAGGTGGCAACTTCCTACTAGCACTAATCCTTATGTACCTAATGATGAGCTTGAAATTGCTAGGCGAGAGATTGGTAGCTTCTTATATTCGCAGGAATACTTGGCTGAGTTCGTTGAGGCAAAGGGTGGAATAATTCATCCAGAATGGTTTAGGTATTATCAAGATGGAAAGAAGCAAGTATATGATGAGAACGGCTATGAGAAAACTGTTACTACCATTACAACTGCTGATGTAGAGCACAATACAGAAGATTTAAGACGCATTACTACTGTTGACTTGGCAACTTCTACCAAAGAATCTGCTGACTACACAGTTGTTACTACTGTTGGTATCGCTCCTAATCAAGATGTATTCGTGCTTGATGTTGTTAGGGCTAGGCTGGAAGCTCCACAAGTGCTGAAGCTGTTGCAAGATGTCTATGATAAATGGCAACCAGAAGTTATGGGAGTTGAACGTGCTGGGTATCAACTTGCCTTTGTACAGATAGCTAGACAACAAACTAATCTACCCATACGTGAACTTCGTGCCGATAAAGATAAAGTCAGCAGAGCGTTGCCTTTGTCTGCTAAGATGGAAGCTGGACAGGTCTATTTTCCTAAATATGCTGATTGGTATTTGGATTTAGAAAAAGAGCTACTACAATTTCCAGCAGGAGAACATGACGACCAAGTTGACAGCTTGGCGTATGCGATATTGCAAGTAGCAAGAAAAAGAGAGTTTAGAGCATATTGATAGAACACAATAGGTTGGCTTTGGGTGGGTTTTTCCTTTGGGTGTGTTCATTAATCCACTCTTAGCCATAGAGGAGAGAACGTGGCAGAACGTAGAAATTTAAGTGACATAATATTTGGCAGAGCTAAATCTGTTGACGAACAAAAAAGAATAAACTTTTTCCGTGATGGCGATTCTCTTTACAATAACAATAATTTTTTACAGGGCTGGAACTCTAAAGCAGGTGCATTTGATGTAAGCTCTATGGGTAATGGTGCTTCTAACTCGGCAGTAGTTGCTTGTCTGCAAACTTTAGGTATGTCATTCTCTGAAGCAACACTTATGGTCAAAGAATATGATAAAGATGGCTTACAACAAGAATTAATTAATCATCCGTTTACTATGTTGATGAGGCGTCCAAATCCATATATGTCTGGAGATATAGTTCAACAATATATTATTAATGCTATGCACGTATCTGGAGATGCATACTTAATCAAACAAAAGAATAACGCTGGTCAACTGGTTGCTCTTTATCCGTTGATGCCTGAAAATGTTACTCCTAAAGGTAATGATGATGAACTTATTACTCATTATGAATATGATACAAACACCAAAAGTGTTTTAGTGACACCACAAGATATGGTACATATCCGTCTAGGGCTTGACCAAACTAATCACAGGCAGGGCTTTGCTCCACTTCGTTCTGTTCTTAGGGAAATTTATGGAGATGAATCTGCTGGGCAAATGGCTACTGCACTTCTTGCAAATAGTGGTGTGCCTAATGTAGTTATCTCTCCCAAACAAGATTTTGGTTTAACTGAAACTGAAGCTGAACAAGTCCAAAGAGCGTTCAAACAAAAAGTAGGGGGAAAGAACAGGGGTATGCCTTTAGTTCTTAGTGGCTCAATGGATGTTAAGAAAATGGCTTTTAGCCCTACTGAATTAGACATTGGTACGCTTCGTAGGGTGCCAGAGGAAAGAATTTCAGCAGTACTTGGAGTTCCTGCAATCTTAGCTGGTCTAGGTGCAGGTTTGGATAGGGCTACTTATTCTAATGCTAGTGAGCTTCGTGAGTTCTTTACTGAAAGCAAACTTATTCCTTTATGGAAGCAAATCGCTGAGGAGCTTACACAACAAGTCTTACTTCGTGATTACGAGATTACTGATGGTACTTCTGCTGAATATGATTTCTCTGATGTACGTGCATTGCAAACAGACCAAGATGCTCTTTATACTCGTATGAATGTTGGTGTACAAGGTGGCTGGATAACTATTAAAGAAGCTCGTGAAGAAGTCGGTTTACCTGTTGATGAATCTCAAGAGGTGTACTTACTTGATGCTAATAAGATATTAACACCAGCTAACTCTATGGATGAATATACTGCTTCTGAAACTCCTACTGAATCTGCTGATAAGCCCGTTGCTGAAGTGCAACCACAAATAGAAACCCTTGATGATGAAGAACAAAAGTTTCATGAATATAAAGTTGTTACAGAAATAGATGGAGAATACTGCGTTATCGCAGAAGTATCAGGGCGTAATATGGGTTGCTATCCAACACGTGAACTTGCCGAAGCTAGATTATCACAAGTTGAAAGATTTGGAGATGGTAGCAAAATAGCACTAAGTGGAGATAAGTTTACAACACAAGAAGAAGCTGAAAAACGTGCTTCTGAAATTGGTTGTGTAGGTTATCACACTATGGATGATGACGGAAATACAATCTATATGCCATGTGATACTCACGAAGAATATGATGAGTTGATTGATGGAACAGAAACAAGTTAGCCAGAGGGTACGTACAGCTCTTGAAAAAAAAGTTGAAGAACACAACGAGAAGCACGGCGATTCTGCTGGTAAACGTGTCACTCTCCGTATGCTTATTGCTGTATTTAAACGTGGAGTAGGAGCATACAATACCAATCCAGCGTCTGTTAGACCATCCGTAACATCTCCTGACCAATGGGCTTATGCTCGTGTTAACGCGTTCCTGTACGCTGTTAGGACTGGTAAATATCGTGGTGGTAAGTTTGATACTGATTTGTTACCTGCTGGTCATCCTCTCTCTAGTAAATCAATGACTAAAGGTCTTTATGATGATTTGAATTTTACTATTCCTAAAGGTGCTAAAGAAGAAGCTAAACGTGGACTGGAATGGCGTAAAGAATTTGGTAGAGGTGGTACTTCTGTTGGGCTTGGCTCGGCTAGGTATATCCTTAACAATACAACTGCTGGTGCAGAAAAAACTAGACATATTGCTAAGTATTTTCCTAGGCATGAAGTTGATAAACGTGCAGAGGGATGGCGACAGGGAGAAAAAGGTTATCCAAGTAATGGTCGTATAGCTTGGGCATTATGGGGTGGAGAAGCTGGTAAGACATGGTCACAAAAACTTGTAAGAGCTATGAACAAACGTGATGAAAAAGCAAACTCTGCATTTGAACTTATTGAACGTAGGAATAAACTTCGTGAAGAAAACTGGGAATATAGATTAGGTAGGTTTCGTGATAATGAAGTTAAAGACATCCTCTACAAAGAGCATGATAAGTTGTTGACACAATGGGAAACTGTTCTCAAAGATGTTTACTTTGACTTATTGCAATCACAAGATTTAAAGATATTTAATCAACTGAATAGATATTTTCCTACAGAGATAGGTGTAGAAAGCATTATTGATTTTAATATTGATGAGAATGTCAAGAACTGGTCTGCTGATGTCTTTGATTTGTATGTATCGTTGGCTAATGACTTTGCATATTATCAAGTTGACTTGTTGCTTCCTAACGAGAAAGCAAGTCCTTATGTAATCCCACATAGAGAGAAAAGAAGTCGTAACGATATTATTGAACAGGGATTCTTTTACAGGCTCATATCTGTTGATAGGTTTCCATTGTCAAATCTAAAAAACAACAGGGAAGCTATTGACTATATCAATGGTCGTATTGATGCAATGCTACCTAACATGGCTGTAACTTCTAAAAAAAGATTTAACCTAGAGTTCCGTAAAGCTCTGCAAGAGGGTATGGACTTGGGTTACTCTGGTCGTAAACTACAAACATTCGTTGCTAACTCTGTTAAAAAAGTTTTGAGTAAAAGAAATCTTTCTAGGGCTTTGACTATTGCTCGTACTGAAGCGAACTCACTTGCAAATTATGGTAGAGGAGTAGGTGCAAACTCAACTGGGATTCTATATACTAAAGAATGGATTTCTCAAAGAGATGGGAAAGTGCGAGATGCACACGTTATACTAGATGGAACGGAAGTTAACGAAGATAATAACTTTGAATATCAGGGTTACAGGTTAGAATATCCAGGAGATAGTTCCTTAGGAGCACCTGCTGGTTTAACAGTAAATTGTCGTTGCTTCCTAAGTTATCACGAAAAGAGGATATAAAGTTGAAAGAGCAAAAAGCTAAAGATTTATTAAGTTTCAATGAAGCTGAGGGTAAAGTAAGTGCAGTATTTTCTGTATTTAATGAAATAGATTCAGATGGAGATGTAGTTCTCCCTAAGTCAATTAGAAGTGGCTATGGCGATAAAGGTGTCGTTATGTGCTGGGGACATGACTGGAAGCATATCATCGGTAAAGGTGTTATTCGTAATGAAGATAGTCAAGCTGTTTTTCATGGAGAGTTCAACATGAACACTACTGCTGGTAAAGAAGCATACGAAACTGTTAAAGCTATGGGCGACATTCAACAATGGTCATTTGGTTTTGAAGTTAATGATTCAGAACGTGGTATGTTTACAAAAGACGGGCAAGAAACTGAAGTACGTTTTCTTAAAGATGTTAAAGTCTGGGAAGTTAGTCCAGTTTTAGTGGGTGCAAATCAAAATACACACACACTTGCAGTCAAAGAAAAAGATTTAAAAGAAGAAGATATAGTTGATGAAGTTGACACAAAATTTGAAGAAGTCAAAGAAGTCAAAGATGTCGGATTAAGATTTACCGATGAAGTAGATAACTTGCTTATCAAGATGACTGCTTTATTGAAAAGGGCTAAGGAGCTTACTGCCTTACGCTTGGGTAAAGAGAAAACACTATCGGAAGATAGCACAGAGGCGTTAAGTTCTTTGAAAGATGCGTTGGAAGAAATGCATCAAGACATAGATACTTTGCTTACTGTTGCTTCTGCTGATGATGTTGAAGTAATACAAGATGAGATTGATGTTAACGATTTGTTTAGAACAACAACCGAATTGTTAGCTGATACTCTTGATTTATAGGAGAATATTATGGCTGATAAAACAGTTAAACTTCAAGAATTAAGAGAGAACTTAGCAAAATTTGCTGGGGAAAAAGACTTTTCTGAATTTACACCTGAGGATAAAAACACATGGGCGCAAATGAATGAAGAAGCTAAAACCTTAGCAGACGAAGTTCGTGAGCAACAAATATTTGAAAAAGATATGAAAGCTAACGAAGAAGCTATTCAAACAGGTAAGACTGTTGCTTCTCTCCCAATTCACGAAGAACAAAAAGAAATGCCTAAGGGATTAGGCGACCAAGTACGTGAATCAAGGGCTTACAAATCCTTTATGGAAGATGGACAACTAAACATCACATCAGAAGTAAAATACAATCCAATATTGGAGAGTAAAACACTTCTGACTGAAACTGGTTATCCACCAGCAGTAGTAAGAAGCGATTTAATCGTTCCTACTGCTTTGAGAAACCCTAATTCAGTTATTGACTTGTTCTCAGTAATACCTACTGACACATATCAATACAAGTATTTAGAGGAAACTACATTCACTAACAACTCTGCTGAAGTTGCAGAAGCTGGAGCGTTTGGAGAATCTGCAATCGCATTTACAGAGAATACAGAAAACATCAGAAAATTTGGTGTATCTATCCCTGTAACTGAAGAATTGCTCTCTGACGTTGCATCTGTTAATGGATATTTAGATTCAAGATTAAAGACCATGTTACAGTTAAGACTGGACAGCGAATTAATCAATGGCGACGGCTCAGCTCCAAACATCAGAGGTATCTTGAACAAGTCTGGAATTAATACATTTGATTTCAGTTCTTATGCAGGAAACTTAGGAAGAATTGGACAGCTGTATGAAGCTATCACAGAAATTAGAAAAGACGCATTCATGGAAGCTGATGCAATTCTTATGCATCCTAGCGACTGGAATGATGTTGTTACTTCTGTAACTTCTGACTTTGCTGGTACATCCAGTGCAGGATATGCAGGAAAAGACCCATTATTTGTGGGTGCTGGAATGTTTGGTAACGGAGTTAACCCATCTATTTGGGGGGTTAGAGTCGTTCCTACAACTGCTATAACAGCAGGAACAGTTCTAGTTGGTACTTTTGGTGGAGGACTAGCTTCACATATCATCACTCGTGAGGGTATGGAAGTTGCTATGTCTGATAGTCATGATGACTTTTTCACTAAAGACAAAGTAATGATGAAAGCAAGTATGCGATTAGGTTTTGCAATCTATCGTGCAACTGCATTCTGTTCTATTACAAACTTCTAAGGAAGTTAAAGATTGGTTTTGTTATCCCATTCAACTTACATTAGTAATTTGGGTGGGATGCAAACTGGAAAGAAAGATAATATGATTTTAAAAAAAGATATTTGGATTGATGAAGCTGGTAAAGTCGGCGAGGGTAATAATGGTTTACCTAAGGGATGGGCTAAAGGCAAATTAGTTGCTAGAGCTGGAGAAGAAATCTCTGACTTACAAGCTAAAGAACTCGGTCTTAAAAAAGAAACTAAAGCAAAAAAACCAACAGAAAATAAAGCTAAGTAGGTCTTAAATGGCTCATACGCAGTATGTTGATAAAGCAGATTTAAAAGCGTACATAGGTTTATCTGGAACTGGTCAAGATACCAATATAGACAACGCTATTGACGGAGCTTCTCGTACTATTGATAAAATTTGTGGTAGAAGATTTTGGCAAGATGACGCTGTTGACAATAAGTTTTACACACCTATAAATGATTATTACCTTGAAGTAGATGACATATCTACGGCTACTGGTTTAATAGTCAAACTTGATACAACAGATGATGGTGCTTACGATACAACTCTTACTATTGATACAGACTTCTATCTTAAACCTGTTAATCCACAGATACATAAAATAAGCAACACAATATATTATTACCCACAAACAGAATTGCATATATTTCCTACTCGTAGTTCTGAACGCTTTGATACAACAATTATTAAAAGTGTTAAAGTAACAGCAAAGTTCGGTTGGAGTGCCGTTCCTGAAGCAATTAAACAAGCTACCCTTATACAAGCTACTCGTTTATGGAAACGTAAAGATACTCCGTTTAATGTTTTTGGTAACGAACAGACAGGGCAAAAAGAATTATTTAATAAATTTGACCCCGACGCTATGCAACTTATTAAGGGTTACATAAAGCATCAACTATGAGTTTTTCTGTTAGTGGTGCTAACAATATAAACAAACGTTTACAGCTTAGTGCCTTAGGTGGAGTTGCACTTCGTAACTTTTTCTCGCAGTACGGACAAGTTGTTGTTACTAATTCAAAAAAAGAAGCACCTAGATATAAAGGTAATCTTAGGGGTAGTCTTACATTTAAAAGAATTGATGGTGTTGGTCGTCTGCCTATTGGTATTGATGTCTATTCTCGCAGTCCTTACGCTTTGTATGTACATGGTTTTTATGACATGAAAGTTAAGATGCGTAAGCCATGGTCAAGAAGTAAACCACATTATCCACCTATCTCTGCTATTAAAGGATGGGCAGATGACAAAGGGATAAGCCCTTATGCAGTTCAACACGCCATAGGTCAACGTGGTACTCCTCTTATTCCATTCTTTAAGATTGGTATTAAGAAGTCGGAAGCAGAAAAAAAAGTTTTGTTAAAAGGAACTGGATTAAAAATTACTGCAACGTGGAAAGCTGGTAGAATGGCACCGAAGAAATAATGGCAAGTTTAACAAGCATAAGAACAGAAATAGGTAATAACTTAGGTAACATAAGTTCTTTATCTGTATATGCCTATGTACCAGACTTTGTAGAGCCACCAACAGCAGTTGTTGGGGTAATGGATGCTATTGATTATGATGCGACTATCCAACGTGGTGCTGATAAGTATGAGATTCCAGTTTATCTTTATGTAAGTAGAGTTGATGCACAAGATTCACAAGATACCTTAGATGGTTACTTAGCTTCAAGTGGAGCTTCATCTGTAAAAGCACAAATAGAATCTGATACAACGTTGAATGGTCAGGCACAATCTGTTAGAGTTACATCAGCAAGTAATTATGGAGTTTATAATATAAACAACATTGATTATCTTGGAGTAGAATTTATCGTAGAGGTTATAGCGTAATGTATGAATTAAAACAAGATTTACATATTAAAGATAAAGTTTTAAAAGCTGGAGATATTGTTGAAGCTAAAGCAATTCCTAAAGAGTCTTTGAGCTGGTTGTTAGAACAAGAGATAATCGTTAAAGTTGATAGGCGTTACAAAGAAAATAAATTACAAGAATTAGCAAAGCAAGAGGAAGAATAATGAAAGGTTATGGAAGAAGTTCAGGTGGAAGCTCACGTAGAAGTAGAAGAAGTGGCTCATCCAACAGACGTAGACGTGGAGGTAAATAATGGCATTTAAACATGGTAAAGACAGTAAAGTCTATATAAATCAAACAGATTTTAGTTCTTATTTCAACTCTATTGATGTTGCAAGAACAGCAGATGTTGCTGAGTCTACAACTTTTGGTAAAGACAGTAAGACATACATTACTGGTAACAAGGATGGAACTTTTTCTGTTGCTGGATTCTTTGATGCTACTGCTGATGCTACCTTACAGCCATTACTTGGTGGTAGCGACATGGTTTTAGTTTTAGGTGTTGATGGTGTTGATGCAACTGATGGTTGTTCTTTTGCTAAAGGTAACATAAATAATTATGGCGTATCTAGTGCAGTAGGCGATATTGTTGCAACTTCTTTAGACATACAAGCTGATAGTGGAGTGTATAACGGAACTGTATTAGAAAATGCAACTGTTACTGCTACTGGTAATGGTACTGCTAGAGATAACACACTTTCAACTGCTAATGGTGGTGGCGCGTTCTTAATAGTAGAAACTGCTAGTGGAACTACACCTACCATTGATGTTAAAATAACACATAGTGCTGACGATTCTACTTATGTAGATTTAGTAACTTTTACACAAGCTACTACAACTACTGCTGAAGTAAAAACTGTTAGCCCAAATACAACTGTCAACAGGTATTTAAAAGTTGAATATACTGTTGGTGGTACAACTCCATCCTTTGCTGTTATAGTAGGGTTTGGAAGAAATAATTAGAGGAGATATATATGGCATTTGTACATGGTAAAGATTCAGTTTTTAAACTTGATAACTCAGGTGGAGCATTAACTGATATATCTACTTACGTTAACTCTGTTGACTTTCCAGAAACAGCCGATGTTGCAGAAACAACAACACTTGGAGATGGAAGTAAGTCATACATTGTAGGATTGAAAGATGCAACACTTTCTATTAGTGGTCTTTGGGATTCTACATTAGACGGAATACTTGGAGCTGTTGTAGGGCAATCTGCAACACTTAGTTTTGAATATTCTCCAGAGGGAACTGGTAGTGGAGCTGTTAAGTACACAGGCGAGTGCATTCTTACATCTTATTCACAATCTAGCCCAGTCGGAGATGTCGTAGGATTCTCTGCTGATATGCAAGTTAGTGGAGATGTAACAAGAGCAACTCACTAAATAATTAAATAAAGGACACAATGGAATTTTTAGATTTAAACAAAATTGATAAACTGCCTAACGTTCCTATACAAGAAATTGTTATAGAGGAATGGAATGCAAAAGTTAAGATAAAAGGTTTAACGAAAAAAATGCAGGTTGAACTGGCTCGTATATCTACTGCTGATGATAAAGACGCATTTGATTACCAAAAAGCATTATTAAAAGCAAGTGTTATTGAGCCACAACTTGATGATGAAGCAATAGAACTGCTTTACGAAAAAGACGCTACTGTCATTGACAACCTATTCTTAGCAATAGCTGACATGAATGGCGTTGGGGGTGATTCTCAGCAAGATATAGCTGAAGAATTTCAAGACTAACCCAGAACTCTCTTTTACCTTTAGACTGGCTCGTGATTTATCTATGACAGTCGGCGAACTTAACGCTACAATGTCCTCATACGAGTTTACACAATGGGTTACTTTCTATTTGTGGGAACAACAGGAACGTAACAAAGCACAGGCGATTGCCGAAGCTGAGGCGAAAAAGAGGAGATAAAACTTGGGAACAGGTGCAGACTTAATAATTAGGATTGCTACGCAGGGTGCAAAACTTGCTCAAGCACAAATGGCTTCGTTGGGTAAGTCATCTCAATTAGCTGGTGGTAAATTAGCAACATTTGCTAAGGTCGGCTCTGTTGCTGTTGTCGGTGCGATGCTTGGTGTCGCTAAAGGTGTATTTGAATCCGTTCAAGCGTTTGCTGAATTTGATAGCAAGATGACACAATCTTTAGCTATTATGCAAACAACAACTGCTCAACAAGAACAGATGGCTAGGGTTGCCAGAGAAGTCGCAACTGTAACTGCAATATCTGCAACTGATTCTGCTGAAGCATATTTCTTTTTAGCGTCTGCTGGTTTAAATGCTGAACAGTCTATGTCTGCACTTCCACAGGTAGCTAAGTTTGCTCAAGCTGGTATGTTTGATATGGCTACTGCTACTGACCTTGCAACTGACGCACAATCTGCATTAGGTCTTACTGTTAATGATGCAGTTCAAAACCTTGATAACCTTACACGAGTTACTGATGTTCTTGTTAAAGCTAACACACTGGCTAACGCAACCGTACAACAGTTCTCTGAAGCTCTAACTAATAAAGCAGGTTCAGCCCTTAAAGTTACTAACAAAGATATTGAGGAAGGAGTTGCCGTTCTTTCTGCATTTGCTGATAGAGGTGTTAAGGGTGCAGAAGCTGGAGAAAAACTTAACCAAATTTTAAGAGATGTATCTAGGGCTGTAAAGAAAAATAATGAAGAATGGGTTGCTAGTGGTATTGTCGTTACTGATGCTGAGGGTAATTTGCTCCACTTGTCTGAAGTTGTTGCAAATCTTACAGCAGGTATGGATGGTCTTAGTGATGTCCAAAAAGCAGGATTACTTGACCAGTTAGGTCTTAATCGTGGTGTAGCTGACGCTGTTAAAATTCTTGCAGGTGCAGAAGATGCGATTAGGAATTATGATAATGAGCTTCGTAACGCTGGTGGTACTACTGAACGTGTAGCACAAAAACAACTTGAAACGTTTAAGGCACAAGTCCAATTACTTCAAAACAATATAGAAAACTTAAAGATAACTATTGGTCAAGACTTCGTTCCTGCATTAGTTGAAATGACTAAGTCAGCACAAATAACAGTTGAAAGATTTCAAAACTTTAAAAACAGAACAGATGGTGTATCTGATAGTGTCAAAGCACTTACAGCAATTATTGTTAGTGCCATAGCAGTTGCTTTTGGTCCAATAGGAGTTGGTATAGCACTTGTTACATCTGGATTAGTTGCTCTCACTAGGGCAATAGGTCGAAGTAATGACAAGTATGTGGAAGCTAAGGAAAGAGCCACACGTCTTAATGATGCATATAGAAGACAACAATATTACTTGGGGGTTGTTGCAGACTCTACATCAGAAGTTATTGAAGCAAGTGTAGAACTTGAAGATGTTCTTGACGGAACTAATCTTACTGTTGATGAGCTTACTAACTTACTTGATTCTAATGGTATTGCCTTAGATGAAAACGCAAAAGAGGCTTTAAAGACTGCTGAAGCGTATGAACAGGGATTGCTCGGTGGTTTGCAATCTGTTGTTGATGCTCTTGACCAGTTGGAAGCAAAACAAGATAGGGTTGCTAAAGCTGAAACTGATAGAAATAAAGCACTTAAAAAACAATTTGAAGCTGAAAAAGAAGTGCAACAAGCTACTGAAAATTTAGATAAAGCTAAACAACATCTCGCTACTGTTCAGGGCTTAGGTGCAAAAGTAACTGCCGAAGAACAACTTGCAATAGAAAGACAAAGAAAAGCTATTGAAGAACTTGAAGCACAAGAAAATAAATCTACTATACAAAAACTTGAATTACAAGTTGCAAAAGAAAGATTAGCTGAACTTATAACAGAATCTACTGCTCTCTCTCGTGAAGAAGAAACAGCTATTAGAGAAGTTGAACAAGCAGAAAAAGATTTAGTTAGAGCAGAAGAACTTAAAATAAAAGCACTTGCAGATGTAACTGAAGCACAAAAATCATTAAATAAAGTTACTGAACAATCCTTTAAAAATACATTACAACAAGCTATCGCACAAGAAGAACTTGCTAAAGCATTAGCAGGTTTTGGACAAGGAACTAAAGGTTATGAGGATGCACTTAAAAAAATGTCATCTATCACTGGTATTGAAATTGATAAGCTCATGGCTAAATATGATGAACTCTTTGCTAAATCACAGCGTATAGGTTTATCTCCATCTCCAGCTAGTGTGTCTACAACTACATCTAGCTCTACTGATAGCTCTAGTGGTGGTACTATATTTCCAACTGCACCATTTGTAGCTTCATCTACCGATATTGGTGGTGGGTTAGCACAACGTAATTTAGGTGGTGGGCAAACGCTCATAACAGTCAATACTGGCTCTATGCTTGGTACTCCTGCCGAAATAGAAGAAGCAGTCGCTAAGGCACTTCAAGAGGGTGCTAGACGTGGTATTAACGTAGCGTTCTAATGTCTGTTGCATTTGATTCCAATGTTGATTTAACAGTACAAGTTGCATTTGATAATAACCCTTTTGATACTTCTTTAACGTTTACAGACATAAGCTCTTATGTTCGTCAATTTAATACTAAGCGTGGTAGGGCTAATGAGCTTGGACAGTTCGTAGGTGGAACTGCATCTCTACTTTTATCTAACGCAGATAATAGGTTTAATCCTAATAACACTTCTAGTCCTTACTATGATACTGCTAACTCTATTACCAAGATACAACCATTAAAGCCAGTTAAAATTTCTGCAACCTATGATGGTACAACGTACCCAGTTTTCTTTGGTTACCTTGACATGATACCAGTTTCATTTCCAGCAATCGGTGCTGATTCTGTTGTACAATTTAATTGTGGTGATGCCTTTAAGATTTTTAATCAACAGAACATTAGTTCTGCTGGGTGGCGTTTAGGTAGAGGTGGCTTCTCAGAAATAGAAGTATCTGCTGTTTTGGGTTATGAAGATGTACAGGAACTATCAAGTGCAAGGGTATCTAGGCTTCTTGATGTTATACAGTTTCCATCTACTGAAAGAACTATTGACGCAGGTACATTACAGGTGCAATCCCAGTCTGGAACAACTGATATTTTATCTGCTATTAGGGAATGTGAAGTTTCAGAAAATGCACAATTTTTTATTGGTAAAGATGGTAAAGCTGTTTTTAGAAATAGGAACTATCGTCTATCTAATGCTAAAGCAACTGATGTACAAGCAACGTTTAGTAATGATGGAACAAACTTACCTTATATTGATGTTGTAAATACTTTTGACACACACGAGGTTATAAACGTTTATCAATGGACACGTAAAAGTGGTAATACACAATTTGTATCTGATGCTAATTCTGTTGCTAGGTATAGACCTATTGCTTCCGTGCAAACAACTATTAATGTTAGTGATGCTGATGTATTGTCTTTAATTGACCAAAAGATTGCAGAAACTTCCTTACCTATTGTTCGTATTGATTCTTTAAAAGTTAACCCTAGACAAGACGTAAACATTTGGGATAAAGCATTGGGGCTGGAATTTGGAGATAGAATCTCTGTAAAAATAGTAAATCCAGATAGTTCTAGCTATACTGATGAACTATGGATAGAATCCATACAGCATAGTGTTAATGCTAGTACGCAGACTTGGGCTTGGAATATAACCCTTAGTCCAGCTTCATCTTCAGGATGGGTGCTTGGACAGGCGAAGTTGGGCGTAGGTACAAGGTTTGCATATACATAAGGAGATATAATGGCAGGTGCAGGATTTAAAGTTTGGGCGACAGGAGATTTAGTTAATGCTTCTGAGTTTAATACATACATCATGGAACAAACAGTTATGGTCTTTGCTGATTCCTCTGCAAGAGATTCTGCTATATCAAGTCCAAGCGAGGGTATGTTTGTATTTTTAAAAGACACTAATACCTTACAATTTTATAATGGCTCGGCATGGACTAACTTTATTGGAGATGGAGATATAACTGGTGTTACTGCTGGGGATGGTCTTGATGGTGGTGGTACTTCAGGTGCTGTCACACTTAACGTAGATATTAATTCAGCTTCTTCAGGAACAGTCGCAGGTGGAGATGAAATCCTTATTGCTGATGTTGATGACAGTAATAATATTAAAAAAACAACTGCACAGGATATAGCAAATTTAGCTTCAGCAGGTGTATCATTAGGTTTAGTATTGGCTTTAAGTTAAGAGAGGATAAAAAATGGCAGATACCTTACATTCAGTCGCAGGACAACTCGGAACAAGCACAGCAGATATTATTGACGCTGTACCTAGTTCGACAACTGAAACAGCAATAGGAATTTTAATTTCTAATGTTAATTCAAGTAGTTCTGATGTTACTGTCGATTTAAGTATTACAAAATCGGGTGGAACATTAAGAAACATTTTAAACGACGTTTCATTACCATTTGGGACAACTATACAAATAGATAGCAAGATAGTACTCGAAACAGGCGACATCTTACAGGGATTATGTTCAACTGCGTCAAGTGCAGATTATACAGTTTCATTTCTTAGACAAACCTAAAGGATTAATATGTCCTATTTAGGTACACAACCAAATAATGTTAAACAAAACACAGGTTTATATACACCTAGTGAAATACTGCAATTAGAAAAAGATGGACATTGGGGTGGATCATTAGAACTTATTGAAGAACAAACTGTATCTAGTGTTTCTACTGTTGATTTTACTTCCATAAAACAAAATGTTTATGATGTTCTTTTATTGCAATATAACAATTTTGTACCAACAGCAGATTCAAATAGTTTAAGACTTAGATTGTATGAAAGTGGTGTTTTAGAAACAGGAACTGTTTATCAGTATGCACACCAATATAATCAATCAGATGGTACAAGTGGAGAACAAAGAGGTACTGCTGAAAGTAGTATAAGAATAGCTTTAGGTAGTGGAAATGATGAAGCAGGTAGTGGATATGTCTATTGTTATAATTTTGGCAACTCATCAAAATACAGTTTTGTAACATATCAAGCAGTTGGTATGAATGCAGTCAATGTAATGAATAGTCATTTTGGTGGTGGTGTATTGCCACAAGCTAGTGAAGTAGATGGAATAAGGTTATATCCTGATACATCAACTGTATCACTTACTGCAAAACTCTATGGTATCAAACAATGAGTAACCTAAGATTAATTAATGAAACTGAAGTAACTTCTAGTGTATCTAGTGTTGACATAACAGATGTTTTTTCAGCTGATTTTGATATTTATAAAATAACTGCTGATAATATAATTCAAGCTAGTGGTTCATCAGTTAGTTCATTAAATTTAAAATTTATAAATTCTAGTGGAAGTATAATTTCAACTGATTATGATTATGCCTATCTACAATTAAGAAGTGATGCAAGTTTTGTAGAAGTTAAAAGTACAAGTGGGACAAATTTAGATCAAGCACTAGGACAAGTTGATGATAATTTAATTTCTAATGGTGCAGTATTGTATATATTTAATCCATTTAATAGTAGTAGTTATACTTTTATTACAAATCAAGCATCAGGAAGTTCTGGCTCATCAAAAAGATTTTTAAAAGGTATAGGAGTTTTACATCAAACCAATTCAATTACAGGTATAAATATATCAGTATCTAGTAGCAATATTACAGAGGGCAAGATAAGAATTTTTGGACTTCGGGTGGATAGCTAATGGCAGGTAAATTAGTACAAGTAGCAACAGAAACAGTTACAAGTGCAGTAGCTAGTGTTACCTTAACAGGCATAGATAGTGATGATGTTTATATGTTAGCTATCACAGAATTAGCAACTAATACAGATAACTCTTCTTATGGAATAAGACCAACTGTTAGTGGTACAGGAGATAGTACTGCTGATAAAGATGTTGCAAAAAAATTACTAAAAGCTAGTGGAACTTTTGAAGATAGAGCATTAACTAATCAGAATTGGATGGAAATATTTTATTTATTAGGCACAGGAAGTTCATCACAAGAAAAAGGAAATGGCATATTTTATTTGTACAACTTTAACAATGCAAGTGAATACAGTTTTATAACTATGGAAACTGCAATGCTTAGGGCTACTGGTGTTTTACATAGTGCTAATGGTGGTGCAGTAGAAACACAAGCACAAAGTTGTGATGGTGTACAAATAATAGGAAATGCAAATATTGAAGCAGGAACTTTTACCCTTTACAGACAGGTAGGTAACTAATGAGTGAATATGGATACACACCAGAAGCACCAGAACAAAGTT
>ERZ891134.1264-NODE-1264-length-17904-cov-6.608718_pt1 | contig 17904 bp, 18 predicted proteins | sample MGYA00520888_ERZ891134 | MGnify/ENA primary metagenome ERZ891134 (study PRJEB32303, sample SAMEA104408692) | aquatic metagenome | biome: Brackish water; feature: Coastal; material: water | place: Baltic Sea | collected 2014-10-23 | depth 10 m ... | reverse complement strand
TTGCCGGTCAGGCGATCATCACGCGGGCCGGTGAGCGCATTCGCTATCGCACGGAGAAGGGTGCTCGATACGTGGCGGTGTGCCTTCCTGCCTTCGATATCGACCTCGTCTTCCGTGAGGAGTAGCCGAGCAATGTGACGTTAGCCCCTAGACGAAAGGGTGACCGACGAACGATCCTGGATCCGTTACTGGCAGCTAGAGGGAGAAACCAATGGGCAAATTGGACGAGGACGTCATCATTGTTTCGGGTGGTTCACGGGGTATCGGAGCGCAGATTTGTCGTCTCTTGGCGAGTGAGGGTGCAAAGGTCGTAGTTGCCGACGTCCTCGATGATAACGGTCAGGAAGTTGCGGCGGAAGTAGACGGAATATTCGTCCATCTGGACGTGACGGCTCCTGAAAGTTGGCAAGCTGCCGTAGACGCCACCCTCAGTACTTACGGACACCTCACTGGGTTGGTGAACAATGCTGGAGTCGTCGGTTTCACACCGGTAGGTGACACCAGTTTGGAGGAGTGGAATCGGATCATCGCGGTAAACCTGACCGGTGTGTTCTTGGGCATGGAAACCGCAACTCCGGCACTCAAAGCCAATGGACGTGGGGTAATCGTCAATTTGTCTAGCACCGCGGGCATTCAGGGCTACGGCAACCTCGCCGCATATGTTGCGAGCAAATGGGGAGTCCGTGGTTTGACCAAGGCTGCGGCGTTGGATCTCGGCCCTGACAATATTCGGGTAGTTTCGATCCACCCTGGTGGTATCCGAACGCCGATGACCGCGGGCATCAGCGAAAAGGTCTATGCACGACAGCCCATCGCACGCATCGGTGAGCCTGACGAGATCGCCAAGCTAGCGCTGTTCTTGATCGCCGACGCGACCTACTCCACCGGTACGGAGTTCATCGCCGACGGTGGGGCCACCGTCGGTCAAGTGATCAATGTGTGACTGAGGTCGGAGATTCAACTCGTCGTAGCTTGAAGTTGATTTCGCGGACGATAACCGCGAATGTCAACGCAACCAGGGTGCCAATGATCGTCATGGCGACACGTTGTGCGTCGAGATCAAGTTCGTCCTGGCCGCTGGACTTGAGCAAAATAATCGCTGGCGTCAAGAATGTGACGAATTGCCAATAGGGGCGCACTTGGAGGAAGCTCAAGGCGAGAGTCAAGAAAATCGCGCCCAGCACTAGTTCCCAGGTTGTGCGCGGGAGATCAAGTCCATCAAAAGTCAGGACGAGAACGGCAGCCACCACGGCACCGAGCAAGGTGCCACCTACTCGGTGTCGAGCCGTGCGCCACATATCTGTGGCTTTCGGTTTCATTACTAGCAAAATTGTGAGAACCACCCAGGCCCCGGTGCTTCCGGGGAAGAAGTAGGCAGCAACGAAAGTCGCAATTCCGGTGGAAGCCGCCAATGCGATCGCATAGCCGGTCGCGACCGATTCAAGCACCGGCTCGGTCACAGCCCTTTGGAAGTCTCGAGTGAACGCGTGGCCCAGTAGCGCTGCCCAGCAGCCACCGATCAGCAATGCGATCCCGACGATCCCCGCGTAGGACGGATCCTTGATTGATTGCCCTGCTCTATCCACCAGATCCGGCGGAGAGATAACGATGAAGGAGGTCACGATCGGCACGAACAGCACAGGGCTTTGGTTGCCATAACGCGCGGAGTAGCCGGCATAACCTGCGAGCGAGGCTATGAGGAGAGCACCGAGCCAGGCGTTACCCGTGAAAGACGCGGCTACCGTTCCCGAGGCTGCAGCCGCGAGGGCGATCTGCCAAGCACGCCGTGGTCCAACCACCACCACGGCGATGGTGGCCGGTAAGGAGCCGAGGATAAAGACACCAGCTGAACTCGGAAGCCAGAATTGCTGTGCAAGGACCGCCGGCGCCGCCAAAAGCGCCACGATTGCCGCTACCCGCGGCAAACGCTGCAATACCTCGTTGATGAGTTGCTACCTCATTACTTCTCGCAGGCTGGGGGCGGTCCCCAACCTCATCCATCGGGCGCCAGAAGGAGCCTTCGTAGGTTCTGCGCCGCGGTGCTCCCAAAAAAGTTCTTGGCACCAGCAATCTACTGTCTGTCGCTGGGCTGTGTCAGAAGTCCAAGTGCCACGGTGATGAATCTCTTCGATTTGTCTCACTCCGCAGGTCGCGCGATCTACCTGAGGGGTGGGCGCTGGAAGTTCATCCCCACCAGCAAACTACGGTGAGGACGTGACCCTGCCTCCGGATATCTTGCGGCGCGCCCCCAAGGTGCTCCTTCACGACCACCTTGATGGCGGCCTGCGACCACAGACGGTAATCGAACTCGCTGAGCAGGCTGACTACCAAGACCTCCCGGCCACCGATGCCACCGAGTTGGCCCGCTGGTTCGCCGAGTCGGCCTATTCCGGGTCCCTTGAGCGATACCTCGAGACCTTTCAACACACAGTGGGTGTTACCCAAAGTGCTGACGCGCTGGCCAGGGTGGCTCGAGAGTGCGCCGAGGACTTAGCCGCAGACGGTGTGGTTTACGCCGAAGTCCGTTTCGCCCCAGAGTTGCACGTTGAACGGGGAATGTCGCTGCACGAGGTGATCGATGCGGTGCTCGCCGGGTTCGAACAGGGGACCGCGGCTGCCCGAAACAACGGTCAATGGGTCCGCATCGGTGTGCTACTGACCGCAATGCGCACGGCCACCCATTCCAAGCAAATCGCGGAGCTCGCGGTCGAGTATCGAGACAAGGGGGTCGTCGGTTTTGATATCGCGGGAGCTGAAGCCGGCTTCCCGCCCACCCGTCACCTGGATGCTTTCGAATACTTGCGACGCGAGAACGCCCACTTCACCATCCATGCCGGAGAGGCTTTCGGCCTACCGTCGATTTGGGAAGCGATCCAGTGGTGCGGTGCTGATCGCCTGGGCCACGGCGTACGCATCGTGGACGACATCGATGTCACGGACCCCAAGAACCCGCAGCTTGGCAAACTCGCCTCTTATGTGCGCGACCGCCGGATTCCCCTCGAACTGTGTCCTTCAAGCAACGTGCAAACCGGCGCCGCCGCCTCAATCGCCGAGCACCCCATTGGCTTGCTGCGTGACCTCAACTTCCGCGTCACCTTGAACACCGATAACCGCTTGATGTCGGGCACTTCGATGACGCGTGAGATGGAACTGTGTTGCGAAGCCTTCGGTTGGAGCCTTAATGACCTGCAATGGCTGACAGTGAACGCTATGAAGAGCGCATTCTTGCCGTTCGATGAGAGGCTGGACATCATCAACAACCGAATAAAGCCGATCTACGCCGAGCTGAAGGCTCAGCAAGAAGCAAACCAGTAGGAACCGGAACACTCGGTAAACAAGGAGTAAGCGGGAGGCACACCATGACTGTCATGGAAACACTGAGCGAAAGCCAAGATCGCGTCGAAGAATTTCGTGAGGAGCTCGGCAAAGTTCGCCATGCTCTTGATAACACGGATGCAGTACTTGGTGTAGCTGAAGGTGGTCTTGAACTTGCTGAAGAAGCGATTGAGGAAGCCCGAAGAGCCTTGCCGGTAATCGTCACTGTCACCGTGGTTGTTACTGCGGTAGTGGTCGGGGCCTACCTCTGGCGCAGGCGCAGCAAGTCCAAGGACGAGCAGCAGAACCAATAGGCGACTTCGGGGCACACTGCAGTTGGTCAAACGACGTTGGCGCGATGATCGAGAGGTCTTCTTCAAGCATCGCTCGGGCGTCAGCCCGGAGTCCTATGTCTTCGAGGCCGCCTGTCTTGGCTGGCTCCGGGATGCCCACACCGATTACGGGGGCTGTCCGGTGCCGTGGGTACGAGACGTCGGAAGCGACCACCTAGCCCTTGATTTCGTCCCGACAGCCGCGCCCACCATCAATGCGGCACGAAGTTTCGGCGCCCAACTCGCCCGAACCCACCAAGCCGGAGCCGAAGCCTTCGGTGAACTACCGCCGAACGCGACCGTGGCGTTTATTGCCGATCTATCACTCATGGAAGGCACCTGGGAGACCTTCGGGTCCTTCTACGCGCAGGCGCGGATCCGCCCGCTCGCCGAACTAGCCAACAACAGGCGCGCTCTCATGGCCATCGAGCACGCGATCATCATAAAGCTTGCTGAACAACTCGAGACCGAAGACCCGCACTTGCTCGGCCCGCCCGAACCGATCGCCCGCCTACACGGAGACCTGTGGAGCGGCAACGTGCTGTGGCGTAAACACGACTGCGTGCTGATCGATCCGTCTGCACATGGTGGCCACCGCGAATCCGACCTAGCGATGCTTGCACTCTTCGGCATCCCGTATCTCGATGAGGTGCTCGAGTCCTACAACCTTGAATGGCCGCTGGCACCTGGGTGGCGCAATCGAGTATCCCTTCACCAGGTCTACCCCCTTCTCGTCCATGCGATCTTGTTCGGTGGCGGTTACGGATCCGCCGCTGCGGACGCCGCTCGAAGTGCCCTCGCTAACGGCTCCGCATGATCGTCAGCCTCGTGCCGCAATAGTTGTCTCGCGCTACGGTTAGTGAGGGCGCGGCAACCACCTGGTGGTTATCAGGAGAGTGACTTGCCGGCTCTTCGTCCGAGGAAAAGATCAACAGCCCAAAAGAGAAGCCCTAAGACGACGCCCAGCGCGGCAACGCCGACAATGTTAAGCAACACCGCAGGTAATCCGTAAGCGATCACGTTCAAAAAGCCGTATGGATAGGCCTCAATGAAGTGACCTCGGATCAGGGTCAGCGCGGCCCACCCGATAGGAATCACCAAGGCGGTGAAGACAGAAACGAGTGACAGTTGCCTGCGCGGACCAACTAGTAGCCACAAGAAGACCGTCATTACCGGAACTATGTAGTGCTTGATGGCGTTCACGATGATGTCCAGACCTTCTACCTGGGCATCGGGTGCGAGCACAATGGCGTAAATCAATCCGGTGATGGAGATCATGACGAGCGAATCCATCCGAAGCGTGCTCCAAAGCATGCCGCGCCGATCGGGGTTGCGAGCCAACATCGTCAACACGATTGCCACAAGGAGATTACTCAAGTTAGTGAAGTAGCTAGCACTGTCGGCGAGGCGTCCGGCGAGTCCAGCAAGGCCTGGCGCGTTGTCGCCTAGCGAGTTGGGCGGGATCTCTACGGGAGGGTAGACGTTAAAGATGGTGAGTACTAGCCCGAATATCAACCCGAACCAAGTGATCCCTGCAGCGATGGCACAGATCCGGCGAGTGGTCATGGGCGGATGCTACGGGGAATCGATCAAACGCCGATTGGATGCCAGACGGTCTTGACTTCCGAGAAGCTTCGGATGCGAGACAGTCCAGGCGTTGCGTGCCAATCGGCGTCTGGTGCAGGCTGGCGGACTCGTTTCACCGAGCTCGCGGCTAGCTTTTCGAGGTCGGCGGCTACGGAAACGTCGATGATGCCGGTGAGGTCAAGGGCATTGACGTCTGCGTGCTCCGCAAGCCACGGCATGACCTCGGCCGGTGCCCCGGTTAGCAGGTTGACCACGCCCCCTGGAACGTCGGAGGTGGCTAAGCATTCGGCAAGAGTGATCCCGGGGATCGGATGCACCGGACTCGGCATCGCGATCACGGTGTTTCCCGTGGCGATTATGGGTGCCAAGACGCTGGTGAGCCCCAAAATGCTCTGGTCTTGCGGAGCAACGGCGGCAACTACACCGCTGGGTTCAGGGATTGAGAAGTTGAAGTACGGACCCGCGACGGGGTTGGAGGTGCCGAGCACTTGGGCATATTTGTCTGCCCAGCCGGCGTACCAGACCCAACGATCAATGGCGGTATCGAGTTGGTTGGTGGCTTTCTTTCTGGACACACCTTCGCCTTGTTCGATCTCAGTGATGAACTGATCGCGGCGACCTTCCATCACCTCGGCGATTCGGTAGAGGACTTGACCTCGGTTGTAGGCCGTGGCGGTGGACCACTTGGCGAAAGCGCTTCGGGCCGCAAGCACAGCGTCGCGTGCGTCCTTGCGGCTGGCTTGGGCGACATTGGCGATGAATTCGCCGTTCGCATCGGTGACTTCGTAGGTGCGTCCGGATTCGCTGCGCGGGAACGCACCGCCGATGAAGAGTTTGTGCGTCTTGCGAACATCGACTCTGCTCATGACTTGTCCTCCGCATCGAGGTAGGCGCCGAGGCCGGTGATTCCGCCCTCGCGGCCGAAGCCGGATTCCTTGTAGCCGCCGAACGGACTTGCTGGATCGAAGCGGTTGAAGGTGTTGGCCCAAACGATGCCCGAGCGCACCTGGCTCGCCATCCACAGGATGCGGCTGCCCTTATCGGTCCAGATACCGGCGGACAGTCCGAAGGGCGTGTTGTTCGCCTTCTCGACGGCCTCCTCCGGCGTGCGGAAGGTGAGGACAGACAGCACTGGGCCGAAGATTTCCTCACGCGCGATGCGGTGGGCTTGTGTGACGTTCGTGAAAACTGTGGGTGGGAACCAAAAGCCCTTCTCCGGAATCGGGCACGCTGGGCTCCAACGGTCGGCTCCTTCGTCTTCGCCAGACTTGGTGAGTTCCTCGATCTTGGCAAGTTGCGCCTGGGAGTTGATGGCGCCGATGTCGGTGTTCTTGTCCATCGGATCGCCCAGCCGCAGGGTTTGCAGTCTGCGCTTGAGGGAGTGCAGTGCTTCTTCAGCGATTGATTCCTGCAGCAGCAAGCGGCTGCCCGCGCAACACACGTGCCCTTGGTTGAAGTAGATGCCGTTGACGATGCCCTCGATGGCCTGATCGATCGGGGCGTCGTCGAAAAGAATGTTTGCGGCCTTTCCGCCAAGTTCCAAAGTGAGTTTCTTGTTGGTTCCTGCCACTGCACGTTGAATCGCTTTGCCCACCTCGGTGGATCCGGTGAACGCGACCTTGTTCACGTCCGGGTGTTCCACGAGCATGCGCCCGGTGTCACCTGCACCGGTGATGATGTTGACCACACCGGGGGGTAGATCAGCCTGCTGACAGATATCCGCGAAAGCGAGAGCGGTAAGCGGTGTGGTCTCGGCGGGCTTGAGCACCACGGTGTTACCGCAGGCCAGCGCTGGAGCGATCTTCCAGGCAAGCATCAGCAGCGGAAAGTTCCACGGGATCACCTGAGCGGCAACGCCTAGGGACTTCGGGTCCGGTCCGTACCCAGCAAACTCGAGTTTGTCGGCCCAGCCTGCGTGGTAGAAGAAGTGCGCGGCAACGAGTGGGATATCCACGTCGCGTGATTCACGGATCGGCTTGCCGTTGTCGAGCGTCTCGAGCACCGCGAGTTCGCGGGAGCGCTCTTGGATGATGCGCGCGATACGGAAGATGTATTTCGCGCGGTCTTTGCCGGACATCTTCGACCAGGTCTTCTCGTATGCCTTGCGTGCTGCGGCCACGGCAGCATCGACGTCGGCCTGGCCGGCCTCGGCCACCTCGCTGAGAACTTCTTCGGTGGCCGGGTTGATCGTCTTGAAGTACTCACCGGATTTCGGTTCGACGAACTTCCCGCCGATGAATAGCCCGTAGTTGGAGTCGATGTCGACGATTGCTCGAGACTCTGGCGCTGGGGCGTAGTCGAAGGTCATGTGTTCTGTGCCTTTTCCCTAATCGATCGTGACGTAGTCGGGGCCGGAGTAGTGGCCGTCGCGCATTCGTTGGCGCTGCTGAAGTAGATCGTTGAGCAGGGTGGAAGCGCCGAAGCGGAACAGGTCCGGGGTGAGCCAGCCGTTCCCTACCGTCTCGTTGACCAGGACTAGGTACTTGATGGCGTCCTTGCTGGTCTTGATGCCGCCGGCTGCCTTCACGCCCACTTTGGTGCCGGTCTTGTCCGCAAAATCGCGCACTGCCTCGAGCATGAGGAGAGTGACGGGCAGGGTTGCAGCGGGGGAGACCTTCCCTGTCGAAGTCTTGATGAAGTCCGCGCCGGCCTCCATCGCGAGCCAGCTGGCGCGGCGGACGTTGTCGTAGGTCTTGAGTTCGCCGGTCTCGAGGATCACCTTGAGGTGCGCCGTGCCGCAGGCTTGCTTGATGGCCACGATCTCGTTGAAGACCTTGGCGTAGTCGCCAGCCAGGAAGGCGCCGCGGTCGATGACCATGTCGATCTCGTCGGCACCGGCGGCAACGGCCTCCTTGGTGTCCATGAGCTTGACGTCCATGCTTGCCCGGCCGCTGGGGAAGGCGGTTGCGACCGCGGCCACGTGGATCTGGTTTTGGACTGCATCTCGTGCGGTGGGAACCAGGTCTCCGTAGACACAGACCGCGGCAACGCTCGGGCAGGTGTTGTCGGTTGGATCCGGGCGCAGCGCCTTCGCGCACATCGCCTTCACCTTGCCGGGGGTGTCCATGCCCTCGAGGGTGGTGAGGTCGACCATCGAGATCGCGGTGTCGATCGCCCAGATCTTGGATTCGTTCTTGATCGAGCGGGTGGCCAAGGTCGCGGCGCGGGCCTCAAGGCCCACCTGATCCACGCCAGGGAGGCCCTTTAGGTACGCCTTCAAGCCGTCCGAGGAGGTGTCGGTGAGGGGGCGGGTGGGAAGCAGGCTCACGAAGGAAGGGTAGTGGGTCTTAGTTCAACCAAGCTCGGACTGCCTCGTCGAGGAGGGCAATCTGCAGGTCCGCCTGTTCGCGCGCTGACGCGAGGTCTGCGGTGACCGGGACCACGGCTTGCAGGTAGGCCTTGACCTTGGGTTCGGTGCCGCTCGGGCGGATGATCACTCGGGCGTTGCCGTCGAGTTCGAACAGCAGTCCGTCGGTGGGAGGGAGGTCGGCGCCAAGTTCAAGGTCAACGAAGCGCTTGACCGTGAGTCCGCCAATATCGGTTGGGGGTTGTGCCCGCAGTGTGGACATCACTTCGGTGATGCGGTTTAGGTCTGTGACGCGCACTGAAACTTGCTTCGTGGCGTGCACCCCATGTTCACGTGCGAGATCGTCGAGCTTGTCCTGAAGTATCTGGCTGTTTGCCTTGAGGTGGGCGGCAAGCGTGGCGACCGCGAGGGCGGCCGTGATGCCGTCCTTGTCGCTCACTCCTTCCGGATCAACACAGTAGCCCAGAGCTTCTTCGTAGCCGAAGCGCAGACCTGGAATACGCCCGATCCATTTGAAGCCGGTGAGTGTGTGCTCGTAGGTGAGTCCAGCCGATTCGGCGATTGACTTGAGCATGGTGCCCGAGACGATCGATTGCGCCAAGACCGTGCGCTCGGTGCTAGTGGCATTGCTGTGCTGGGTTGCCCACCAGCCGAGGAGTGATCCGACTTCGTCGCCGGTGAGCATTCGGTAGCCGTCTGCCGTGGGGATCGCGATGGCGCAGCGATCGGCATCGGGATCGTTGGCGATCACGATGTCCGGCCGGTGCTGCGCTGCGGCTTCGAGTGCGAGGTCCATCGCACCGGGTTCCTCGGGGTTGGGGAACGTGACGGTGGGAAAATTCGGATCCGGTTCGAACTGCTCAACTACGTGAATGGGTTCGGGGAAGCCGGCACGAGTCAGAACCTCGTGCAAGGTGTCACCACCCACGCCGTGCATCGGCGTGATCACGGTGGTGAGGGTCTTGTTGTTCCGCCGCTGCTCGTCGGTGACGTGTGCGACGGCACGAGAGATGTAGTCCTGCAAGACGTCATCACCGAGGGTGACCCACTCAGCGCCCGTGGGCAAGTCCTGAACATTCGAGGTGTTAGCGATGCGCTCGATCTCGGCGGCGATGTCTGCATCGGCCGGCGGGATGATCTGGCAACCGTCGGCCAGGTAGACCTTGTACCCGTTGTCTTGGGGAGGGTTGTGACTCGCGGTCACCATCACGCCGGCGGAAGCGCCGAGGTGCTTGATCGCGTACGCGAGCACGGGTGTCGGTAGTGGCTTGGGAAGCACGAGTGCAGTGATGCCGGCACCTTGCATGACGCGCGCGGTGTCCGATGCGAACACGTCGGAGTTGTGGCGGGCGTCGTAGCCGATCACGATCGAGGCCTCGTGCGGGTGGAGTTTGTTCAGATAGTTGGCCAGTCCGGCTGCCGCCTGCATCACCACTACGCGATTCATGCGGTTCGGGCCGGGTCCGAGTTTCCCGCGCAAGCCCGCAGTGCCGAATTGAAGACGTGACGTAAAGCAGTCGGTGAGTTCGTCCTCGTTGTTGGCTGCGATGAGTCCTTCAAGCTCGTGCCTGGTTTGGGGGTCTGGATCTTGAGCGAGCCACGCTTGAGCCTGTTTATCGACGCTCACGACTACAGCGCTCGAACCACTTTGCCGAGTAGCTCACCCATCCTGGTCGCTGCTGCTTGACCGGCTGCCAGGACTTCCTCGTGGTTCAGGGGTTCGCCGGTCATCCCCGCCGCCGCGTTGGTGACCAGCGAGATGCCGAGAATTTCCATGCCCAGACTGCGGGCCACGATCGCCTCAAGCGCTGTGCTCATGCCGACCAGCGTGCCGCCGATCGCTTTGACCATGCCGATTTCTGCAGGGGTTTCGTACATCGGTCCGCGAAACTGGCAGTAGATGCCCTCCGGCAGCGTCGGCTCGATCTCCTTGCACATTTCGCGCAGCCGCTCGCTGTAGAGGTTGGTGAGGTCAACGAAGTGGGCACCGTGCAGCGGACTGGTGCCGGTCAGGTTGATGTGGTCCTTGATGAGAACGGGGGTTCCGGGTGACCAGTTGGGGTCCAAGCCACCACAGCCATTGGTAAGAACGATCGTTTGGCAGCCGGCGAAGTGCGCGGTTCGCACAGCGTGGGTTACCGCGTCCACTCCCCGTTCCTCGTAAAGGTGCGTTCGACCGAGGAATGCAAGCACGCGAGTGCCGTCGGCATCGATGCTGCGGAATCGTCCCGCGTGGCCTTCCACGGCTGGCGGAGCAAAGCCGGGGAGATCGGTCACAGGGAACTCGGCTGTTGTTTCGCCTAGGAGTTCGGCGGCGGGAACCCAGCCGGAGCCAAGGACCACGGCAACGTCATGGTGCTGAATATTGGTGATGGCCCGAAGGGTTGCCGCTGCTTGCTTCGCTGCCTCGTTCGCGGCCTGAGTGGTCTGGTTCGTCACCTGGGAAACCTACTGTGTGGTGTGCATGCGGCGTGCAGCTTCGGCAACTGAGCCGGAAAGGCTCGGGTAGACGGTGAAGGCCTGGGCTAGTTGATCGACGGTGAGGCGATTATCGACGGCGAGGGTGACCGAGTGAATTAGCTCGCTGGCGTTCGGTGCCACGATCACACCGCCAGCCACGATGCGTGAACCCTTCCGGGCAAAGAGTTTGACGAAGCCGTCGCGGTGACCGTGCATCTTCGCTCGCGCGTTCGTTTTGAGTGGCAACATGATGTGCTCGCCGCGGAACTCGCCCTCCTCGAGGTCGTGTTGTTGGAGGCCAACCGTGGCGATCTCTGGCTCGGTGAAGATGGTGCTCGACACGGCGCTGGCATCCAGTGGACTGACGGCATCGCCGAGTGCGTGATACATCGCGATGCGGCCTTGCATGGCCGCAACGGAAGCAAGCATGTTCACACCGGTGCAGTCACCCGCGGCGTAAATGTGCCGCGCACTGGTTCGTGAAACTCGATCCACGTTGATGAAGCCTCGATCGTCGGTGGTGACACCCGCATTTTCAAGCCCGATGTCCTCGGTATTGGGCAGGGAGCCAACCGCCATCAGTACGTGGCTTCCGGTGATCGTGGTGCCGTCGTTCAGGGTGACGGTGACTGTGGTGTTGTGGCGCTCGGCCTTGAGTGCTCGGGTGTTGCCGCGAACGTGCAGGCCGCGGCGTTCGAAGACTTCCTCCAGAACCCGCGCAGCGTCACTGTCTTCACCGGGGAGGACTTGATCGCGGGAAGACACCAAGGTCACCTCGCTGCCAAGTGCGTGGAAGCCGTTGGCGAACTCCGCACCAGTTACGCCGGATCCGACGACGATCAAGTGCTCGGGGAGTTCGGTGAGGTTGTAGACCTGCTCCCACGTGAGAATGCGTTCGCCATCGGGCATCGCCTCGGGAAGAACGCGCGGGCGGGCGCCGGTGGCGATGAGGACGGTGTCCGCGGGGATGGTGATGGTGTCGTTGGCGTCGTTAGTGGTCGTGACTGTGACGCTGTCGGCGCCGGTGAGGCTCCCACGCCCTTCGATAATCCGCACACCGGCTTCGTCCAGCGAGGCGCGGATGCCGCTGCTTTGTGCACGAACGAGTTCCATGATGCGGGTGTTGACCGTGGCGAGATCGACGTGGAACTCAGCCTTGCTGACCGCGTGGTCGTCGATTCGAACACCGAGGTAACCAGATGCTGCGGCTTCGTCGATGGCTTCTGCCGTTGCGATGAGTGTCTTGCTGGGCACGCAGTCGGTGAGAACGGCCGAACCACCGATGCCGCCGGAACTGATCAGCGTGACGTCTGCGCCGAGTTGCCGGGCGACGAGAGCGCCTTCATAACCCCCGGGACCATCGCCGATGATGACCACTCTTGAAGCATCCGACACGCGTCCATTGTTGCGCGGATCTTCTCAAGGGGGCCCCGGGGTCCCTACCCTGGGAGCCATGGCCCTTTACGCCGCGTATGGGGTGAACCTGGATCCCCACCGAATGGCCGAGCGTGCCCCGGCGTCGCCGATGCACGGCACCGGGTGGCTGCGCGGCTGGCGGATGACGTTCGCGGGGGAGGAACTCGGATTCGGCGGGCCCTTGCCAACGGTGGTCGAAGACCCCAGCGCCGAAGTCTTTGTCGCCGTGTACGACGTTATCGAACTCGACGAGAAGCGTTTGGACATGTGGGAAGACGTCGAGATCGGGTTCTGGCGCAAGGTTCGGGTCCGGGTGGACACCATGGACGGACAGGTCCTTGCTTGGCTGTATTGCCTGGATGCGTATGAAGGCGGATTGCCGCAGGCCGAGCAGGTGTTTGCGATTGCCGATGCGGCTGCGGCTGCTGGAGCGCCAGACGACTACGTGAATTGGCTACGCGCGTTGTTGACAACCTGATCCCGACTAAAAATCGCCACCACCGAAACCACCGAAGCCACCGCCACCGAAGTCACCCCCGCCGAAGCCACCGCCACCAAATCCGGTGTCGCCACCACCGAATCCGCCTGCGCCATCCATGCCGGACGCATACGCCGGGCTGGCCCACATGCCGCCAAGCATGGAGCCCATGAACAGCCCGGTCATGATGCCGGTGAACGGTGCGTAATAGCCCATGGCATAACCACCGAAGTGCTGACCAGCTTGCCAGTAGGGGCGTTGACCACCGGCGATATCGACCTCACGCGCAGCGGGGGAGAAGCCGTCCGCAACGGCCGTCTCGCAGGCGCGACACATCGGCACATCGCGCGGGGCGGCGCCGTCCATGCCCGGGGGAGTCCACAGCACATCGGCCACGCTGGGTCCGTGCCGTGGATCGACGAAACATGGAGCGCGGCGCTCGGGGGCGGGCTCACCGGCTAGTTGCGCCTGCACGCACGCCAGGGAGTAGCGGCCGTCTTCGAGCGCGCTGGTCACCTGCTCGGCCTGGGTGGCGTTGGTCATCAGTTGCGCGGAGCGCTTGGCGCGGTCGTAGTCATCGAGCGCGCGCTGCAGATCTGCTCGGGCCTGCGCATCGAAGTCCGGATCGGTGATATCGAATCGAGCCAACCGCTCGCCGAACTCCGTCACGTCTTGATCCACCGCGACGCGCACCTCCGCGAGTTGTTCCTTCGCACGCTTTCGGGAGCGTCGTAGGACCACGATGAGTAGCGCTATTACGCCAATGAAGACCGCTAGCAGAAAGAAAGTGAAGACACCGGAGGCGGCTGATGGCTCCGAAGTGGTGGTTGTCGCTGTTCCACCATCGGCGAAGCGTTCGGTCGCTAGCGCGATGAATTCACTCAAGACGGCCGGCACGCCGTTATCCCGTTCGGCCTGGAAAGCTCGGGTGGCCAGATCACTGGCCGAGCCAGATGTGCTGCCGGCGCGGAACTGATTGCCGACCACTACCGCGTAGACCCCACCGAGACCGACCTGCTCGTTCAGCGCGATGAGGACATCGTCGGTGGTTTGCGTGCCTGCAGTCGATTCAGGGAAAACGCCGATGAAGATCGGCACCTCACTTGCGATGACCTGGGTGGTGAGGTCATCGACCTGGGCAGCGGTGAGGGCGTTCTCCGCACCGGGCACGCTGACCACCGGCTGACCGGCGCGCATCTGTTCGGCGACCGCGGCCACTTCGTCAGTTTGCACAGCTGCCTGCGCCGCGGCGGGGACAAGCGCGGCGGCGAAGACAGTGAGCGTTGCGAGCAGGGCGAGCAGTAACCGGCGCATACAGGCCACGTTACCTGTGGTTGCTGAAGTGCGCCTATTCCTTGAGTTCGCAGATGGCTGAGCCGGGGGTGACGGTGGCACCGATCTCAGCGGACAGCCCCGTGACGGTTCCGGCCTTGTGCGCGGTGAGGGGTTGTTCCATCTTCATGGCCTCAAGGACCACGATCAGGTCGCCCTCGTTGACGCTTTGGCCTTCGGTCACTTCGACCTTGACGATTGTGCCCTGCATGGGGGCGGTCACGGTATCGCCGGAGACCGCGCTGCCTGCGCTACCGCCGCGCTTGCGCCCAGCGGGCTTCTTCGCAGCTGCGGTGGGTGCCGGGGACCCGAATCCGGCGGGCAGGGATACCTCGATGCGCTTGCCTTGGACTTCGACCACCACGGACTCGCGCTCGCTTGCGGTGCCTTCAGCGGCGACGGTGGCGTCGTACGCCGGGATTTGGTTATCGAACTCGGTTTCGATCCAGCGGGTGTGAACGCGGAAAGCGCTGCCATCAGCGGGAGCGAAATCGTCTTCTTCGACGACTACCCGGTGGAAGGTGAGAGCTGTGGCGATGCCCTCGATCTCGAACTCGGCGAGGGCGCGGCGAGAACGTTCGAGCGCTTCGGTACGGGTGCTTCCCGTGACGATGAGTTTGGCGAGAAGGGAATCGAAGTTGCCGCCGATCACATCACCGGCGCGAAAGCCGGCATCCACGCGAACACCCGGGCCGCTCGGCAGTTGCCACCTGGTAAGCGAACCCGGGGCGGGCAGGAAGCCGCGGCCGGGGTCCTCGCCGTTGATGCGGAACTCAATCGAGTGACCGCGTACCTCGGGATCGCTGTAGTCGATTGTTTCCCCGCGGGCGATGCGGAACTGTTCGCGAACCAGATCAATGCCGGTGACTTCTTCGCTAACGGGGTGCTCGACCTGAAGGCGGGTATTGACTTCCAGGAAGGAGATGGTGCCATCGACGCCGACCAGGAACTCGCATGTGCCGGCGCCGTAGTAACCGGCCTCTTTGACGATCGCCTTGCTTGCTGCATAGAGCTCATCGAGTTGCGCATCGGTGAGGAACGGCGCGGGGGCTTCCTCTACAAGTTTCTGGTGCCGACGCTGCAGCGAACAATCGCGAGTTGAAACAACGACGACGTTGCCGTGCTGATCGGCCAGCACCTGGGTCTCGACATGGCGGGGCTTGTCGAGATAGCGCTCCACGAAGCACTCGCCGCGCCCGAAGGCGGCGACTGCTTCGCGGACAGCTGAGTCGAATAACTCGGGGATCTCCTCCAGTGTGCGAGCGACCTTCAAGCCGCGACCGCCGCCGCCGAAGGCCGCCTTGATAGCCACGGGCAGACCGTGTTCTTTTGCGAAGGTGACTACTTCCTCGGCGCCTGCCACGGGGTCTGGGGTTCCGGGCACCTGCGGTGCGCCGGCGCGCTGGGCGATGTGCCGTGCGGAGACCTTGTCACCGAGATCGCGGATGGCCTGCGGGGGTGGACCGATCCAGGTGAGCCCGGCATCGATCACCGCCTGGGCGAAGTCAGCGTTCTCCGACAAGAAGCCGTATCCCGGATGAATGGAGTCCGCACCGGCTTGGACGGCGGCAGCCACAACCTTGGCGATATCCAAGTAGGTCTCGGCTGCAGTTTCACCGCCCAGGGCGTAGGCCTCATCGGCCATTTGTACGTGCAGTGCGTCACGGTCTGGGTCTGCGTAGACCGCAACGGAGGTCAGCCCCTCGTCTTTGCACGCTCGGATAACCCGGACCGCAATCTCGCCACGATTGGCGATCAGCACTTTGCGCATGACGCCGGACTCTATCGGTGGTCCCGGCTCAGTGGGCCGGTGTATTCCACAGTGAGGTCCAGGTCACGCTGAGCTCAGCGAGTAGTCGGCGCAGGGTTGGAAGGGAGATACCGATGACGGTCGACGGGTCACCGTGGACCGAATCGATGAATGCACCACCGAGTCCGTCCAGGGTGAATCCGCCGGCAACTTCAAGGGGTTCGCCGGTGGCGAGATAGTCGTCCATCTCTCGCGGTGTCATCGTGCCTATGGTGACCGTGGTGCTCGCGGTTGCTTCCGCTCGACTGCCTGTGGCCGTGTCGATCACGCAGTGACCGGTATGCAAGATCCCAGTCTTGCCGAACATCTGCTGCCAACGTTCGCGCGCCACGTCCTCGGTTCCCGGTTTGCCGTAGGGACGCCCATTGAGTTCGAAGACCGAGTCGCAGCCGACGACGATGGCCGGACCGGACGTGGTTTTCGCAACGGCTTCGGCCTTGGCGCGGGCGAGAACCTGGGCAAGTTCGGCCGGTGCGGCATCGGGCAGCGAGGCCTCTATAGATTCCTCGTCGACATCACTGACGACGACCTCGGGTTCGATTCCCGCCGCCTTGAGGGTTGCGAGCCGGGCCGGCGACCGTGACGCCAGGACGAACCGAATCGAGGCTGCTGAATCACTCATCGACCTGAGCCTAGATGCGGTGGAGAGTTAGCGTGTCGTCATGGGATTGCGAGAAGCCACGTGGTCCACCTGGCGAGTCGCGCGGACGGTCACATCGGTTCTGGTGCTCATGGTGGCTAGTTACTACCTGGTCGTCGCGTTCGACAACATCACCAACCCGACGAACCCGAACGCAAGCAACTGGCCTTTCGTTCAAGGTGTGCTGAGCGGTGACGGCGTCCCTGCCGACAGCGGTTTCGAGTGGCGCTTCATCGATGCCACCTGGTTCCAGGCCGCGTCCTACATCGGCATCATGGTCATGGAAGCGATCACCGGGATCTTGCTGCTGGTGGCGGGGATCCTTGGTCTGCGAGGAGCAAAGTCCCCTGTGCGTTGGGCAACTGCTCAGCGGTGGACCTATGTCGGTGGCCTTGCAGGTCTGATCGTCTTTTTCTTTGGCTTCATGGTGGTCGGCGGTAACTGGTTCATCATGTATCTGAATTTAAAGTGGAACGGTCTGGCGCCAGCGTTTCAGAATTCGATGATCACACTGGTGATGCTGGTACTTGTGACGGGCGTCTTAATCGGCAGCCAGGTGTCATCGTTGAGCGAGGACACGTCGAACTAGGCCAGGTTGGCCCGCCGTGAATGCGATTCGCGGTTGCTACTGCTGGTACGGAAACGCCGATGCTCGCCAGGCACCCGGGCCGGGGTTGATGCTCGGACGCATCATGGCTGCGCGATTAGACCAGTGACTAGGGGGATTCGGTTGGACGACTTCCGTGTGCGGCAGCCGTGAAAGAAGGGAGATGACAATCGCAAGTTCCTCGTGGTCCGGGTTTCCTGCGACCACCTCGATGAGCGGTGGTGTTTTGGTTGTGTCGACGTTCACAGCGGGATGTTCCCGTGCTTCTTGGGTGGGCCGGCAGCGCGTTTGCCTCGCAGGGTGCGCAGCGCGCGGGTGAGCTGCAGTCGCGTCTCATGCGGGAATATGACCCGATCCACGTAGCCTCGCTCGGCCGCTGTGTACGGATTGGCCAACGTATCGGTGTACTCATCGATAAGTTCTACGCGACGAGCTTCAGGATCCTTGGCATCAGCAAGTTCTTTGCGATACAAGATGTTGACGGCACCCTGGGCGCCCATCACGGCGATCTCGGCGGTGGGCCAGGCAAGGTTGATGTCCGCGCCCAAGTGTTTGGAACCCATGACGTCATACGCGCCGCCGTAAGCCTTGCGGGTAATGACGGTTAGCAGCGGCACCGT
>ERZ891134.1261-NODE-1261-length-17913-cov-8.261003_pt1 | contig 17913 bp, 20 predicted proteins | sample MGYA00520888_ERZ891134 | MGnify/ENA primary metagenome ERZ891134 (study PRJEB32303, sample SAMEA104408692) | aquatic metagenome | biome: Brackish water; feature: Coastal; material: water | place: Baltic Sea | collected 2014-10-23 | depth 10 m ... | reverse complement strand
CGTTCTTTTACTCCAGCAATAGAAAGGCAGTTTGGTTATGGCCGGGGTATGCTTCAATAATGACTGATAAAGCGATTCAAAAAGACGGTACTACCAAACGATATCTTCCTAAGAAAGCTTGGGCTAAGTTATCGCCAGAAGAGCGTGACAAAACTGATGCTAAAAAACGTGCTGCATCTAAGACAGGTAAACAGTTTGTAGCAAATACAGATAAGGCTAAGAAGGCTGGCAAGGCTGCTAGGATGTATAAACAAGAGGTCAAGAAATAGTGGCTGAAGCAAGCAATCGCCTTAAAGAAATTATTGACGCTTATATCGAGCGTAATGGCGATGCTGAAGTTGATAGTGGCATTGTTTCATCTCACATCGCACAGATGAAATTATTCGGCATCCGTCAGGGTGTTGAGTTTTTTCCATCGCAAGATAATTTTGGACAACAACGTGGTGACTTTATTAAGAAAGTTGCAAAATACAATAAGCTAGACACAAGACTAGACTCCATTTGGGATTATTTTTTATGTGATGGGAAAGGGCTTTTTTACATCCGACCCACTGAAAATAATTATCGTCTTTATTATTTTCGTAACTATGAATATCGAAGCTATTACAATGTCGATGGCGAACTAGAAGAAGTCGTTATTATATACAGCTATAAAGTAAAACAAAGCGCAGGTGCTGCTGTTGGTGATGCGGGGTTTGGTGGCATTGAAATGGGCCAACTCACTGGTACTAATTATGCACCAAAAGAAACGCCAGGACGTAAGAAGTATATTCGATTATCAATTAAACCATTAGAGATTGAAGAGACTCACTCTGATGGTGAGATGTCATTTGAAAACATCGTAACAACTATTCCAGGTAAATCAAATAAGTTTCCAAACGAATTAGGTTATATCCCTTGCGTTGAGATTTTCAATAATCCTAAAGGCTTTTCAATGGAAGGCTCTGGTGAATTTGATCAGTTCTCTAGCCAGATCTGTTTACACGATGAACTGGTACGCACGATGCGTAAAAACCTTCAGTTCTTTGGTAATCCCACACTGCTGTCATCTCGTCCTAAAACTGACTTGATTGAAAGCGGAAGTGATGGTTCAGTACAGCGACCATCAATTGCAGCCAATTCTGGTTTTGGCAGCATGTCTCCAATGTCATCTTCTACGTTTAAGCAAGATCCAATTTCTCGTAGCAGTATTGATGGCAGCATTCGAGTACCAAGAGTTATTGCAAACCTTGAACCCAATGATCGTGTTGGCTATATTGTTCCTGATGCAATCTCTGGTGATCAAAATGCATTTGTGCGGCAATTCCGAGAAGAAATCCGTACAGCATTAGGAGGGGTAGATGAACTTTCAATCTCCGCAGGTGTTACTGCTACCGAATATAAAAGTTTGTTTGGTCGTGTTGCGGCCACAAGTAAAAAGAAAGCGAATGCGGTCTATGAACATGGGATCTGCCGATGCTTAGAACTCATTATCTTCATGGAAGAAACGATGTTCAAAGATACCTTAGCTTTGGCTGCTGGTATTGAGAAACCGTTAACTCCTGCAGATAACGCTCCTGAGCAAGAAAAAGCTGGTTATCAACAAGCTTTAAGGCAGTTTGAAGGTCAGATGAAGCAGTTAATGCAAGCCTTAATTCAGGCACAAATGGTTCCGCCTGGTGTTAAAGGTTTGATTCCTGATGGTGATGTCACTGTCAATTGGCGTTGGTTAGGTCCGGTTTATGAAGAATCAACGCAAGATATTTTGAACAATTCAATTGTTGTTCGTAACTTACAAGAGCTTGGAGTTGATAGTATAGAAGCATTGAAGTATCTTTTCCCAGCCAAAACGGATGAGGAAAGAGCGGAAATGCTTTCAGGCTTTCCCTTCAGAATGGTCGGTGAATTGCAAGGGGCTTATAGCAAGTTCTCTTCGTTGGTTGCGGGAATGATGCAGACCCCACATCCACAAGCTCCCGATCTGCCAATGGCTGCAGATCCACGCTTGGACCTCACTCCCTATCTGTATCGAACTCTTGAAGCATTACAAAAGGAGATGAGCTATGCAGGACGCTATCGCGCAATCGATCCCACAGACGAGCCAATCGTCCGTGGCCCCAAGCAGCTACGTAACAGCAGCACCCCAACCATCAGCCCCGGTTCAAGTGAGCCAGGCAGGGATGGCTTACCCGCAGGCGGTGCCCCAGGCAGCACCTCAGGCAGCCCCCAATTACCAATCAAACCCGTCAGCATTCGTCCCCCCTTCCCCGGCAGCGCCCCAGGCGAATCCGTGGGAGTCGGCCTTCAGCCAGGTAGTGGGTCTACTGGGCCAGCAGACCTCCCCATCCCAGGCAGCACCATCACCGGTCCAGGCTCCGGCAGTGAGTCCGTATACCCAGGGCAACTGGGAGTCTCAGGTTCCTCCTCAGTACCAACAGACCTCGGTACCATCGGCAGCCCCGACCTGGCAACAAAGCCAGACATCCTCGCCCAACTCTTCCCAAACCTACTCGGTCAGCTCCTTGGAGGACGTGGCCCAGGTTCTGGATTGGAGTCCGGAAAGCCGGATGGTAGTGGCGAACTACGGGACGGAAGCTCCGGCGATTCTAAACCAGTACGCCCTAAACCTCGAAGGAATGCTGGATAGTGCCGTTCAGTGGGGAAACGAAGCAACTAATACCCTGATGGGTTATGCAAATTTCTCCGTCAATGAGCACAAAGAGAATCTTGCATATAACGAAATTCTGACCAATCCTGATGTTCTGAGTGATTACACTCTGGAATTCTTTGGTCCTCAAGGTCCGTACCCTGTGTACGAATCTCAACAGGAACTAGAAACTACTGGTTATCCGACTGCTCCGGTTGGCCAGCAAGGTTCTGTTGTCCCTGGTCTACCTGCTCCCCCACAACAAGAAGCTCCTCAGCAGCCTCAAGATTTCTGGGGTGCTTTCAAACAGCAGATGGATTATGACCCAAGTCAAGCCTGGCGCATTGTGAACCAAGCTGACCCCCGTGTCATGGCTAACAAATTATTCGTAATGGAGTGATCTCATGCTTGCAGGTAAATACATTCGTGGAATTACGAATAGTCCTGTAGGTTCTGCTGTGGCTGGCGGCGCTGCTGCCGCTGGCCTTTCTGCTTTAGGCAATGTTGGTTCTGATAAACCAGGCGACCGTATTGCAATGGAAGCATTAGGTGCAGCTGGTTTAGGAGCCTTAGCTGGATCTCAAATTCCAGCCAGACAACGCATGTTATCTAGAAAAAATGTAGGTGATGCAGTTGGTCCAGCAATGGCCGATGTATTAAACAATCAACCTATGAGTAATCCTGAAAGAGTTGCTTTTACACAAGCAGGTAATTCTCTTGTACAAGCAGCTCCTTATGGAGCAGGAGCAATTTCAGCAGGAACACTTGCAGCAGCTGGAGCTGTCGGCGGACAATTTGGTGGTGGAGCAGCAAACATGATGGGAATTGATCCAGAAAATTATGGTTCAAATAACACCATGGGTGCTCGCTACAGCATGCAAGGTTACGTATAAAATAAGTCACTGCTAAAATTTATAGTAGATAGGCTTAAACCGAATCTCCAGACCCCCTTTTTTACCTTTACATCCAGAGGATAGAAGATGTTTTTAGACAATGATTTTCCTAAGATTCTAGGTGCGGAATTATACCGTCCGCATCCAGCTTATATTTGTGAAATGGCTGTTGAGCCTGTAGTCGTCCACGACTTCACCTCTCAGCCTGGCCAGACCGTGCAGCTCGATCGCTACAAGTTTTGGGGAGCGCCTGGCACAAAAGATAGCCGTGAGCGTATCTCTGATCAAACGATTGGTACTGCTAACAGCCGCAACATCACAAAAGAGAAGGTGTTGGTTGTGCTGAAAGAGTACACCGGCCCTGCGGACCCAGCTGATCCTACCCAGCCTTCTACTTTCAAGATTGCTCGGGAAACTCTGATCACTGCTCAGCGCTTGCTGCTTGATACCGGCAATCTGAACATGTTCCACCAGTCCATCGGCAGCTTGACGCTGTTGGATGACTACCGCCGTTGGCGTGACCGCGTCTTCATTGACGAACTTGCTAAAGCTGAAGCACAAGGCAAAGCTGGCACTACTCAGGGTGGTTACTACTTCGCTGGTGACAAAGAAAAAGATTCACAAGGCCGTGTGTCTTACACCGCTGCTGAGTACACCGCACAGGTTCAGCAGTTCTCCGTCCGTACCGACCTCCTGGAGGTTGTGAAGGATCTGCGTAAGCGTAACGTGCCCACATTTGCAGACGGTCTGTATCGCTGCATCTGTGACCCCGTGTTCATGATGCATCTTCGCAGGGACGAAGACTTCCGTGAGATCGCCCGTTACAGCGGCAATCCCGGCCAAGGCATGTACATGGCTAACCCCATGATGCCTAACAACACCAGCTTCTACATGGGACCACAGGCTGGTCAGGGTTACTTCCTGGCTGGTGAGCCCGTAATGCCAACTGGCGTTCAGTTTGAAGGCGTTAAGTTCTTTGAATCTACGAACTTCCCGATCAAAACTATTAACACATCTTTTGATGATGGCGGCAACTATGCTGACGAAGAAGTCGCACAAGGTTTCTTCTTCGGTCCTCAAGCCATCGGTATTGGCATCGGCGGTCCTAACGCTCAAGTGTTAATTAACAACAATGATGATTTCTCACGATTCATCATTCTTATCTGGCAGCTCTATGCAGGATTTGAAGTGTTGAATAAGGACTTCATTACGAACTCCTTCAGCTTCGTTTCTGATGACGGCGTGGTCTGATAGTTACAAACGTCCACACATACACTTTTATGTAAATGGCATATTTATCTGCTAAAAAAATCTATCCCGCCGACATGGCGGAACCGCTTAACGGTTGGTATCAAAATATCAGCACCACTGGCGGCACACAAAATAATGCTTCCAAGGCTGGCCCGACTTCTGTTCTGGCCACCCCTGGTTGGCGTTATTTCCAACAACGCGGCTTCGTTCCTGTTACTAACGCCACTGGCGATGGTTACGTTACGACCGCTGACGTTATCATTCCTTCCCCTTATAAGAATGATGACACTCGCGTCAATATCACCGGCATGACCGTGACGGCTGATGCGACCATTCCTGCTTACGCTTATCGTGCAACCATCTCGGTTGCTCAAGGCTGGGGTGATGGACGCATTGCTTCTGAGCTGGTGACTTCCGGTACAACTCAGGTTGTGAGCTTTGCTCCCGGTACTTCTACCGCTCCTCAGACTGCATCTGGTGTGGTTGACGCAGCTAGCCTTACAGCCGCATCAAACAGCATTGCTGCTGGTGCTGGTGGCTACGGTGCCTGCCCTCTCACCTCTGGTGTGGAGTACAAGGAGATTACCGCTGACAGCACTTATCGCGTCTATTCTACGACTGCTACTAATTCCACTACTACCAATGGTGGTTGGGCAATCTCTGATGCTGACAAGGCTGCTGGTAACACCGGCTACATCTTGGTTGAACTGTGCTACATCCAGCCTGACGTGGCTATGGAGTACGATGACATCGAGCAGTACATCCCTTATAAAATTGCATCTAACTACCCTGGTTATTGATAATTAGGGTAATATGGGGTCAGTGAATTAATACTGACCCCGATGCTATATCAGCATAAAAAAACTGGCTCAAGAGTTAAAGTTGTTAGTCAGTGGGATGATGGCGATTGGTTCATGGTCGAAGACCAGGACGGTCGCATTTTTACTGTGTATCACACAGAGATTGAAAAAGACGATCAAGCAACTAGAAAGGTTAAAACTCTTCAAGTTAAAGATGCAGCATCTGGTGAAGAACCGCGTAAGTTTCCTACTGACACTCGTTTAAATATCAATGCAGCAACACCCCAAATGATTTCAGATCATATTAAGGGCATTGGTATGAAGACAGCAAAAGATATTAAAGATCTCCAAACGTCACTTTCTGGAGAACGGTTTCACAGTTTGGAGCAATTAAGGCAAATCAAACGAGTGGATTGGGATTCTGTTTTTTCTGCAGATCTTATTCGTGTCTAAGGCCCAAGGGCCTTTTTTATTGACTCAGTTTAGAATGAATGGATAAGCCTGGTGTGCAGTGCAGTTATCCACTTTTGATAAAAGCAGAATCAGGTATCACTTGGGTTACTACGTTGTTAGTGTTCCCGCTGGCGATTATGCACGTCTTGAAGAAGCAATGAATTCTGTACCGGATTCATTGTTTCATGACAAGATTGTGAACCAAATTAATCGTTGTGATGCAGCGGAAAAGAAGACGCAATTAGCATCTTCTGATCCTAATTTTACTCCTCCTAGCACTAGGGTGGAAGGTATCTTGGGCGACGTTGATCGTACAATTCGATCAAGTAATGTTCGAGATGCTTTACGTTTATGGAATGATGTGTATTTGTATGAGACAAACCGTCTTGCACAAATACTATATGTTCCAAACTATAAAGATGAAATGCAAGCACGGTATCGCTATGAGCGATCTGGTGCTGAGTTTATCCAAGCACTGCCTGGCCCAGCTGACGTTTCCGTTGGCAGCAATATTGTTCTCCATCGCTCTTATCGATAATGGCTTACGGAATTCCTGCATTGGCTGGACGACTGCTGAACCCTTTGGTTCGAGCAGGGCAACGTATCCTGCCTAAAGCTAATCCACGTTTTGCACCAGCTTCTATGGTGGATTTAGTTACTAATCCAAAAACATATAGTGGTTTAGCTGATGATGCAAGTAATGCACTTGGTAGAGCATTACCTCCGCAATTTAGAGGAGCAGGTTTTCAAAATGTTCCAACTAGTGCATTGGGTGCATTAGATGATGCAGCAAAAGCTCCGTTTGCTGGACCAGTAAGGCAGCAAATTTTAGATACAGCATCTAAAAATTTCGCTAGAAAAGCTGGTTCTGGAACAGTACGTGTTCCTGTAATTCCAACAGGTGGTCAGCGTGTTGTGCCTGGCACCGTAAAGATGCTTGATGATGTTGTTAACAGTAGTTTAAAAACTCCTGGCGCACTTAATAATTTAGGTGGATTAATGTCAGGCGCAAAAAATGCTTTAAAAAGAGCTCCAGTATTGAGTGCTGCAGCTGGTGCATATGATGCTTATAATCAAGTTCAAGAAGGAAGAGATCCACTTGACGCGATAGGACGTGCTACTTTCGGTACCTTAGGAGGTATGACAGGAACAACTTTTGGAACTCTAGGTGGACTAATAACAGGTCCAGGTGCAGTTATTACAGGAGTTGGAGGTGGCATCGGAGGTTATAACTTAGGTACTGGTCTCTATGATTCTCTTAAGCCAGGGTTTATGGAATACATTGAAGACCCTGCAAGAAATCAAGGAGCGCCAAGTGCTTCTGACATGATGTCAGGTAGACGCGCACCGGCACCACGCCCTAGACCTGAGATGCAAGATAATCGTCCAGAACAAGGTGCTGATCTTGACATGGATACAATTCGTAGAGAAGCAGCCACAGCCCAAGCGCAAAATAAAAACAAAAAACAAGAACAAGAGCGGCAACAAAAACCTCCAGTTGGCCCTAATCCAAACTATCAATTAGATCCTCGGCCTAGGGTTCAAGCTCCGCCCCCTGGTGCTCCTCCTAATGCACCGACTCTTATCCCTGGTACTCCTATTCCGCAGATGCCTAGCCCTGCTGCTCGGCCTTATGCTCCTGCTGATCAATCAGGAAATATCGGTGCAACTTATGCCAATGGCACTAGCACAATGCCTAATGCCAACGTAGCGAATACTGTTCTTCCTCCTAATGCTGAACAGATCTTGCAAGCTAATCCAATGCAAATTTATGAGCAAGCTCGTAAAGCCGCTGTTGGTCAAGATCAAAGTGCAATGAATAAAGTCAGAGATCTTGGACTTGCAATTCATCGCCAACAATTCCCAACTTTATATAAGTCAGATAATTCTGTACCTGGATCAATGACAGTTAAAGATGAAGATGAAGCTTTAACTGAAATCGAACCTTCTCAGATTGATCAATCTTTACTGGGAATCTATAGTGGACAACAGCCAGTATTAGATCCTAATAAGTTCTTAGATCTACAACTTTCTGGCAGGATAATTCGATGAGTAACCGAATGACAACTAGTCAGCTCTTTAGGTTAACCCCTGAAGAGCGGACTGCTTTAATCAATACAGTTGCTGGAGAAGCTTATCAACAAGGCGGTGGTAAAGACATTGCTGCTGTTACTGCAAATTTGTTGTCCAGAAAAATTTCTAATTATGACGGCATGAATAATATGGTTGATCTGGTTATGGCACCGGGTCAATATGCTGCAAATGATCAAACGTCTAGAGATCAGATTATGAATCCTGGTTTAATTACTTCTTATGATCGTGATCGAATTGCAAAGATTGTAGATAATCCTTCAATGGTTTTAAATGAGTATATGGCTGGCGGTGGTCCCGTTTCATTTAGAGGAACATCTTTATATAAGAATCGGCGCGGTGATGAGTATACGCCTATTGAAGGCAAAAGCAACTTTTACTTTGATTCATTAAAAACACAAAACCCGGAGGTGTACCAAAAAGGGTTAGATATGTTTCGTGGTGTGGTCCCTAACACAGCCTATAATCAAACCCCTACCCAAACCGCAGCCGGAGCCATCGACACAACTAAACTACCTGATGGTACTGTTATTAATATCAACTATGGTAGTGGTGCTGCACAAGCTCAAGCGCCAAACCCAAAAGATTTTGTTACTAATTTCATGATGGAAAAAATGTTTAGTAATCAAACGCCAAGCATGAGTGACATCTTAATGGCTGATTATAATAAACAAACCAACGGAATTACTGCAGAAGATGCAATCAAATTCTTTGGCGGCTTTGCTTAAAAAGTTGTATTAAAATAGATGAATCAGGAGTGACTCATGGCAACTACGAATACAAATAAACAACCTGTATTTGTTGATCGCCCCTTGATTGAAAGGACGCGAATCACAAATCAAGTTGTTGGCAGCAACGGGAATTTAAATGTTCTTGGTGGCCAAAACCCGGCATTGATTGTTGATATGGATGCTACGTTATCCAGCGACAATAACAGCGGTGGAATTGTAGATAGCATTACGATTGTTCGAGATAACTTCAGTGCACAGCAAACTGAAGACTATGTAGTTGATAGTACAACCAGTGGTGATTACATTAGTATCACCAACGGTCAAACAGTACATATTGCAGAGACTGGTATTACAACCACACCTGCTGAAAGTGGTATTGGATACTATACCTATACAGGTATTACTCCTATCGAAGGATACAATACAAATATTGTTTTTAGCGGTGACGCTGTACCTATTACAGAAGGTTTTACTTTTACAAGCGTGACTCAGGCAACCTTGCCATCAGTTACTTTTGTTTGTTACCACACTCGGCAGACAACTGTTCCGATTCCTGCTAATGGTGACTACGGTATTATCTTCTCTAAAACTGTACCAATTAACACACCGTTTGTTGATTGTTCAGACGTAATGCCTGAGTTACTTGTCCCTTTACCAGAAGCAGGTAATACAACGGGTCTTGGTAACGCTACGCCATTAAAAAATCGTGGTATTTACTTACAGCGTGGTGATCGTTTGTATATGGGTGTATTGCAAGATGGTGTTTATAACACTCCGTCAGGTTATGCCCCAGGTGTTCACGCTATTGCTCAAGGTGGTTATTTCTGATGCCAAAAAGTTTTGGAGGATTTGGAAACAAAAACTCTAAAACTAATACCAGTTTTGATCGGTTTAAATTTACTAGTGGCAGCGACTACCAAGTAAAACCAATTAAAGCTGAGTTTGGTGGGTCAATTCCAAACTCTATTTACAACTATGATCAAGAATCTGCGTGGCTAAGGTGGCGACGTGGTTGGGAACTAGCCACTTCTGATATTGCACATGCAGCTTATACCTATGACTTTAAGTATTTAATACCACAAACCTCTGGTGCTATTGATGAGATTGGTGCCAGATCGCCTGTAATGTCAGGTACATTTAAAGGTTTTCCAACGCCCAACAAAGAACTTGGAATGCATTGGACTGGAATTATTGAAGCAGGTAATTTACGGTTTGATAATTTAACTGATGTTAGTGGGGTCCGTTTGGCTGTTTCAGGCGAAGCTCATCCACAAACATTGTTCTCTGGTATTAGTCAAGACAACTCTCGTTTTTGGTATGTGCAGTTATCAGGAACTTTTAGTACGATTAGTGGTCAACAAACACCACCTCCCTTACTTGTTACATTTTCTGGTGGCGATACAGCTAAGCCAATTGTTGGTGACGTTTTAGAAGACAAGATTATTACTGTGTCCGGTGAAGCAATTGACAGTGAAACCCGTGATCCAGCTACAAATATACGGTATGGTTTTGTACAAGCAGTCTTAGTTGGTGTAGATGAATACCAAGGCATTCTTCAATTTGAAAAACGTGGCTCTGTTCAAAGCACTATTGATGGCGTCCAGATTACTCCTTCGAGGATTCCACCGCATCCTGGGCGTTTTTTACAGACGGGTCGAAGATTCTGTTGTACTTGCCAAGATTTTACTCGGCGCGACTATGCTTATATTTCTACTCTGGGCCAGAGGCGTGGAAGAAACTTTCCAATCACAGCAGCTGGAGCAACAACACCCGGACGTTACGAACAACTCAAACGATTTGATCAATTAACTCAAGCTGCTCAGTTGAAATGGACTGAGTATTTTGTAGAAAATAACTTGTTTGAATTAGTGGTGCCTAGTGGCTATGCATTAGAAGAAGTAACATCAGGACAAGTTGAAAAAGATATACGCTTACCTGCAAACTTATATCGTGATTTCCCTGGTATTTTTGCTGACTTTGGTAATATCTATACCCGTGGATTTGGCGATAATGAGTCAATGACCAGTGGCATTGCAGAAGGCATGCCAACCTATGGAGATTATAAAGAAAGTGGTATTGATATTTATGAGATTAGTGATGACTGGACATTTACATTAAATCAATACAGATTCTGCAAACATATACAAGCACTGCGTTACATGCGTGGTGAACTTCCAATTGAACCATCTGACTATCCGTTTGCCACAGCAGATGATCTGGTGACATGGGAAGACAAGCTTGTTGAGAAGACAGCCAAAAATCAAGAAAAAGCCTTTGAGAATTTTACTTACTACGGCATGAGCCACATGGATGTGCCGCCTTTCAATGTGGAATCTCCAATTATGGTGTCTCTGACACAAAAGTTATTTAACTTTCCTGCGCAATTTGTTCAGTTACAAAGCTTTGTAATGATCGATAAAAATGGGCAAGAATACGTCCCAGGGTCTGGAGAAGGACCTAGTACAGACGGTCTGGTAGAGAACTTCTAATAAGCTGTATAATAGTCATATCAGGTTTAACATAAATTATCCTGATTAGTGCATTAAATAACCGTTAAAGAAACAAGCCAGTGTCTATAGTTCACTCAACATCTGACCGTAGCCATGTTGCACATGCATCTCCCGTCCGATGCACGCATCGTTGACGAAATTTTTTCCTTAACAGGTAAACCGAAATGTTGTGACGAAGGATGGCTAATGGCCATGGTTGCGACATTTGGTAAAACTCCGTCAGAACTAAAAGGCTTTACCTGGAACGAAGACAATTCCATCAACATCCCAAGCAAAAAAAGACCTATACGCCCACTCCACCCGCAGTGGGTTTTCATCTTTCAGCTCAAAGAAAAACAGCCTTCCAAAAAGAAAGGCTGGTCTCCCCTTTGTCGTAGTTTGACCTCAGCACAAGATCAAGGCTTGATCAAGCTTTCTACTGAAGGCGTCCTCCTGGCGCATAAAGTCAGAAAGGTGTATTACACACCCCTTAAGCAGCAGTCAGTTGATTACTCATCACAAGAGAGGAAGCCTCTGGTGACTGCTTAGGAGTTTGCGCTACTAAAAGCTTTTGCATGCGTGGGACATTCCAGTAGTAAGAATCCCTTGACCTAGTCATAGGGCCTGCGCCATAATGATGCCCCAGCTTGCAGGTGCCGTCATCGCGCATGCGGTGCAGCTCCTTGCGTGTAATGGAGAGCACGCGCTCTGCTTTGTGGACTGGAACCCAAGGGTTGGAAGCCATTGTAAGAATTTCCTCTACGTTTTAAATTTACGTTTGAACAAAGTTATGTCAACCAAATATACTTTTTCTTAAGGTCCATTAAGTTGTATTAACTTGGCTTGCAGGCTTACCAAAATTAGACTATAGACAGCTATTACGAATAGGATGTTTCAGACAGAGAACGAACCTCTCGCTCTTCTTGTCGAATTAACACCACGTCTAGCTAAACGAAGATTTAGACAAAGCATATACGAAGCCTGGGATCACAATTGCGGATATTGTGGGGCTCCAGCTACATCTCTTGATCACATCATTCCAAAATTTAAATCTGGAAGTTCTAATCGAAACAATTTATTGCCTTGTTGCCGCTCTTGTAATGACCACAAGGCTACTATGGCAATGGAAGAATGGTATCGACAGCAAACATCTTTTACTGAAGAACGTCTTCAATCAATTATAAATTGGACACAAGACGATAAAATAGAGTTTATAACAGACTTTCGCCTAGATAATCTAGGCTATGCATAGTGGCAACATATCAAAACGGATCTTGGCAAGGCTTTAGTTTAGATACTAACCAAAGGCGTACAGATAATAACGCCTGGAATAAATCTGAATTCGTAACACAATTTCCAAATACATCGGCAAACGATTTTTTAGAGTACTTTCCAGCTTCAAATGGTGGATTTAACTTTGTTACCAATGATCCTGAAGGGCGTCATGAAAGCTGGACAACAGGCAAAGATCCGGAAGGAAACGCCTGGCCGCAATGGACATTAAAAACAGATCCTAGTGAATGGTCATCAGACTTTCCTGCTGATCGTAAAGAAAAAGAAACGTATTATGTTGCTTATAACAAAAAAGAAAAACGTTATACAGGTTATGTAAGAAGAGAAAAACATCAGCCTGAGAAAGAGGACATTAAATATATAAAAGTTGATATTGAACCAGGCACTAAAAACATTGGCGAGTTTTTAAAAAATCAAACAGTTGGTGGAGTAACGCTTACAGGCGCAGAAGATTCTGGAGCAGCAGATGATTTAAGAGACTTTCGTAATGTCCTTAAAGATAATAAAGATGAAAATGCAGCTGATCTTACTAGACGTACAGCTGCGATGGATACTTGGAACCACGAGAATGTTTGGGTTCCCGCTAGTGATTACGCAGAAAACCATAATCAAGCTGGTGCAACATTTAGAACCAACGCTTCTGAAAGTTGGAATACCAACCTAGATTCTGCTGCTGGTCCTCGGCAACAAGCTGCTGATGCTGCTAACCAAGCCGGGGACCAGATATATACCAGAAACAATTCTTTAAATACTTGGAGCGATGCAGCTGTTGGTTGGGCTAAAGGCACTACTACTGGTTTATATACAGATAATCGTGCTCAAATTTTTTCACCTACAGGACAAGCAGCTTATCTAAACGGTCTTGTACAAAATGGAATAATAACTTCAGACGAAAGAAATAATTATTTAGAAGGATTAAAAAATTCGTATGGAGCTTATTACGTAAAAGACCGAGTAGGAGGAGTATGGGATGGTACAAAAGAAGGTGGGACATACGACCTAATTGGACAGTTTGATAAAGACTATTATTTACGAGAATATGGAGATACTAGAGGAATTAAAATTTCTTGGGAAAACGCTACAAAATTTGGCGATGCCAGTAATCCTTATGATCCAAACAATGATTTAGATGTTACTGCTCGATATGGTAATTTAGATAACTACGCTTGGTATGACTATAGCAACGGAGGTAAAACAGATGGAGCTAGAGGTTCAGAAGCAGGTGCTACAGAAGCTTCTGATAATTATTCAGAATCTTTTGATGATTTAACAGATGCAGAACAACAAGCAATTAGAGATGGAATTTTTGGTTTAACTGGAGAAGGAGAAACAATTGATTGGGCAGAAAATATTCTTGATCCTTTAGCTGATGAAACTGCAAGTTTTTTAGAAGGCAAAGTAGCTGGTATTTTTAGTGATAAAGATTTAGAACAACAAGATAAATTTAAAGGATTGGCAGAAAATGTTTTAAAAACAACTATTAATGAATTAAGAGTACAGCAAGAAAAAGAACGAGAGATGGATGTCTTCCGTGGACTCCCTGGATTCAATGAGATTTATGGATCTAACAAACAACTGGTTAATTCATTACTAGGTGATAGTGGCATTGGAGGCTACCTCGGCATGATGGGAGTTGATACCAGGGATATGGCAGATGATTTAGAAAAAGGTCTTGAAAATATTACAGGAATTAAAAGCAGCAATGCAGAATACAACTGGCAAAAATGGATGGATGAAACGCTTGAACCATACTATGAAGGTTTAGAAGAAATTGAAGGAGAACGTCTTGATGAAGATGGAAACAAAATTACTTATGACTTAACTTCAGAAGAAGGCAAACAATTTATCACTAAATTTATTAGTGACTACATTACGCCACGTTTTAATATGTCCAAGTCAATGTCTGAGTTTGTTAGCTACTTAGACACACTTGACGAAGATGAACAGAACGTCTTCCAAACTCAAACTGCAATGAACAAATTAAAACAAACAGCTGAATTAAGTGCTAAGTCACAGTTTAATGCATTAAAAGAAAGCGGTGATAAATCTAAATTTGATTGGGAATATTACTTTGATCCTACAAAAACTTTAGAAGGAGTGTCAGAAGAAGAGCTAGAAACTAATTACATGAATGTTGCTACAACAAAGGAAAAATATGAAGCACAAAAAGCTGCTGTTAATAAAGACTGGGCAGCAGCCAAAGCTGATGGTAAAAGCACAGAAGGTATTCCAGCTCATTCAAGTAATTACAACTGGGAACAATGGGCTTATTTTTATGGTGTAGATATAAATGATCAACAGCAGTTTGCTAAATTACATTATCAAGTTGCTGGTCAAGGCAAATATGATCCAGCAAAAGATATTGTTAGTTACAACACAATCAACGAATATTTTAATGATGTGTTGATGCCCTTAGTTGCAGAAGAAAAAATCAGTTTAGATGATGCTGCATTTATGCAGTTTGTTACACCAGAAGAGTTTGCTACAGCAATGCTAGAAGGCATTGATCCACTGGAAAACAAAGAAGACTGGAAAAAAGTTTTAGAACAATTTGGCATTGAAGATATGGATGCCAGTCTAGAAGAAGTTAAAAAATACATTAAAGAAGCATTTGAAACAGGAGAAGCGCAAGCTATTCGTGAAGGTATTAAATATTTAAACGAAAAGAAAGACGACATCAACCAAGAATCATTAGGGGTGGATTACATTGAACGAAATCCGCTAGAAATCTTAGGTGAAAAAGGGGCTATTGAAGTTGGATCAGATGCATGGAAAGATTTAATGATCAGTTACAACTTTGATCCAAACTTAAATTACGAAGAAGCAACTAATGCTCTTCTAGACAAAGAAGATATTGATGCAGAAACAAACAATCCGTTATATGAAATTTTTAAAAGTAATGGTTACGCAGGTAGTGAAGACGAGTTCTATAATCAGTTTTTCCCTGACGCCAGCAATGAAGACCTTGCTGATTTAAACTTTGTTGGTCGTGCCCTTGAGGGAGGCCTGAGTTTAGAAGGACTCAGTGATGATCCCTTTGCAGCAATGAGTCAGTTTGAAACCCTCTTGGGAGGCACTGAAGGCGATCTCTATGGCGTTGGAGATGAAGATGCTGGCGACAATGACAATACAAGTTACTTTGATTTATTTCCAGCCGAGAAAGACTATGCCTCTAGTACTGGCCGTGGGATAATAGATTCATGGACCGGCGGATTGTTTGGTTAAATGTCTAAGGCAAAGAAAGCAGCATCAGCAGCTAAATTACATAAAGACAAAATGGCTTGTAATAAGCCACAAAAAACACCAAGTCATAAAACTAAATCTCACGTCGTAAAAGCTTGCGAAAAAGGGAAAGAAAAGATAGTCCGATTTGGTCAACAGGGTGTAAAGGGCGCTGGAAAGAATCCGAAGTCAGCCAAAGACAAAGCACGTAAGAAGTCATATTATGCAAGACATGATGGGCAAGATTCTAATCCAGATAAGATGAGTGCTAGGTATTGGTCGCACCGCGTGAAGTGGTAAAAGTAGAAATAGAAATAAGCATTGAAGACTGTCGTGCTTTATATACAGCAATTTGTGATGCCATTCAATACTGGCCTGGATCTCCCGCAAGGCCAGCAGAAGAACAAGAAAGAATGCAACAAATGAAATTATTTTTGTTTAGTATATTGTGTGAAGCATCTTTAGATTCATGAACAAAGGCGGCAGCTACGTAGTTGGTAAACCCAAGAAAACTACTCAGGGACAGGGCAAACATTCCAAGCCAAATCACGGTCGTAAAAAGAGCCGAGGGCAAGGAAAATAATGTAAACTGATGGCATATAGGGGCAACTATGTATCAGTACTCAGAGGCTTTATTAGAAGCTTTGTTGATCATTAAAACCTTTGAGGGTTTTAGTGAAAAAGCATACGCTGATCCTGATACAAATGGTATGTCCTATACCATTGGTTACGGGACTCAATACTATCCAGACGGGAGTCCTGTCAAACAAGGCCAGTGTGTAACCAAGATCAAGGCACTGGAATACCTAAAGCATGAAGTTGAATTAATTGCCAATCAACTCCAAGAACTAAATCTTGGTTTAGATGACAGCCAAAAAGCAGCTTTAATTTCGTTTGTGCATTCAGTTGGATGGGAAACCTTTCTTTATTCCGACATCATTGACAGCTTAGAAAACGAAGATTATAGCGAAGCTGTGCAAGATATGTCCTGTTGGATCTTTGACAACGACCATAAAGTTGTTGGCGGTTTGATTGATCGCCGCCGCTATGAGGTCAAATTATTTCTACGTGAACAGGATGAATTGTTTGCTAAATCTAAAGACATTTTGTTGAAAGCCTTTAGAGAATATGTAGGGTCTAAAGGCCAAGTTGATGCTATCCGTAGGCTACAAGAAACCATAAATCCTTACGGTTTATCGGTTTTTGCCAATGAGTACAATAATCACAGCGAATTAGTTGAGTTTTCCGACAAGGAATTGCAGACAATCTATCAAGACTGGAAGTAGAATATCGATAGCAATAAGTCCCGATATGGAAGATAGCACTCTTAAGCAGTATGAGATGCCTCTACATCTGCAGCTTGCTATGAGAAAAGCTGAGCTTGCATCTGAAGAAATGACCTGGGACCAGATGCGTGTAGCTTTATTGAGCTTATATAGCCGTCGATTACTAGAACTGCAAGCTGTCAAGGACATTCTTGTTGCTGAAGGTGTGGATGTTGAATTCAACATTCCATCAGACGTGGAACTGCAAGAGTTAGCTATTGCCAAGTTCATGATGGAAGTAGATCCAGATGAACTAGAAGATGATGAAGAACCACCTACAGTTTTCAGTTAGAATTTAGTGATAGCAATAAGTTTATGCTGTCACATAATTACCGTCTGCGCTTGCAGTTTATCTGTGATCGAATCACTAAATCTGAAGAAGTAAAACTAGACGATATGATCTGGGCTGACAAGTTAGCGAAAGCTAACAAATCAGCTCTTTCTATGTTGAATCAAGCTCGCCGTAAAGCCCACAATCCTGACATGAAAGAAGGCGGCTTAGATGATTTCATGAATACATTGGATCTTGGTGATCCAGATCCAGCAAACCATCGGAACACATTTAGTGGCCCTGATGATATTGCTGGATGGTTTAGTCAAGACAAAACTGACGATTGGCGTCAGCGAGATTAATTATTACCACAAGCCAGGAATGAGTTGTCCTGTTGTTGCATAAGCACCAAGAGCAGCAATAACGCCCAGCATTGCAAGGCGGCCATTTAAACGCTCAGCTTTTGTG
>ERZ891134.1257-NODE-1257-length-17944-cov-8.555202_pt1 | contig 17944 bp, 18 predicted proteins | sample MGYA00520888_ERZ891134 | MGnify/ENA primary metagenome ERZ891134 (study PRJEB32303, sample SAMEA104408692) | aquatic metagenome | biome: Brackish water; feature: Coastal; material: water | place: Baltic Sea | collected 2014-10-23 | depth 10 m ... | reverse complement strand
CAGGCCCTAGCGTTGGTGCCACACTCTTCAAGAAGCAAACGCCTCCATGGAGCGAAGAGCTACGCTACGGCCGTTAAGAGGCTCGCGCAACCTACCGCAAAGATTTGTGGGGCTTGGCATCTCAGTCGGCGTTGACGCAGCGGGTGAACCCCAGGTCGGTGCCTCCTCATCGAGGTCAACGTGTCCCCTGTGAGGACGGAAGCCTGGGTTCGCTCGGAGTCACAACGGCGCCTCGCCATCATCCGCTCTGAGTAGCGACATGAGTTCTTCTTCCACCTCAGCGACCACACCTCAGGGAGAATCGGACATGGCCGAGCAGACACCACGAGCATCCACCCGGATCAGCATTCCCATGTTCTCAGGGCCAAGGTAAAAAGCGACCGCATGGTCGAAGTCCTCGGCAGCCGTGAGTTCTCCGCCCTCCTGGGCGCCAACATGGCAGTCACACGCAAAGTGCTCAAGGCCACGACCACTCGGCTGATGGAAGCCGAATCATCGCTGCTCGGCTTGTACCTCGCCCCGACCGCCCGCGACCGGACCAAAGCGGCAAACGCTGTTGGCCCACATCGGCGAGCAGGCGTCGGGTCATTCGAATGAAACCCCCTCGTAGCCGTTCGCCTCACAGGCGGCGATGAACATCAGGTAGCCGTCGGTGCTGGGATAGTTCAGCAGTTGGCGACGCTTCCCGGGAATGTTGGCCCCATGTACCAACTGTCGGCCTGAGACAGCAGGGCCATCGCAGCGACCGCGTCGAGGTGCTCCGCCCATCGGCGGTCAGCACTCGCGGTCAACTCCACACGCGTCGATCCGGTTCGGCGCATGTGACTCAGCATTCTGACGGCCCAGTCCCCCTGCAGCTCTGCGCAAGTCGGGCCGTTGCAGAATGCTGTCGGGCTCTGCGGGCCATAGAGGAACAACAGGTTGGGAAAACCGTTGGCGGCCATCCCGAACTGTGTCTCAACACCATCGGACCACCGCTGTGTAAGCGTGTCGCCGGACGGACCGACGATGTCGATCTGGGCCAGGCCACCGGTGTTTGCGTCAAATCCTGTTGCCAACACGAGCACATCGAGATCATGGTGCTGTCCGTCGGCGGTACGCACGCCAGTCGCTTTGACGCGCTCAATTGAGGCGCGCTGCAGGTCAACAAGGTGCACGTTCGGTTGGCTGAAGCACTCGTAGTAGCCCTGCTCGAGCGAGGGGCGTGTCGTGCCGAACGGGTAGGGCGGGTAGGGCGGGTAGGGCGGCTCGAGCGGCGCGAGGAGGTCAGCGACCGCCGGGTCTGCGATCCGATTCATCGAACACGTTCATCGACTCGATGGCCAAGAAGTACATCGACGCCGACGCGTACCCGCACCACCAGGAGGGTGACCATCGGGTGGTCATGGTCGTGCAGCCATCGCGCACCAGCCAGATGGGCTGAATCCAGCCGTGTTCGCTGGCCGCCCTCCCGGCCCGAACCTCAGGATTCCCTGGCCGATCGGAACGGCATCGGTGCACGCCAGCGGAAATGCATGGCGGCAATTCTGAACAGGAAGACCATGATCGCCACCCCGATGGCAACGCCACCGCTGTAGAAATCATTGCGCAGCGACACGACCACCGCCGTCGCACCGAGCGCTGCGGGGATCGCGTAGAGCGTGCTGTCACGATGGAAAATGCTTGGGTGTTCGTTGGCGAGGACGTCGCGGATGATGCCGCCACCGGCCGCTGAGATCACACCGATCAGCACGGCGCCAACCGCACTCGTTCCGAACGAAAAGGCCTTCACGGCACCGGTCACGCAGAACAACCCCAGTCCTGCCGCGTCGAAGATCAGCACCGCACGGTTGACGCGCTGGTTGATCAGCCAGTGACCGACAAAAACCAAGGCCGCAGCGCCGAGCGGCACGACCAGATACAGCACGTCGCTGAACGCCGTCGGCGGCGTCGCACCGAGCAGCAAGTCGCGCAAGACACCGCCGCCCAACGCCGTCACGAGTGCCAGCGAAATCACGCCCACCAGCTCGAAGCCCTTGCGAACTGCGAGCAAACCACCCGAGATGGCAAACGCGAACACCCCAATCAGATCCAAGGTCCGTTCGAGTGTGGGCTCAAGTCCACTGAACGTGCTCGCCTGGGCAATCAGATTCATGCTGGCGGTGCTTCCGGGGGCTCCTTGGCGAGGTCCTCGACAACTTCAACATGGGGGAGCGACGTCAGGATCTGCGGCGCACCAATGACCTTGCAGCTCCGACTCCCGCCACCTAGCACGATGCGTTCGCATTCCATCACTCGACGATCGACCCATAACGGCATGTGCTCGCTCAATCCGATCGGCGTGACGCCGCCGACCTTCATGCCGGTGAGTGCCTCGGTGACGTCTGACCCGGCGAACGAGCACTTCTTTACGCCAAGCTTCCTGCGCACCACCTTGTTGACGTCAAGTCGGGTGCTCGCCAACACGACACAGGCCACGTAGACCGGCGGATCGCTCTTGCCGATCACGACCAAGGTGTTGGCTGATTGGTCGAGCGTGTAGCCATAGGCTTCGACGAACTGTGCGGTGTCGGCGAGTTCTGGGTCACAGTCGATGACGTCGACATCGAGGGACGGATCGTTCGACCCGAGCTGGGCGACGATGCGTCGAACGTCGGCTTCAGTTGCATCCATAGCCGCATCGTAGGAGTCCGCGGGCGCCTCGGAGGTGACGGGCATCTGCTCGGTAGCGTGATGGAATGACGTCGATCCGCGCAGCTCAGGCCGAGCTCACACGAACGGCATTTCGAACGCTGAACTCGGTCGTGAGGCCCGCCGTGATCGCCGGCGCTGGCAACCCATTTCCCGTGGGCGGCGGCGCCATCGTGCTCGAGGTGACGGGACGCGTGTCGGGCGAGCCGCGGCAAGTGCCGCTGCTGACCACCCGGCTCGGCGACAAACTGATGGTCAGCACAGTCCGCAGCGACTCGCAGTGGTTGCGCAACATCAAAGCCGACCCGAATGTCGTCGTTCACCTCTGCGGCAGGCGCCGAACCGCCACCGCAGAAGTCACGCTCGGAACGCTGAACGTCGTCGCCATCAGTCTCGCCTGACGGCTCGTCCTCTCGCGAACACGCCAATCGCTTCCCGCTCAGACCAGCAATCCGCCCCATTCTGGACCCAGGTCTACGGGGACGGGCATCACGCCTGACCGCCAAGCTCGCGTCGAGCGCTCCAGGCCCTGCACGTCGGCTGCGGCGCAGCTCAGCTCAGCTCAGGTTGTCGATGCGTCGACGGGCAGACAGTCGTTGGCACAGCCGGTTGCCGAGTTGGCGAAGCCGGGAGCTGCGGAGCGATGGAGCACGGCGCCGGTTGGCGCGAAGCGAAGGAGCGCTTTGCCCTCTGGAATCGGGTCAACTCCCGCCGGCGGATCACCGTCGTGCACCGACGTCGCGCCATCCACAATCAGGCTGTAGCCGTCATGGTCGAGCGGCGGATAGCAGAGCGTGACGACTGACCCAGCCGTTGCATTGCGCGCCGTGCCTGCGCTCACCGACATCAGCAAGGCAGGTTCCGCTCCGTCGTCGTGCCACAACGTCGACAGGCTCACCAGGTGCGGCGTGGCATCGGGGCGCACTGTGAGCAGGAATGCCCAGGTGTACTCCCCCGTCTTGGCCTGCAAATCGGGCAACTCAACGGGAATGCTCATGAGCAAAGACTAGATGCGAACGACGACTTGGTGCCTGGCACCATGTGGTCCGCTTGTCAGCGAGGGGTCAGAGCGAACTGGCGCGAATCGCGTTGCGCTTCTGGAAGAAGTCGCCGACCTGATTCAGCGAGAGGACTGTGAGCGTCAGCGCCATCGATGGCCAGATGACCTGCCACACATCAATTTTGATGTCGCGTCGCGATTGGTTGATCATGTTGCCCCACGTGGACGTGGGGAGTTGCACGCTGAGACCGAGGAACGACAGCGCACCCTCAACCACGATGACGAACGCCGATGCGACCATTGCGTACGCCACGAGCGTTGGCAGCACGTTCGGGAAGATCTCGCGGAACAGGATCTTTCGCTGCTTGGTACCGATCGATCGCGCGGCGAGCACGAATTCACGGTTTGAGATCGCCAAGCTGTTCGCTCGGGCGACTCGGGTGTACGCGGGAATCGACAGAAAGCCGATCACTCCGCTGATCACGAGAAGATCGCGTACCTCGAAGATCGCGACCAGCGCCAACAGCAGCACTAGCGCCGGGAAGGCAAGGATGACATCGATCACCGACATGATCATGGTCTCGGTGCGCCCCCGCACGAATCCGACGAGTGTGCCGAGAAATCCGCCGACCACGATGCCGAACAGCACGGAAACGATGGCGACGGTCAGACTGACCCATGCGCCGTGGGCAATTCGTGCAAACGTGTCGCGGGCCAACGCATCGGTCCCAAGCCAGTTGCTGGCCGACGGACCTTCGATCGGCTCGCCGGTACCAAACTCACCCGTTGCGGCGTTGAAGTTGTTGAGCTGGAGGTTCGGGTCCTGGAGTGGCAACGATCCGTTGAACACCGAGGTGTCGAGTTTGGCGTAGATCGCCAGACCCACGACCCCAACTAGCCAGATCGCTGCGAACTTGACGAGGATCGGCATCGAGCGGAACACTTGCCACAACGATGCACGCTTCGGTTTGCCGGGCGGCGTTGAGCCCGCCGTCATCGATTCGATCGACCGCGATGCTGCCGTGTCGGGCGCTTCTCCGTGGACGACGCCCGTCGCTATGCGGCCGCCGACTGCCGATTCGGTCGGAGGGAGTTCGAAATCATCGCTCATCGTCAGCTCTTCCTGATCCGCGGATCGATGAAGGTGTACAGGATGTCGACCAAGGCATTGATGATGACGTAGGCCGCCGCGACGAACACGGTGATGCCTTGGATCATCAAGATGTCACGGGAGTTGATCGCGTTGATCAAACGGAACCCCAGTCCGGGAACGGCGAACAGCGTCTCGATGACGACCGTTCCGCCGAGGAGGGCGCCGAAGTTGATGCCGATGATCGTCGCCAGGCTGAGCGAACTCGGTCGCAGCGCATGACGGAAAAGAATGAAGCGGTTACTCAGGCCTTTGGCTCGTGCCGCCAAGATGAAGTCCTGCTGCAACGTGCCGATCATGTCGGAACGCACGAGGCGCGAGAAGATTGCCATCTGCGTGAGCGCCAGGGCGGTTGCTGGCATGATCGCCGTCTTGAGGTTCTCGACAAGGCCCTTATTGGTGATTCGATTCCAGTTGGACGCAGGTAACCAGCCGAGACGAACAGAGAAGACATAGATTAGAAAGATGCCGGTGATGAAGTTCGGCACCGACAGTGCAACCTGCGCTGCCGCCGACGTCGTGGTGTCCTGCCACTTGCCCTGACGGTATGCGCCGAGAATTCCGACGGGCACGGCAACCGCAACCGCCATCATGATCGCCATGAGTGCAAGCTGACCGGTGACCGGGACACGGTTCTTGATTTCACCGGTGACGGTCTGACCGCGGTTGATGTACGACTCACCGAGATCGCCTTGCACTGCGTCGCCGAGCCAGTTGAGGTAGCGCTGGACAAACGGCTCGTCGAGCTTCAGCTCGGTCCGAAGCTCCTCTTCGATCTCAGGTGTTCGTTCGGTCTGACCGAGGATTGCATCGACGGGGTCGCCTGGGAGCAACGAGACCATGCTGAACGTGATCAGGGTCACTGCGAACAGCGTCGCCGCAAGGCGGGCGAGTCGCGCGAACAACATGAGTGCCATCGAAGAAGTGCTCGCTATCAGGTCGACATCGTGGATTGAACGGGGTGCGACCATTCCGGCCGGGTCAGAGCGACCCGGCCGGAACCATCACCATGAAATTCAGGAAGTGATGAACACTTCGAGCCAGCGGCCCTCAGCAGCTTGCTGACCGATACCGAGGTCGCCACCCTGCGGGAGATGCCACCCAACGATGCCGTCCAACTTCGGATCCGCAGCGATCATCGTCGCTGTGTGGCCCGAGTACCAGAGCGGCACGTTTTCGGCGAAGTCCAGCATGATGGACTCGTACGCTGCGAAGCGCTCGTCGAAGTCGTCGGTCGCCACTGCTCCGGCTGCTGCGCCGAAGTTCGCCGCCGAGAAGTAGTTGGGGAAGTTGACCGGCGACACAATGCCGTCGAGTCCGTTCTCCGCAGCAATCTCAGCAGTGGGCGGTGCGAATGCAGACGTGTACGTCGCAGGGTCGTTGTCATCGCTGAAGCGCCAGCAATGAGCGTTGTGCTCATCGGTGATCGCCCTGTTGATGTGCGTCTGCTGATCGAACTGGGTCAGCTCCACGTTGACCAACTCGGTCTGTGACCACACCTGCTCGATGACCTGCATGGCAGCGATGAGGGTGGGATCTGGCGGGCAAGACAGCTCGACGTCGATCTTCTCGCCGACGGCCTTGCCGTCAGAGCGCTCGGGATCGTTGACGTACTCGCTGACCAATGCCACGCCACCTTCGAAGTCGAACTTCGGCCAAGCCGCTGCAACCTTCTCCGAGTACCAGACGCTGTCCGGCGAGAACCACTGCGAACCTGGCAACGAAATACCGGTGCCGCCGAGTGCCTCAATGACGTTTGGCTGGCTGTTCAGATGGGTGAGGCCCTTGCGGACTCGCACGTCGTCGAACGGTGCCTTGAGCACGTTGAACATGCCGCCACCAACGTTGTTGCCCTGGAATTCGAAGAGCGACAGGCTGCCGTCAGCACGAGCGTCACGGATGGTGCCCTGACGCAACGACTGCATTGCATCAACGGTGCCCGAGAGCACAGCGTCAAGACGGGTGCCTTCGTCCGGAATCGGGCGGAACGCAATGGAGTCGAGATACGGGAGCTGATTGCCTTCGGCATCAGAGTTCCAGTAGTTCTCGTTACGCACGACCTTGGTCTCGTTGTCGAGGTCGCGGGAATCGATGACGAACGGGCCCGTGCCGATCGGTGCGGTGCTGTAACTGTCAGGGTCAGCTACCGCTGCTGCTGGTTCAAAGACCATGCCGAGCGCAGCACGTTCGAGGTACGCCGGGAACGCAGAGTTCGCAGCACCCAAGGTGTACGTCACTTCCAGATCGCCGGTGGCTTCGACTCCGACAAGACCGGATGCAGCGACCACGCCAGCGGAAACGGTGCCAGCCTGCTGGACCGGGAACATGTCGGCGATTGTCTGAGCGGTGAGTTCAACACCGTTGTGGAATGTGACGCCAGGTCGCAGCGTCATCGTCCAGCTCGTAAAGTCCTCGTTCGAGGAGATCGACTCAGCGAGCCACGGCTGGAGCTGACCGTTTGAGTCCTTTTCCATCAGCTTGTCGTAGATGGTCCCGATGATGTTGTAGCAAGGCGAGGAACATGTGTCTTCCCACGGACGCAGGCCAACCGCTTCGGCTTCAAGACCGACGGCGATGTCGCCGCCGTAGCTCACTGCGCTGATTGCCTCCGCAGCTTCGGTATCAACGTCGCCTTCGGCTTCAGTGCCAGCCTCCGCAATATCTTCGTTTTCAGCAGGCTCTTCGGCAGGCTCTTCGGCAGGCTCTTCACCGCCGCTGGCTTCGGTCGCGACGGGAGTGGTGTCGCCACCGCCGTCGCTGTCTCCATCGCTGCCCCCACACGCGGCTGCAAGCAGACCGAATGCGAGTGGAAGTGCGAGAAGACGACTCGTGCGTCGTCGTGTCATTGAATGTCCCCCTTGTGTGTGGAGCCAAGGCCCCGGTTGTTTTCAAGCACTCCCCCTGAGCGCTTGAACGACTGTTTATCAGACGTGACGGCCATCACATGTGTCGGAGGGCACATCGTCATGAGACTGGCACCAGGCTGTCATCGATTGCCTCGCTGACGGGCTCACGCGGTGAGCGACACCGGTACGTCATCGGCCTCAACGAGGGGATGATGGCAGGCCACGAAATGATCGCCAGACACCCGCCGCATGATTGGCTCCTGCTCGGCACAGATCTCATCAGCGAGCGGACAGCGAGTGCGGAAACGACAACCCGACGGCGGCGACAGCGGCGAGGGAAGTTCTCCCTCCGCAGCCACGTCCTCGTCGATCTGGACGGTCGGATCCGGAACAGGCAGCGACTCGAGGAGCAACCGGGTGTACGGGTGCGCCGGATTGGCATACAACTCGTCGGACTCGGAAATCTCACACATCTTGCCGAGATACATCACAGCGACACGGTCAGAGATGTTCTTGACCACCGCGAGGTCGTGCGCGATGAACACGAGCGTCAGGCCGTACTCGGCCTTCAAATCCTCGAGCAGATTGAGAATCTGCGCCTGGACCGAAACGTCAAGCGCTGAGACCGGCTCGTCACAGATGATCAGCTCGGGTTCGAGCACGAGCGCACGGGCAATCGAGATGCGCTGACATTGACCGCCGGAAAATTCGTGCGGCCGCTTGTAGCGCGCCACATCGGGGTCGATGCCGACGGCGTCGAGCATCTTGGCAACCTTTGCCCACTGCTCATCTTTGTTCTTTGGGCCCCAGACGTTGAGCGGCTCGGCAACAATTTCGCCGACCGTGCGACGCGGGTTGAGCGACGAGATCGGGTCCTGGAAGATCATCTGCACGTCCGTGCGACGCGAGCGCATCACCGAGTCAGAGACGCCAGCGAGGTCCTCACCATTGAGCGACACCTCACCACGAGTTGGCGTGGGCAGCTGCAAGATTGCTCTGCCGGTGGTCGACTTGCCGCAGCCCGATTCACCAACCAGGCCCAACGTCTCACCCCGGGCGATGTCGAAACTGATGCCGCTCACGGCGTACACCGTGCGACCCCGGGCGGCGGGAAACTCGACATGCATGTTCGTGACCTGCAGAAGTGCCTCGCCGGACTGACGAAGGTGGGCGGTGCCGGTTCCGGCCATCAGTGTTCTCCCTCTTTGGCAACCTGGACGAGGTGTTCAAGTGCGGCCAAATCATCAGTGGCTTGCACGCGGCCCGCTGCGGCGAGCGTTTGCGGGACGCCCGCCTCGAGGTTGCGTTGGAACGCCGCCTCGTTCTCCGGTGTCCCGATCGGGAAGTGGCACGCGAACTCATGACCGGACTCGTCAGCTTTTTGCAGCACCGGCTCTTCCTCGCGACATCGATCCTGCGCGTACGGACAACGCGGTGCAAACTTGCAGCCGTCTGGCGGTGAGATCAAGTCCGGCGGACGACCGGCAATCGCGGTGAGCCGGGTGTGCTTCGGTTGGTCAGTCTTCGGAATCGAGAAGAGCAGCGCCTGGGTGTACGGATGGCGCATCTCAGCGAACAGCAACGCTGTTGGTGCCTTCTCCACAATCTTGCCGGCGTACATCACGGCGATGTCGTCGGTACGCCCGGCGACGACGCCGAGGTCGTGGGTGACCATGATCATCGTCATGAACCGGTCGCGCTGCTGGGCGGCCAACAGGTTAAGAATCTGGTGTTGAACAGTGACGTCCAGTGCAGTGGTCGGCTCATCAGCAAACAACATTTTCGGACCGCAGGCCAACGCAATCGCGATACAGACACGCTGGCGCATGCCGCCCGACATCTGATGCGGGTAGTTGTCGAAACGCGCTTCGGGCTCAGGGATGCGGACAGAGCGCAGTAACTCGACAGCAACTTCTCTTGCATCAGTCTTCGACATTCCGAGGTGCTGGCGCACGTGCTCGGTCAACTGGCGGCCGACCTTGACGACCGGGTTGAGCGAGGTCATCGGGTCCTGGAAGACCATCGCCATCTCGACACCCCACAGATGTTTCATCTGCTTCGGACTCTGACCGACCAACTCCATGCCGGCGTACCTGACCGAACCTGTGGTGACGGCGTTGGCCACCACGTTGAGCCCCATGATCGAACGGGACAGGATGGTCTTGCCCGAACCGGACTCGCCCACAACACCGAGCGTCTTGCCCCGCTCAAGTGTGAGCGACACGCCGTCAACCGCCTTCACCGCGCCCGCAGGCACCGTGAAGTGGGTCCGCAAGTCTTTGACGACGAGCAGCGGTTCGGTGACAGTCGACTCGCTCCCTAAGAGAACGTCAGCAATATTGGTCATGCAGTTTCCCCGTTACCCCTTGTTGACACCGTGTTGCCATGGGGCCGATGACACTTCGATGATCCTGGTGGCGCGACCGATCGGTGATGACCTGTCGTTTCCCCAACCGTAGTGTGACCGTCGGCACCTCCGCGACACGAATCGGAACGACATGACGAACTCAACCAGCAATACCGTCGACACCTCGACACACGAGACCATCGACGAATTCCGCTCGCGCGTCATTGCATTCCACGAGTCGGTCCCCAACCTCATTGATGGAATCGACGACGCACTCGAACGTGGCAAGACCTACCGGCGCGCACTGTGCGACGCTCGACTCGCCGCCGTGTCGTACCCGATCGAACTGGGCGGCGCCAACCTCCCGGCCGAGTACGAAGCCGCCGGACGAGAAGCGGCCCTTGACCTGCTGCCCGGCGAGGACTCGATGTTCACCCTGGGCGTCGGCATGGCCGTGCCAACGCTCCGCGAATACGGGACACCCGCACTCCAACAACGGTTCATTCCCGCCGCGCTGCGCGGCGATGAGGTCTGGTGCCAGCTCTACTCCGAGCCCGGAGCCGGCTCAGATCTGGCAGGTCTGACGACGCGCGCCGAACGCGATGGCGACGAGTGGATCATCACCGGCCAAAAGGTGTGGACGTCGCAGGCCCAACACAGCGACATGGCAATCTTGCTAGCCCGTACTGACGCCGACCTGCCGAAACATCGCGGCATCACGATGTTCGCGCTGCCGATGAACCAGCCGGGCGTCACCGTGCGGCCACTCGTCCAGATGACCGGCGTCGCAGAGTTCAACGAAGTATTTCTCGACGAAGCACGGGTCCCCGCCGACTGGGTGATCGGCGACGTCAACGGCGGCTGGGCCCTCGCGGTCGCGCTCCTCGGACACGAACGAACCAGCCTGGGCCGCGGCGTCACGACCGACGACGCCGCAAAGTCGAAAGCCGGCCGATCGCCGCTCCCGTTTCACGGCCTCGTCGCCCGCGCCACCGCGATGGGACGGCTGAACGACCCGGTCATCCGTCAACAGCTTGCTGTCGCGTATACCGGTGAGCAACTTGTCCCATGGGGAACACAGCGCGGGCTACACCCCTCGATTGGCAAGCTGTGGCGAACGCTCCAAGGCCGCCATGCTGCCCAACTCGCCCACGAACTCGGTGGAGCAACGGCGGCTGCGTGGGAAGCGAACGACACCGACGCCGACTACCAGGCGTACCACGTGCTCAACTGTCGCGGCATGTCGCTCGGTGGCGGCACCGACGAGATCCAACGCAACACTCTCGGCGAACGAGTGCTCGGACTCCCGCGGGAACCCGGGCCCGACCGCAACACGCCATTTCGCGACCTTCCCGCCAACTAACACTTCACCAGTGGGCTTGGGCCCCTTGGTGACTCTTCCGGGCAGGTCATGTCCAGTACGGGTCGCGCAGCAGACGCTTCTTCAACTTGCCGTGCGCCTCTCGTGGAAGGGCGTCGACGATGTCATACGACTTCGGCAACTTGTACTTCGCGAGCCGCTCGGCGGCGAACGCAGCAATCGCATCGACATCAATCTCGATGCCATCAGCCAGCTCCAGCACGGCCTTGACCTGCTCGCCCATATCTGTGTCGGGGATTCCGAAGGCCGCCGCATCAGCCACGCTCGGATGCTCGATAAGTACCGCCTCGATCTCCGCCGGGTACACGTTGGAACCGGCGACGAGAATCAGGTCGACCCGTCGGTCGGCGAGGTAGAGGAAGCCGTCCTCGTCGAGCCAGCCGAGATCGCCAACGGTGAAGCGCCCGTCGGGCAGCTGCATCGACGCTGTCTTGTCTGGGTCGCCATGGTATTCCGGAGCGCCGTCGGCGCGCTTGCAGTAGATCGTGCCGACCTCACCCGCTGGCAGATCGTTGCCGCCATCGTCGACAATCGAGTACTCAATGCGCGGCGACGCCTTGCCGACCGTGCCGGGATGTGCAAGCCACTCATGGCTGTCGCAGATGGCCGGGCCCGTCCCTTCCGATGAGCCATACATCTCGTAGATCACCGGTCCGAACCAGTCGATCATCGCGACCTTTGCCCATGCCGGGCACGGAGCAGCGGTGTGCAAGATCCACCGAAGGCTCGACAGGTCGTATCGCGCGCGAACCTCGTCGGGCAGCTTGAGCATGCGGATGAACTGAGTCGGCACCATAGGTCCCGACGTGATCCGGTGCTGCTCGATGAGCGCCAGCGTTCCCTCCGGGTCGAATCGACCAGCGATCACCACCGACAGCCCTTTCGCCAACGCTGCACCCATCACTGCCGTTCCGAGTGCGTGGTACAGCGGCGTCGTCACCAACGCCGTGCCCTCATCCGGCATGCGGACAAAGGTCCCCCACCGGCTCCACAATTCGGGCCACGCCGCGATGTCAGCAGCGACTTCAGAGCGGGTGACACCCTTCGACCGACCGGTGGTCCCGCCGGTGAACAGCATCGGCGAGCCCGCTTGTCGATCGGTGAGCAGCGCATCGCCCGCGCCGTCAAGCCACGCCTCGTACTCGGGCCCCAGTTCGATGACTCGGTCGACTCCTGCGATCGATGCAGCCTCTCTGGCGACATCGCTCAGACTCGCGTCAGTGATGATCAACTGACAGCCGCTGTCGGTAAGGAGGGCCGCCACCTCGATTGCCGTGAGGTGCCAGTTCAGCGGAACAATCCGAGCACCTGCACGCACGTTGCCGAGCGTGAGTTCCACCCACTCGAGTCCATTGTGGGCAAGCACGCCCCACACGGCGCCCGTCGCGACTCCCGCGCCGTCGAGGGCCCGTGCCACTCGACGCCCACGGAGCTCAACGTCACGCCACGACATCGACACGTCGCCGAACGTCACCGCCGCCGAGTCTCGGTCAACCGGTGTCAGCATCCATTCGGGTTGGAGCCCGGCCACTGCTGCAGCGGTCACTCCGGTCTCACTCCCCGTCTCAGTCCCCGGTTCAGTCATGACCGAACCGTAATGAGTTGCGTACTGGGCGCGCGACGTGCGAGTCCGAGCTGATCGGTCTGCAACGCTGACACCCATGACAACGGACGTCACGACAGCCGCCACTGGCAACCAGATGCCGTCGCCGCTTGTGCGGCGCAGTGATCAAGATGGCGCGGCCATCATCGAATTGCATCGCCCTCATCGGAAGAACGCAATCATCCCGCCGATGCTCGATGAGCTCACCGCACATGTCACCGCCGCCAGTGGAGACCCCGACGTGCGCGCTGTCGTGCTGTGTGGCGCCGGTGGCGCATTCTGCTCGGGGCTCGACTTGACCGAGTACAACGCCGACCCACCGCCGGCCTGGCGAGCGACGGCCAGTTCGTCGGTTCGCCAGGCCCACCTCGCGCTCGCCCGATGCCCGCACCCCGTGGTGGTAGCGCTCGAGCGCTACGCGATCAACGGAGGCGCTGCCTTTGCGCTCGCGGGGGATCTGATCGTGACAGGACACGACGCCTGGCTACAGGTCGCTGAAGTGCGGATCGGAATGGCTGCGCCAATGAACCTGGCCTGGCTGACCGCGCGTTATCCGCTGGCCACCGTGTTGCAGATCGCGCTCAGCGGCAACCGCTTCACCGGCGACGATCTGCTGCGGCTCAACATTGCGCACGAGGTCGTCGACGACGATCGCGTCAGAACGCGTGCGACCGAACTCGGTGTTGAGTTGGCGTCGTACCCCGCCGGTGCCGCCCAGTTGTTGAAGTCTGCGACGCTCCGCCTCGGTGCCGCACTACCGACAACGAGCAACATTGACGAGTGGTTCCAACTCGCCGCGGACGTCGCTCCGGCCGGGACACCCCCGCTGCGCTGAACCGTTCCGCCCACGCTCAACTCAACGCGTTCGCGGGTGTCGGTTGCCGTCGCTGAGACACTTGGGGAAGAGCAACAAACATGACCGAGCAGATATCTGTCGACGATTGGTCGACTGACTACGAGATCTTCGATCCGCAGTACGCGACCGATCCGGTGCCAATCTGGAAGGACCTTCGGGATCGGTGTCCCATCGCGCACAGCGATCGGCATGAGAGGTCGTACCTGCCGACCAAGTACGCCGATGTGCAGGCAATCGCGAAGATGCCCGAGCATTTCTCATCACGTGATCCGCTCGTCGTGCCCCTGCCCGAAGGCGTGCGCAACGACAAGAACTTCGAGAAGTACGGCGCCAACGCTCCACCGATCAGCTCCGATGGGGCAGAACACGCGTGGACACGACGACTGCTGCTGCCGCACTTCTCTCCACCAGCGGTCGAGAAGCATCGGGCCTACACCGAAGATGTCTGCCACCGACTGATCGACGGCTTCATCGACAGCGGCCACGTCGACGGCGCCACCGGCTACGCACAACAGATTCCACCGCGGATCATCGCTCACCTCCTCGGCGTCGATGAAGACCGTGTCGACGACTTCACGTACTGGGTGCGTGCCGTCCTCGAACTCGGCCTCCAAGAACCCGCGTTGCGCGTCAAGTACCGCGACGTGATCCGCAACTTCTTCCGCGAGACGGTCGCTGATCGCCGCGCCAATCCCGGTGGCGACGACATCATTTCCGCGCTGCTCACCGCCACAGATCCCGATGGCAACCCGGTCGACCCCGAGATTGTGGTCGGCATGGCAAACCTTCAGCTGCTGGCCGGCATCGACACCACCTGGAGTTCGATCGGTTCCGCGCTGTTCCATCTCGGCACCAACCCGCAGGACCTCGAACGGCTGCGGGCCGAACCCGAACTGTGGCCCGGCGCGATTGAAGAGTTCCTCCGTTTCTATTCACCCGTGACCATGGCTCGCGTGGTCGACTCTCCAGTGACGTACGGCGGCATCGACTTCGTGCCCGGCGACAAAGTGCTGATGAACTTCCCCGGCGCCAACCACGACCCGGACGTCTTCGAAGATCCGGACACCTTCATCATCGACCGAGCCGAGAACCGTCATGTCGCGTTCGGGGCCGGAATCCACCGGTGCGCCGGATCAAATCTCGCCCGCCTCGAGATGGATGTTGCGTTGCGTACCTTCGCCGATCGAATCGGCGATTTCAGCGTGCAGACACCAAGCGAAGTGTCATGGGCCAGCGGCCACGTGCGCGGTCCGCGCATCCTTCCCATCACGTTCTGAGCGAGGTTGCGCGCACCAGACAAGCACGCCACCCGCTAATTCCGACCTAGTTAGTCGGGTTTACCGGGTATCGTCGTTTTGCAACGAGAGGCAACTCGTTGACTCACCCGCGAACACCCACGAAAGAGAGCTCATCATGGCCATCCGCCTCGGCGACACTGCACCCGACTTCACCGCCGCAACCACTCACGGCGACATCAGTTTCCACGAGTGGCTCGGTAACTCGTGGGGCGTGCTGTTCAGCCACCCGAAAGACTTCACGCCCGTCTGCACCACCGAACTCGGAACTGTCGCTGCCCTCAAACCAGAGTTCGACAAGCGCAATACCAAAGTGATCGGACTGTCCGTCGACCCCGTCGACAGCCACGTCGAGTGGGAGAAAGACATTGCGGAAGTCGTTGGCACCGCCGTGAACTTCCCGATGATCGGTGACCCTGACCGCGCCGTGGCAGATGCCTACGACATGATCCACGAAAACGCGAACGACACACTCACGGTTCGGTCCGTGTTCATCATTGGACCCGACAAGAAGGTCAAGCTCACTCTCACCTACCCGGCATCGACCGGCCGCAACTTCAACGAGATCCTGCGCGTGATCGACAGCCTGCAGCTCACGGCTGACCACAAGGTCGCCACACCCGCCAACTGGAACGACGGCGACGACGTCATCATCGTCCCCGCATTGTCTGACGACGAGGCCAGAGAACTTTTCCCCGCTGGATGGGAACCCGTGAAGCCCTATCTTCGCGTGACCAAACAGCCGAACCGCTGATCAGACCCAGTTCGCCTCGACCCAGGCGCGAACCGGTGGAGCGAGTCGATCGAGATGATCCGCCGGCGACTCTCGAATTTGTGTCGCGCTAATCGGCACCGTGACGCGGTCGGCATCAACGACGACGGACTGAGCGTCGAACCGGCGAGCAATCTCACTGACATACGCATCAGAGGAGAACACGACGTGGGGCCCAGCTGCAAGTGGCCACTCCGCGCGGAAGAGGGCCATCCATCGAGCCCAGAGTTCCTCATCGTCCCAGTCGTTCCAGAGCTGATGACGAACCTCACGGACGTGCACGCCAGGATGCAATTCGGCGAGCCAGCCGGCGCGAAGTTCACCCGGGGCAGTGTCAGCAGATGTCGAGCTGTTCACGAACACCACCAGCTGCTCACAACGTTGTGCCGCCCAATCGATCATGAACGAGTGGCCCAGGTGGGGCGGGTCAAATCGGCCCACGATCAAGCCCGTTGCATGACCGCCCGCATTCGACGTCGACACCGCGTTCGAATCACTCATCGCCAGCCCTTCAGTCAACTCACCGGGTGAGCAGTGAGACCGGCCAGGCCAGTGACGACCCGGCGCCAACCGACTCGCAATTCACTCTCCGGAAAACGATCGCTCCCGTCATCCGACAACAACAGGGCGGCACGGACTTGCGCGACCAGATTCATCGCCACCTGATCGCCCACCTCAGTGACCAGCGTCGCCGTGCGCGAGAGGCGATGATCTGCCCCCAGCACATCGCCGGTGCGCACTTCGACCGCGGCCGCGGCCACATCAGCGATCGCTCGATCAAGATAAGAGGAGCCTGTGATCGACCAGACCTCAGCCGCGTCGACCAACGGCGATACGTCGTCTCCAGAGATCGCCGCCGCCAACGCCCGGACGGCGTAGGCGTACGGGAAATCGACTTCGATCGTTTCGAACAGTGCCAGCGCCTCTTCCTCTCGGCCGACCTGACACAGTGCCAGCGCATAGGTCGTGCTGATCTCGGCTGCGTTGGCACCCATCACCGACATCCGCTCAACTGCAAGTTCGCTCATCACCACGGCTCGGTCGGCAAGGCCCAGGTGTACCGCTGCACCGGCAGCGGCGCTGACCGAGAAGGCCAGGTCCCCAAACGCATCACCAAGCGACAACACTTCTTCGATGCCCCGCTCGGCTTCCTCGTCACGACCGAGCGCAACCAGGGCTCGGTTGCGGGGGGCGAGTGCTTGAACGAGGCCGAACTTGTCATCGAGTGAGCGAAACTCGACCAACGCTCGACGTGACAACCGCTCAGCTTCGACGAAGTTCCCGGTCCACAGGCGAATCGAAGCGAGCAATGAGTCCATCATCGCCGGGCTCCAGCGCTCGCCCAGCTCAAGTCCCTCACCTCGCACGGCGTGCGCCAGCGCCTCGGCTTCGTCGAAGTGCATCGTGAAGAATCGGATGTACGCGAGGAGGCCCGTAGCCCAGTTGCTCCCTGAGCGATCACCGAGCTCGGAGAACTCGCCCGAGGCGAGCAGCAAGCGCTTCTCGGCGAGCTCGAGATCGCCGGACAGGAACGCGACCCATGCCTGATGCTGACGGACCCACGCGCGCCCACGCTGATCGTTGAGTTGTTCGCTGAGGGCTTCGGCCTCGCCAAGCAACCAGTCCGCATCCGCGAGCGAACCGCCAAACACTTCGGAGAAGCCACGTTCGCGCAAAGACGCCGCAAGTTCGATGTCATCGCCGAGTTCGCGGAAGATATCGACGCTGCGGCTCAGCTCCCGACGCGCCTCGGTGAGGTTGCCCGACATCTGAGCGATCTGTCCAAGGAAGCGGCGCGCTTTGCCTTCGTGGTGTTCATCGCCGGCGGCCACCGACGCTTCGAGCGCGTGTTCCGCGTCGGCGCGCCCGGCGTTGGGCTCGCGTCGACCGACTGCTGACTCAGCACGGAACAACAGGAGCTCGCGTCCGACCGCATCACTGTCGGGGCCGAGCTCAAGAGCACGCGTGGCATGTCGGCTCGCCTGGCTGAACGCTCCGACATCGAGTGACCGCCGGACTGCTTT